>JACCDL010400975.1_pt1 | contig 15785 bp, 7 predicted proteins | sample 7441931 | NCBI WGS metagenome assembly JACCDL01 (sample SAMN15323437, study PRJNA562643) | freshwater metagenome | isolation source: river surface water | place: USA:Blue River Watershed | collected 2017-08-16 | reverse complement strand
TCTGTAGACGGATGGTCCAATTGTTTCCATTATGGACCCCATTAGGCACAATGTAAACCTGCGATGAGTTCCAGCGATTCGCTTGGCCTTTTACGGGTGCAAGGCTACAGTAGCGCAATCAAGACAAGGAAAGTACGACCATGGCTAACAAAAACCCATTTTTTGACCCCGCAGCCACCGACAAAGTGAAGGAGCAAGCCCAGCAAATTTGGTTGGCTGGTTTGGGGGCGTTTGCCAAAGCACAGCAGGACGGCACCAAGGCGTTTGAAAAGCTGGTGACCGATGGCATCACGATGCAGCGCAAGGTGCAAAGCACGGCCGAAGAAAAAATGGCCGAGGCCAGCCAAAAAGTCAGCCAAGCGGCGCATCAGTTCAACGAGCGTGCGACGGGGCAGTGGGACAAGCTAGAGCATATTTTTGAAGACCGCGTGTCAAAAGCACTGACGCGATTGGGCATACCCGGCGCGCAAGACATGGCGGCGTTGCATGAGCGTATTGCTTCGCTAGAGGCGCAGTTGGCAAAGGCAGCGAAGCCCGCTTCTGCTCCCGCAAAAAAAGTTGCAGCTAAGAAGGTTGCAGCAAAAAAATCGCCTGCCAAGAAAACCGCTGCTAAAAAATAAAGTGAGTGATGGAATTGGGATCTGACCCCAATTAATTAAATATGGCAAAGAAGGCTCCTCGACGCACGGCTGAGCGGATTTTGGAGGTCACGCTAGACCTCTTCAACCGCTTTGGTGAGCCCAATGTATCCACCACGCTGATTTCGGCTGAGTTGAACATCAGCCCGGGCAATTTGTATTACCACTACCCGGCCAAAGATGAGCTTGTGAATGCGCTGTTCGGGCGTTATGAAACGGCCTTGCACGAACTGCTAGAGGCGGCACCTGGTGTGCGTGATGTAGAAGACGCTTGGTTTTTCATGCACACGCTGTTTGAGTTGGTGTGGCAGTACCGGTTTTTGTACCGCGACTTGAACGATTTGCTGAGCAAAAACCGTCGCCTAGAAACGCATGTGAAAGACGCGTTGCTGCACAAAACCACGGCGTTTCGTGCATTGCTCGACGGCTTGAGCCACAGCAAAATTTTGCAAATGGATGCGTCGCAACGCGAGATGAGCGCCACGCACATGGTGGTGATGCTGACTTGGTGGTTGAGCTACGAATATGTGCGCGACCCGCGCCATGCGCTCGAGCCGCAAAGCGCGCAACAGTCCTTGCTCAAAGGCGCCAAGCACGTGCTGGGCTTGTTGTCGCCCTTCACGGTGGCGGAGCACCGTGAACATTTGAATGGGCTGTTGGCGGCTTATTGATCAACCGTGAAAATGATCAGTTGTTAGAGCAGCCTGTTTTCACACTTCGATCAAGGTTAATGCGCTTTGGATTGCCATTGAGCAAGGTCGCCATAGACTCTTTCAACTCCAAAACCAAACCGGCGATGGCAGAACTTTTGAAGTCATCGCTAGGGTTAGCGTTAGTCGCGCTCTGAAAAACGGTTGAAATAGGACGATAAACAGAAACAGGCACAACAATGCAAGGGTTGGCGTAGGCGGAACCATCGTAGGTCGCTCGGTTGACCGATCGAAACACAGTAGCTACCAACTCGCTTGAATACTTGATTTTGTCGGTGCCGCCAGACAGGTCTGCTCGGATACCCTCGGCGATAGCGCGCAAACCGACATCGCCATTGGATGATGTTGCGTGAATGAAGCTCATCATGTCGAGGAATCCGTTTTGGGCTGCTTGCTTGGACATTTCTGCAAAAAATACGGCCCATACGCCACCCGCCTGGCCAATATCGATACCGCCTTGATCTAATTTGGCAGCAGTGATTCGCGTTGGCGGCAACAAAGGGTTGAGCTGATAGGCCGCTGAAAGCGATTTTGTACCGGTCCATCCAATCAAATAAATAGATTGGGCGTAAGCGGTAAGCATTTTTTGGTAGATGCTTTCCAAGCGCTCAGTTTCGTTGGCACCTTGCGCGGTCATAACTTCAGCCCCCTGACCAATACCCGCCAAAGCGGCCGCCATGTCTGTCACAGCTGTGACCCCAATCACAGCACCATCACCCACTCTCTTTGTCGCGGGAACAAGTGCATAAATTGGCTTGGCCCCCAAGCTCTGTAGCTTGCCTCTTCCCACATCGTAGTAGGTCAGAGATTTGCCTGGGTCATAGACCTTCACGACCATGGAGGATTGGAAACCATCTGGCAATTTCACATCCGCATATCCATCGCTGTTGACAGTTGCAGTAGCGATGATTTTCGTGGTTGCACCATCCAAGGGGTTGATCAGCTCAACTGTTGCACCCTGTGCAATTTGTCCCAGCATGGGTACCACGCGCAAAGTTGCTGGAACGGTGCTGGCTACAACATCCATATCGGCTTGGGAGAAAGTTGCACTTGTACGCGTAACAGTCACACTGGTTGACGAATTGGTTTGCTGAGGTGTAGTTTGCTGGGGTGTAGTTTGTTGAGGTGTAGTTTGCTGAAGCGCACTTTGCTTCGCAGTTACCAAGTTTTTACGAGTGGTTACGTCTGAATTGACAAAAGATTTTGCATTGGTCACAGCAGATAGGAACACAGCTGAAAAACCATCACCCTTGGCTACGTTTTTTTGAAATGTCAAAGCACTTGTCAGCGGATTGCTTTCTAAGGCATCCGTTAAAAACAGCGCTGAAAAACCGTCTAGCTCGGCGCTGTTTTGCATGTTGACTACATCCTGAGCGCTTGCCGCAACAATTTTGGGCGAGGCATAAATATCAGTGATGCCTGCCGCAGAAAGGACTTGAAGTAGGTCTGCAGCTTTTGCCTTGACAGCGTCGCTTGTGAGGTTCGCTTTTAACGTGGCAAGCTGATTGGTATCTGTATCAAAGTTGGTCGGAATACTGAGCGATGCGGCAAGCGCGTTGGTGACCTTGTTGATGCCATAAACTTTCGAAGGCTCCAAGGAAGGAATGGGAGCCAACATCGCTTCAAGTCCACCGCTGTAAACATAAGGTTCCCAGGCAGATGTGCCCTCGTTGAAAAAGCACGCAGCATTTGCGGTGTCGCTGCAATAAGTGGCAGCGTTGTATCCATCAGGTTGCGGCAAAAGTGCGGCCTTCAGGATGACTGGTCCACCCGAGTAATTGGTCAACGAGACCGAAGCTTGACAATTTGATGAACCCACTTTTCCGCTACCGATGTTAGAACCACTGGTAACGTCAAAAACCGTCACGTTCACATTTCGGAAACAACCCAAGGAAGGCTTGATCGCCAAAGTACTGACCACTTCTGGCGTACCGACGTCTTGGGTTGTATTTGCGCCACCACCCCCGCCGCCGCACGCCGACAGGAGCAAGGCCAGGCCCGCGAAAAGGAGAAAATTTCTAGGTTGTTGCGGAATCAAGACACGCTCTCCAAACCGGCAAAAACCGCTTTGTTGCCCTCTTTGAAGGTTGTGAGGTCATCGGTCACATAAGTGTCGGCTGACTGAACCTCTGCATAACGCTGTTGGGTCAAGGGATCTTCCTTGATGTCTAGGGTGTAGACCATATAGCTTGCGTTGGCGTCTATTCCTTCGATATAAGTTCTTTCGACAGCAAGGTAGAACTCGTCTTTGACTGACTCGCTGGTAGCGATGTATTTGATTTCGCTTTTGAGCTCTCCGTTACCAAGTGGCGTTTTGAATTCAAAATCGATGGAGCTTTGATTTTCCAAAAGAATGGGCACAAACTTGTCGCTGTCTTTGAGCGTGTCTTTCAGAAAGAAGTCATCGCCTGAAGAGCGAATTTCTTTAAAGCCTCGTAAAACCTTTGGATCTTCGATGGCAACACCAAAGTTTTGCACTTCTAAATCACCCAAAACCGCACCGTCTTTATCAACATCTTCTCCAAAGATGGCGGCCCAGCGATTAGGCGTGACGGAAGAGGCGTAATTCGAATCAATCACACCATTGGTGTCTACGGTATATAGCTTCCAGAGTAACGAATCCGACGATTGTTTAACACCACCGGTGTCAGTCCATTCAGAAGAAGTCTTTTCGCGAACCAATACTTTGTATGAATTAAGCACTTTGCTGGATGAAGCTCCCGTGGTGTAAACAGCCGTTCCTGCAAAAACTTCTTCGTGAATCGTCACTACGGTGTCATACCCATTTTGTTGCTCTTGATAGGTCAATGTTGAGCCAAGTGTGACGTTGTTGCCAGCGACATCCAGTACTGGCAGATTTTTATCAGCCAACATGACGTAAAGCCAGCCACTGGATGCGTCCACACCTGCTTTGACAGAACCCACGTCCTTGCTCAATTCTGCGCCCAGTTCAACTTGAGCTGCAACCGGTTTTGCCAAGGGGTACCCAATGGTTGTGTCACCCACTTCTAAGTTTTGATTCACCAAGATTTCTACCGACTTGACGGCATCTTGATCAAAGTGAAGTGTTTTGGCACGATCCAAAACAGCCTCCTCACCCGCTGCGTTGAGGTTGAAATGGTAAACATCCCAGCTAACGTCTTTGCTATCGCCAACACTAACTTCGTTCTTCACAGCGACTTTGATGGCAAATTTGCCGGCCCCAAGGTCTAACTTATCAGTGGCCACCACTTTAGCTGTTTGCCCTTCACGCGTGTATTCAATGGATGGGAAACCGCCATTTTTGTTGGTCAGCAATATTTGTTTGCCGCCCACTTGAGCGTACAACCCCATCACATCAGAACCCGACATTTGCCGGCCCAATATGGTATTGCCCGTATCGGTAGGCTCCGAAGTCAGAGAAACGGCTGCAACGCCGATTCCGGGCACACCGTCGAGCTCTTGGTCGAACTCGACTTCGTAACGATCGATGAACTTGGTGGTCTTGATGTTGTAGAGGTCAATGACGCCCTGCGTTGAGACGGTGTAAATTTCCCAGCTTGAAACGCTAGAACCCTCCTTATCAACCTTGACGAGGAGGTGGTAGCCCGTGACATCTCCGTTGACAACGATTTTAGAAACAGCATAGGGGCGGTACTTGATCATGACCCCACCCCAATCCACATCGCGCGTGAGAGAAGTTGGTGAACCATAGCGGTCAATGACAGGGGTTTTTTTCGTGCCATCGATCACATACAGGGTTTGGTCAGTTTTATCCATCTTTAAGAATGGATTTGATGTATCGGTTGACACATTTTGTAAGTCATCTGGATTTGGACCAATGAGGTTGTCGTTGTTCAAATCTTCACTGAACATGGTCTCAACAACTTTGGTGTTGCGCGTCCAAACGCTTGTACCCTCACTCCACAATTGGCGGCCAGTGCTATCCACTGTGATCACCTCCCAATTGGTATCACCACCGCCGTTCCATTTAGACTCGTACTGGAAAAGCACTTTGTAAACAGGCTTTCCGGCGTTATCAACCGAGACTTGCTCGGCAGCAACCGCTGTGCGCGAATTAGATGATTCACCCCACGCGTATTTGTACTCCATCCAAGTTGAGTTTTTGATAGGCGTTGCTTGATTGGCATTGACGATGTAAAGCACCCGATCGTTGTCTCGATAGATACGCACACCGCTCGCATCTGAATGATCGGTATTGACAGGAGTGAGTTTGCTGATATCGATGCCCTTCACGCCATCACCATTGAGATCCAGGTCAAAGTCGATCTCGTAATCGGCAATGCTGACCCCCCACGAGGACTGCTCAACCCACTGGTTGGTGCTGGAATTCCAATAACCATAAAGCAGCTTGCCTGTGGCGCTGATATGCATCACATCCCATGATGTCTTGGTCTCGTGCTGGGTTCCATTCCATTGCGTCGACGTGTTCTTGAGTGCAAGAATCAGCACGTCGTCTTTTTGCTCGATGGCAACCGCTTCGCGTCGATTGGCCCAGTCGCCAGAGGAGTAATCATATTCAAGCCAGCCGTCTTTGATGGCTTTGATTTTTTGATCCGCCGTTCCATACTGCGTGACAAAATAAAGTCCACCATCATCACTTCGTGCCAGGCGCACGCCAGTGCTGTCAGTCTCAACCATTTTTAGCTTGCTGAGATCAAGGCCAACAATACCATCGCCATTCAAATCTTGATCAAACAATTCTTCATAGGCGGCAATGGATTTAGCTCCATAAACGGTCTCATCTGTCCACTGGCCATTGGTATATTGACCGGTGGCAAGTCTCGCTGTGTCATCCAGTTTGTAGATATCCCAAGTGATTTGCGGCTTGCTGGTTGATGTTTGATAGTCCCAATAATTGGACGTATTTTTCAATGCCAACCAATACCCACCACCTTCGGCCTCTTCTACAGCCACGGCCTCTCGCTTATAGCCCCAGCCCGAGTCGTACTCAAGCCATGAAGTGCCTTTGATGTCAACAGCATCTGTAGCAGTGATGCCGTCGGCGGCCACAGTGACTACGTAGATCGCTTTGTCTTTGTCTCTGCCCAAACGCACACCGGTTGTATCGCGCGTGTCCCACACCAAAGTTTTGGGATCGATACCAACAAAACCATCGCCGTTGAAGTCTTCCTTGAAGATTTTTTCATAGGCGGTCAGCGAGCTCAGGTTGTACTGCGACTCATCGACCCACTTGTTGGCCGTTGAATCCCAATAACCCCAAGTAACTTTGCCAGTGGTGTCAATCTTGACAATGTCGTAACTGGTGGTTGATGTGGCGTTCTCCCCCCATTTGCTGGTTCGCTCCAAAGCGAGCCAATAGCCATTTCCTTTCTCGTCCGCTTGAACAGCAATGGCTTTTTTGGATTCTGAACTACCCCAACCCCAACTGTTGTTGTACTCTAGCCAACTGGCGTTTTTGATGTCCAACATCTCATCTTTGCTGTTGACGATGTATAAAGCTTTCGCGCTGTCTCTGCCCAATCTCTCACCGTTTGTGTCACGCGGCTCGAAAATCAAGTCTTCAAGTGAGACGCCCATCTTGCCATCACCATCTAAGTCTTGGCCAAATGTTGTCTCATAAGACTTGATGGAGGTAAGACCATACTCAGAATCATTCACCCACTGATTTTTGGTGCTATCCCAGTGCCCCCATGTGACTTTGGCGTCTTTGTCAAGATTGTAAATATCCCAAGTGACTTGTGGCTTCGACTGCCCGCCCCATTTACTCTCGCTTCTGAGCAATAACTTATAGCCAGTGATGTTTAGACCTTCACGAATAGCTATCACCGCAAAGGCTTCACGTTTGTTGTAGTTATCTGCGCCTTGATAGTAAGAATTCTCTAGCCAATCATTACCAGTGATGGCTTTGAAATTGGTAATTTTATTTTTGGCATCGACATCGACGATGTAGATGGCACCACCAGACTCTCGTGCTAACCGAATACCAGAGGTATCACTGCTGATCAGCTTCAAATTATCAAGGTTCAAACCTATGGTGCCATCACCATTGAGGTCTTGCGCAAAAAGCGATTCTTTGTCTGTGATGGACTTTAGGTTTTCTTGCGAATAGCTAAACAACAGCGCATTGTCAGGTAAGTTAGCTGATGGCGCGCCACTGCCAGGGGCATAGATGGCGCTGCCTGTACCCACAGGGTAACCAGCTATAGCGGTGCCACTCGAAGTGGCGACACTTGCAGTCGAGTCGTCGCTGAATATTTTTTCGAACGCCTCTACAGCACTCAAGCCATTGTTGAGACTGTTAGTGAATTCGGTTTTCGCAACTTGAATTTGCTTATCGATGGCTGCTTCGGTTAAGCCGTCCTCAGTAGCGACAACCTTTGCGGCTTTTGCAGCTTCATCAAATGCGGCCAGATTGGTTTTTCCAGCGGCGATGGCATCGGTGAATGCTTTGTATGCTGCTTCGTAAAGTGGGTCAGTGGTGATTTTCTGGACTTGAACAGGAATTTTGGGGTAAACCTTGTAAATCACCCAGCGGATATTCTCCACATAGTCTTTGTTGTCTGGGGACGATTCACGCTCTCGGACAGCGATTAAATACACGCGCTTGCCGGCGTCATCTACTGATTTGGTTGCACCGATCACTTCACTGGAGCGCTCAATTTTGTAATTGGCTTGTTTGGTCGAATCCCAATTGGTCCAAGCGTCTTTGCGGATCCATTGAGGGGAATCTCCACCCCATTGGTTGAGCACGGGCATAAAGCTTTTGTCGGTGAGATCGCTGTCTTTGACGAACACCCGCCCCTCACTGTCCACAGCCGCCACCACTGAGTCTGTGCTGTAAAACTCTTTCAGTTTGCTGGGGCCTTCGATCTCTTTGGGTAGGGGCGTGCCCACCTGCTGGTCGCCATTGAGGTCTTGTTGGAATACAGATTCAATCGTTGAAATGCGGTTGACGTACAACGAATTGGGATCGAACTTACCGTCTGAATTGACCAAAAAGATTTGCCAACTGACATTGGTGCTGTTGCTGACATTTTTTACCGCCACAAAGTAAGCTTCGTCGGTCAACTTCAAAGATGTACCAACCCCGCTGTTCATGACGGGTGACGTGTTGTTCTCACTGCCCCATGGAAACCAGGCATTATTTCCTGCTGCTGCTGTTTTGACGTTTTGCAAGCTGGTTTTGACCACGGCATAGGCAGTCTTACTCTCCCAACTTGTGCTGGTGGTCCATCTTGCGGCATTGCCTATCGCGTCAATGACCGGTTTGACCGAGTATGCGTTTTTGTTTCCAAGCAACGCATCGTTATCGCTCGCCGCTTCCATGATGAACACTTCACCTGCAGCGTTGGTTGCTATGACTGCTTTGGGCAGTTGGGCAGTGTTTGCTGGAATCAAATCGTCGACCCATTTGACAATGACTGGGTTGCCTTTTCCGATCTGCCCATCGTTGTTGAAGTCTCTGTCAAATTGTGTTTCCACATCGAAAAACTTCGACTTGTCATAGTTGTAATCTAGCCATTGGTTGTTTCGAAGTTCGATGGAATAGATCTGACCGCTTTCTGTTTTGTTAAAGTGCAACGTATGGAGGGTGTAGCCGTTGACGGTTTCGGCTTGCACCCCCATCTTCTCAAAGCTCTTCGTTAACAAATAGGTATTGCGCACCGTGGTGCCTGACGCGTCCTTGCCCTCATGCTCAAAAATAGCCACAACGACGCTTCCTGCTTTTCGATTGGCAGAGTCTTCTTGCATTCGGGCAAACCAGATATCGTTGATACGATAAAGATTGGCGCTTTTAAGGTCACTGCTGTCCAAAACGTAATGCCGTCCATCAGAATCTTTGGCTACAAAATACTTTGAAGGCACATTGGGAACAACATCATTGGCCACTATGGTCAGCAGATCATTTCCTGCTTTTGTTGCACCATCCCCATTGAGGTCTTGGTTGAAAAACTTTTCAATCCAAGACACAGGGGCTTCGCTCCACGTTTGCTGCGTGTTCGACAGATCATCACTCAATCGACTGACAGCGAACCGTTTATCGGTGAAGATTTTTTGATCGCCTTGCAGGTAGTAATTTCCCTCTCGATAGACGACAAAGACTGAATTACTCCAATCTTTTGGTGCAAACGTGATGTCGTAAGTATTGCCGTTGGTTGTCACGGAATTGACGGGTTTGTATGCGCGAAAGCTGGCTGATGCATCCGTCAACACGTCTTTGTTTAACGTGCGATAGGCTGATTCAAACACTTCAGCTTCAGAAATCCATTTGTTGTTATCAAGGTTTACTGTGTTCCACCAGTTGTTAAAGGCAAATGCTGTTTTGACAACTTGCTTGACTGCGATATCAAAAGCCTGCGAGCGTGTTGTACCGCTCTCAGCCATGGCTGCGTCAAAAGCCTCTTGTGCAATGAAACGAAGGGGGTCGCCCTTTTCTACTGCAACAACCGTTTTTTCCCAACCACCGTTTGTCCAATTGCTCTTGGTTTCTTGGCTTTCAAAAAACTGATGTTTACCATCTGAGGCATACAAATAGGGTGTGCCCTCAGAGTCGCGAATGAACTTGAGCCCTGATGCGTCCGATGTTTCGGGTGTACTGCTTAAAAAAACGGGGCCAATGGTGTTGTCGTTGTTCAGGTCAGCATCGACGAACTTTTCGAACTGCGCAACCGAATTTGCACTTGATTGCCGACCCGCGTAAACCATATTAAGTGAGGATGCCGCGGTGTTGTTGAGGTCAATCGTGAGTTTGTAGAGTTCGAAATTGGTGTTGCTGTTTTTGGATTGTTGCGACTCCCACGAGGACTTGTATTGCTTCACAAAGTAGACTGCCCAAGTCGAGTTGTTGGGATCGGTGTCGGATTTTTCTTCCACCAGGGCCGCCTTGATCACGAGATTGGATCGCGTTTCCTTGCTCCATCCAAAGTCGCTGACACGCTCTGCCTCTTCCCATACTCCGTTAACACGGAATTCAATGGATTCATTGTTAACAGGGTTGGTGAAATTGACAAACAACGAGGCGGTTGTTTCTCCATCTAAAACCCGGCGTGAAAAATCAGCTGTTTTGACCGAAATAATGTTGTCTGAACTGATCATGCCTTAGCTCCTAAGCAGCGCAAACGGCTGCGTTTAACTCTAAAAATGCCTATGCTTATCTACATTTTTATCACAAATGTAATAAGCTGTTCAAGACAAATTTGGATTATTCGGAGCACCCTTTTTCAACGATCAGCGAGTGAATATTTTTGAATTACATAATGCAATGAGCTGTACCAAATCGTTGACATCACCGCTGAGCATTGCTTTAGCCTTGAGCCAGGCTTGAAGCCATTCGATACGCGCACGCATCAAGTCACTTGAAGCTTGCAGAGCTCGACCTTCAGATTGCAACAAGTCGATCATGGAACGAAAGCCGGTTTGGTAGCTGCGTTGGTTGGCAAGCGAAGTCTCTTGCGCTGCATTCAATGTACGCTCGTATGCGTTTATTTTTTCTAAACCACTGGCGTGTTGCGCTTGGGCCTTTTGATAGTCTGTTATCACACGAGCATGCGCTTCTTCGAGACGCGACTGTGCCAGTTCAACATTGATAGCGGCCTGTCTTTGTGCCGCCACAATACCACCGCCCTCATAAAACGACCAATTCAACTGAACGCCCAAGCTTTGAGTGCGTGCTCTGCTGTCAATGAAGAAGGCGCTTTCGCTCAGTGTGCGCGAAACTTGACCAGCAAGATCGAGAGATGGCTTATGCCTTGCGGTGACTGACTCTAGCGCCCATTTGCTCGATTCAAGTTCAAACCGTTTTGCCAGAATGTCTGGATGTGCATCAGCCAATTGAGACAAGGCTTTTTCAGGTGAAGGGAGGTTGAAAAGTTGGCTCGGCGTAATATCAGCCCAATTGATTTGCGACCACTGGATTTTGCCGCCAGTCATGACACTGAAATCTAATTGTGAAGATGCAATTCGCAATTGCAACATAGGGATTTGAGCTTTCAGTCGCTCCAGCTCTACTTTGACTTCACTGATTTCGGTCTTGGTTCCTTGCCCTGACGTAAAACGCTGACCAGCACCTATCCATCGCTGGTTGATCAAGGCAATTTGCTGATTGACAAGTTGTAGCTCTTGCAGGGCACTCGCGTATTCGAGCGAGACGTCGACCATTCGAAAAAAGAGCGCCAACTGCTCTTGAAAAATGCCTTGTTCGTAAGAGCGAAACAGTGCAATTTGCTGCGACTCGTCTGCCGTGAGCATCGGGGCATAAATAGGTTGGCGTAAGCTCAGCACTTCGGAGTTACTTAAATAGCCTTGGTTGACTTGAATGCTGGTCGCATCTTGCCGCATCAAATTAACCCATGACTTGGCAACCGAGAGCGAAATCTTTGGCCTGAGGCGTGACTTCACAATTTCCAAATCTTGCATTTGGGAACTTAGCTTTAACACTGAGGCCTTATGGCGTGGCTCAACCATTCGCGCTCGCTCAAAGGCTTGCCCAAATGTGAGCTGTGTTTCGCGAAGATCAACCCCCTTGGCCTGCCATGCCAGATCCTGGGCTCGCAGGGATTGGGCCAGTCCAAGCACAAAAATCAAAAAGAGGCATGCATGCGATAGTTGACGAATCGCTGATTGCCTCACCCCAAGAGCAAATTTGAATATGGGCATTTCATTGCTCTTTCATGCTCGCCGCCAATCGCTTGGTCAATGGATGCAGCAAATATTGAAGCAAAGTACGTTCGCCGACATGCAACACAACCTCAACACCCATACCTGCATGCAGAGGTTTACCGTCAAGTTGTTTCAGACCTTTTTCAGAAATTGCCAAACGTGCTAAGTAATAGTTTTGATGGGTTTGAGCGTCTACCAACACATCGCCCGAAAACGACAGCAGGTTGGCATCAACCACCAAAAGTGGCGTGTTAGCAAACGAAGAAAATCGAACATCTGCCTGGCTTCCGACCCGAAGTCGATCCACATATTGGGGGTTGATCTTGGCCTCAATGACGAGCAATTCGTCTTTAGGCACGATGTCCATGATTTTTTCTGCCGGCTGAATGACTGCACCAGAAGATTGAACGTTCATGCCAACCACTTGGCCTTTCACCGGCGCAAATATGCTGACGCGCGCCAAGTCGCTCTGGGCCGCAACCTGCTTCATTTGTGCAGCCTGAATCTGGTGTTCGATTTCAAGAATAGATTGGCGGGTCTTTTGCTGATTGCTTTTCAACTCAACCAGCATGGCATCCAGATCTGAAATAGACCGCTCCAATTGGTACAGCTGCACCCGAGGTGCAAATCCCTCTTGCACGACTTGTCGAAGGCCTGTCATTTCCTTTTCTAGGGCCGCCCGCTGATCACGTCGGTGTTTCTCGGCTTGCACCAAACCTGTGTAAATGGCTTGTTGTGCAACAAGGTTCTCCCTTAAAGCAGCTAAACTTTGTTTTGCTGTTTCATACATTGCTTTGGTCTGAGCTGAGTCAAGTCTCAATAACTCTTGACCTTGTTCGACCCACTGGCCTTCTTTGACCATCACATCAGACACAATTCCGCCTTGCATGTGCTGAACAGATTTACGCTTGGTTTCGATGACCACCGTTGCTTGCGAAGGCACACCCTCTTGCAAGGGCACAAAGCTTGCCCACACCATGAAAAATAAAGCGCCAGCTAACAAAACCCACCAACCCAGGCGCATATCAGCACGCAATGCACTCAGTGAATCATCAAGCAAAGGAGCCGGGCTTTGCAATACGTGGGAGATTTGACGCATCGAATCGTCAGTTGCATTTTTTTCAGCGGCGCCAAGTTTTTGATTGCTCATGTCATGACCTAAAAGACTATTCAACCATTGGTGTTGCCAACGATGCTAAAACCACCGCTTTTGGTCCAAAGGCGATCACCTCGTTGTCTTTCATCACAACGAGGTGATCTGCCAAACCCATAAGAAGTGCGCCATGTCCTGCCAATACCACTGTGACACCTTTTTCTTTGGCGTCTTGTAATGCTGCGGCAAGCGCTTTTTCCCCAGCAGAATCTAAGCCCGCGTTAGGCTCATCCAATACAAGCAATGGTGGCAAACGGTAAAAAGCTCGCGCCAAAGCAATTCGCTGACGCAGCCCCACTGGCAAGGCTGGCGTCACCAACGTTTGGTAGCCTTTGGGCAAACTGAGAATTGCATGGTGCAAACCTAATAATTTGGCAACCGCCACCACCTCTTGCGAATCAGGCACCTCTAGACGAGCGATATTGCTAGCAACCGATTCGTCAAACAGCTCTATTCGTTGGCACAGGAATCCGATTTGTTTGCCATCAATGCTTTGCAAGTTCACGCGGCCAAGATCTGTTCGAAACTGCCATGTTCCGATGTTTCCTGCATGGTCGCTTACGCCAAGCATTGACTCTACCAATGTGGATTTACCCGCGCCTGACTCTCCAATGACCAATGTCACCTGTCCTTTTGGAAAAACAAGCTCTTGCTTCATCTTCTGATAAATGGGTTCGATGACTTTTGAATTTGCTTCATTGGCATTGGAACGAAGGCTAGATTTGTCCAACTCCACCAAGGTATTCAGACGACTCATGGCCTCTCCCGCCAGTCTGACTGAACGCCATTGCGTCACAACAGCATCAATCGGTGACAACACACGACTGGTCAGTACATTTGCTGCAATCATGCCCCCCGCTGACAACTCATCGTTGACAACCAAATAGGCACCCAACGAAAGCGATGCTGCTTGCTGCAAGTAGCGCAAACCTTTGCTAGCGCTTGCATAAGCATGCGCAACCGATTGGCTTTGTGTGGCCGCATGGTTTGCGATATCGCGAAGACGCATCCATGCAAGCTCAAACTTTTGTACCAACCCCATCGCTCTAGAAGCGTCAAAGTTTCGAACATAGGCACGCATGATGTGTGCCTCGTGTTTATGTCTCGTTTGCGCTTGCTCATATAAGGCCGCTGTATTTTTAAAACTCAACCAAGCAAAAACAGATTGAATTGCCACAAGAATCAAAGCACCCCATAACAAGAGAGGATGCAAGATGTACAAAGCGATCAAATAGATGGGGGTAAAGGGTATGTCTAGGATGGCCGTAGCAACGACACTCGAAACGAACGATTTGATTTCTTGCAGCGCCTCAACGACCTTTAACTCTGAAGCTGTGTTTCTGGATGTTTTTTGCAACAACTCATGCGAAATGGCCAGCGCACCCATGCGAGCTTCTATGCTATTTCCGAGCCTTGCTAGCAAACGCCCACGCGTGAGTTCTGTCAAAAACAAGACAAGAAATAAGTAAAGACAGCCTATTGAAGTCATCAGCAATGACAACTCATTTTTACTGATCAGTATTCGATCGTAAACTTGCAACATGTACAGAGTTGGCGTGAGCAGCAACAAATTCGCCACCAGCGTTTGCACCAATAAAGTCCACAGAACTTGCTGATCAATGAAGCGGTTGATGTGTTTCATGGCATGGGTACTTTTGTGAGACTCTTCAGCCATTAAGGCTTACCCAAACGCGCTACGAATTCGTCTCGAGCACCCAACCATTGCGGCGACCCATTTGACAAAAGAAGCACTTTGTCCGCCACATCCAACATGGACATTCGGTGTGTTGTGAAAATAATCGTTGCGCCCGCTTGGCTGCGCTGCCTGATCAAAGACATCAGTCGTCTCTCAGAAGACTCGTCCAAGCGACTGCTGGGCTCGTCCAAAGCAATCAGTACAGGACGCCCGTAAAAAGCTCTTGCTAATCCTAGTTTTTGCCTCTGTCCCGCCGAGAGATTAGCGCCCTCATCTTGTAAAAGCCCTTGCATACCTTTCAGGCCAGTTTCTACAAACTCCATCGCCAATGCTTCACTGAGTTCGTGCAGCATGCTTGCGTCTTGATCACCAAATCGGGCCAAGTTCGAGGCCACGGTGCCCTCAAATAAATCGATTTCTTGTGGCAAATATCCAATGAAGGGGCCAAGGTGTGTTTTATTCCACTGAAATATGTCCGCGCCATCCAGACGCACAGCACCCTTTTGACACGGCCAAAGACCAATTGCTGCTTTCAACAAGGATGACTTGCCCGAGCCAGTAGGTCCCACGACCGCCAGAACGGTGCCGGGTGTTAGTTCAAAATCCAGATTACGCAACAAGGATTTTTTGTCATCAATTGAGGGATGAGCATCCACACTTTCAAACCGAATGTTTCCGCTGGGGGAAGGCAATGTCAAAGCAGGCGCTGTTTCGTGTTGACTTTGCAGGTAGGCCCGAAGCCGAAACATAGCCTGAGCGGCCATTGTCAGACTTTGCCAATTCCCAATGACAGAGGCAGCCGGCATCAATAACCTTGCCCCTAGGGTAGAAGCAACAATCAGCATGCCTGCTCCACCTGTTAGTTCATTTTGAATCACACACCAAGCTGCCAAACCTAACAATGCAGAGCTGGTCAATAGCTGCAACAGTTTGGTCAATGCCTGCAAGGCCAACGAGAAATTTTG
>JACCDL010472058.1_pt1 | contig 15793 bp, 16 predicted proteins | sample 7441931 | NCBI WGS metagenome assembly JACCDL01 (sample SAMN15323437, study PRJNA562643) | freshwater metagenome | isolation source: river surface water | place: USA:Blue River Watershed | collected 2017-08-16 | reverse complement strand
TATTGCCTGCCATCCTTCCGAGACGCTGCAGAGGATGATGATTCGGATACTGGTCTTTGCATTGAATGCGCATGAATCACTGGAATTCGGCAAAGGCATTTCCGATACGGATGAGCCTGATCTGTGGCAAAAAGATCTGACCGGCTTGATCGAACAATGGATAGAGGTCGGACAACCCGACGAGCGCCGTATCTTGAAGGCCTGCGGCAAGTCATCGCGAGTGCGGGTCTACCTGTATGCCAGCACGGGACCCATCTGGTGGAAACAAACGCAATCCAAAGTGTCCCGAGCCAGCAATCTACAAGTCTTTCAGATCGACCCCGAAGTCGCCAAAGCGCTGGAGCCGCTGTGTCAGCGGACCATGCAACTGCAAGTGACGATTCAGGATGGCGAGATTTGGGTACGGGATGCGACGCAATCCGTATTGGTCTCCATCGAACAGATTTTGGATGACCAAAGGCGGTAGTTGGGGTTGCGGTTGGCGCGGCGCCAGCCGCATTGTGACAGTGAGTCTAGATCGGGAAGCTGACCAGAATACGGGTACCCTGCCCGGGTGCTTTGTCCTCGACCTTCAATATCGCCCCGTGCTGATTGGCGATTTCCTGCACGATCGCAAGACCCAATCCACTTCCGGAAGAATCATTTCGCAAGACGCGATAGTAGGGTATGAATATGCGCTCTTTTTCAACGTCTGGTATAGAGTCACCGTCATTTTCAACCACGAGCTCCAGCCTTTCTGCAAACTGGCGAACAATCAGATGAATCACTCCTGGCGACTCACCATAATTGGATGCATTTTCAATCAAATTTTGTATCAATCGTTCTATCTTGCTTCTAACCGCTCGTATCGTTGCACCGCTCTTCCCATCCAATTCCAGACTCTGCTGTCGTGTGTCCAGCAATGGCTGCATCATGGCGCCGACTTCCTGACAGATATCAGAAAAACGAAACCGCTCTTTCTCTTCGCTGGCATCAGCCGCATTAATGCGACTGTAGGCCAGTAATTGCTCTGCCATTTTCGTGACACGGCGTGATGCGATCTGCGCATTTTCCAGTGAGGCTTGTTTTTCCAATGGCGACTCGGCATGCAAGGCATTTTGAATGTGCAATTGCACAGCAGCAATGGGCGTGCGTAATTCATGGGCTGCCGAGTCAATGAATCGCTGCTCGCGCCAGAAAGCTTCCTTGACTTTCACCACGAGCGCATTGATTCCCTTGATTACAGGCTCCACCTCGGTCGGCATATGCCGGCCCACTATGGGCGCATCCGACATCGGGTCGCGCGAAGCAATCGTTTGCGATAGCACTTCGACAGCACGGATACTCTTCATCGCCAAGGTATTAACGATCACCATCAGCAGCAAGCTACCGATTAGGAGTGGCGCCAGAACACCGAGACTGATATCACGTGCAATTTCAGTACGCACGTCATCCCGTTCACCAGCAAGAATCCAGATGGGCCCGGACTCGAGTGCAAATACCTGCCAGACGAATCCATTCGCTTGCGTGGTGTTGAAGCCCGCGATCAGCGGTCCAAGTCTGGCAGTAGGCGCATATTGGGATTTGGCCAGCAGCACTCCCTCATTATTCCAAACCTGAAAAACCAGTTCGTTTTCGTAGGGATGACCCGTCTGGGCCGCGTGATCATTACCTGGTTGCTCGAGCTCGGGAGGAAGCGTGATCACGATGGGTGAGGCGATCGTGGCATTTTCAACCTGCCGCGCAACGAGCGCCTCCAGCACACGCGCCGACGTCGCCAAGCGCGCGCTAAAGATCTGTTTGGTCTCATGCTCGCTGACTGCTTTCGCGATCCATCCCACGCCGCCCAGAATCAGCAACATGGAAGCGAGAATACCCACAAGAATCTGACGGCGCGCAGAATACCGGGTTTGCATCAGGCGACCTCCCCCAGACGGTATCCGATACCTCTTATCGTCTTGATGAGATCTGGCGTGAATTTTTTGCGCAAGTGATGAACGTGTACATCTATAGCGTTACTTTCAGTCTCCTCGCTCCAACCGTAGAGCGCATCTTCGATCTGGGATCGGGTGTAAACGCGCTGAGGATTTTCAACAAAAAGACGCAACAGCATCCACTCTCGTCGGGGAAGCTCGACTGGCTGATTATCCCAAGTGACGGTCATTGAATTCAGATCCAGCGTCAGTCTGCCATTTTCGAGAACATGGTTGGCACTGCTCATCCGACGCCGTTCAAGCACCCTGACACGCGCTAAAAGCTCATCCAAATCAAAAGGCTTGGTGAGGTAATCATCGGCCCCTAGATCAAGACCTTTGACGCGATCCTTGATCCCATCCCGCGCCGACAATATCAGTACGCTGACAGCAGACCCGGATTGTCTAAGATGGCTCAGAATATCGAAGCCATCTTTACCTGGCAGGCCGAGATCAAGGATCACTAGATCAAAATCTTCCGTATCAAAAAGACGCTGGGCCTGCTGCCCGTCAGCGCTCCATTCCACGCGATGACGCAACCTGCCAAGCGCGATTTGCAATCCGGATGCGATCAGCTCATCGTCTTCAACCAACAAGATCTTCAATCAGGCTCCCCACCCAGCGGTCATTCTATTTTTTCTTTTCAGCGATTTTCTGCAGCAATGACTCGATCTCATCACGCCGGCCTTCATCTGCCAGTTCGCGTCCCAACCGTGGCGCCGCCTTCAGGGCTTTTTTCAATGCCTGCTCGGCATTCACATAATCGCCACTTTTGAACAGAAAATCACCAAAGAAGAAGTTCGGGTCTATGCCTTCAGGATTGGCGGCCAGACCTTTCTTGAGAAACTCCAGTGCTTTTTTGTTATCGCCAAAGCCGATCGGCCAACTTGGCACTTGATAATACAGTGAACCAAGGCTGGTGAATGCTGATCCATCGAGCGCACTCGGCTTGAGCTCAATCGCACGCTCGAAGGATTTCTTGGCATTTTTTACATTACCCAAAGCACCCAGGCCGCCACGCGCACCCGCATAAGAGGCCTCAACAATGCCGTACCAGATCAAAATTTCCGGATCATTTTGGGCTTTTGACGCATAGTCTTCTGCAATTTTAAGTAGCGAAGCAAATTTCTGCTCCTGCTGATTTTTAGGCTGTTTGTATTTGATTTCCGCCCAGTCCTGCTGAAGTCGCACGACCTCCGGTCCAACGGCAAAAGCGGTAGATGCCACCAACGCGAAAACAAGAGCTACAAATGCTTTGAACATGACGGGCCTCATGATTTTGGTGAAATGGAAGCGATTGCCTGACGAATCATTGGCAGCTGCTTGCGCAATGACTGACTCACTACGCCAGGAAAAATCTGATTGATTTTTGCGAACAGCTTTTCAGGAAAGCCAACGCGATACTCCGTTTGACGCTGCGTCAGAAAAAAAACAAACTGTCGCGCGACATCCGCCGGATCATCCTCGACAGTACCCAGTTGCTGGTTTAGGCGGGTCACCTCTGGCGAATTAATATCCGTCTTCGTGGCCCGTGGCGAAAACATACGCACACGAACCGAGGTATCAGCCAGTTCACGGCCGAGGGCTTCGGTAAATCCCCGTAGTCCGAATTTGGTAGCGGAGTAAGTCGCAAATCCAGGATAGGCAATGTAAGAAAAAGTGGATCCGATATTAATGATCTGCGCATCAGATTCGCGCAACAACCGTGGCAGCAACTGCTGCGAGAGTTGTATGGGCGCAAGCAGATTTACGTGCAGTAATTTCTCTATCGTTTCCTGACTCTGACGATCAAACGCGCAAAATTCACTGATTCCGGCATTATTGATCAACACATTGATACCGCCCTTGGCCGCAACCATACTTTCAACACTAGCGCAGAATTTGACATCTGCTACATCTCCTGCCAGCAAGATAACGTCAGTACCACTGATCAAAGAGGCCACTTCGTCCAGCGCCTTCTTGTCACGCCCCAGCAAAAAAATTCGCTCTGCCTTGCTCGAGAGAGCCAATGCGATTGCCTTGCCAATACCACGCGAGGCACCAGTTAACAAGACTCTGTATTTTCTGTCATCAGACATGCGTACCTCTATAAGTCACTTCGTTGTCGGCAGCGAAAGGAAGACGTCACCATAAAGTCTGTAAAAGCTACGGGCACAGTGCAGAATATCGCGCTGATCCACCGGCTGATCTACCTTGTTCATCAGGTCTTCAAAAAATTTCACATGGCTCTGATCAAGGCTACCGTGCGAGTTCAAGTAGCTGAATGCGCTGTCTGGTAGATTCAGCGAAACCTGAATCGATGATGCGGCATTGGTTGCCAGCGCAACGCTAGTACCCTCCAGCACAAATACCATGCCAAAGAAACCCATAGGATTGCCACGGTCAATTTGATGATAGGCATACGAGACCATCATTTCGGTCTCGAAATAGGGGGCCGAATGTCGAACTCTTTCTGCATCCTCACCACAAGCTTGAATGTCATTGAGTATCCATTCATCGTGACCAATTTCTTCTTCGATGTATTCTGCGATTGCCTCTTGCATCCAATAATGCGAGTTCGTCAATCTCGAGCCACAAGCCATCAGCAGTGGCACCGTGTGCCTGACATGGTGATAGGCTTGTCCCAGAAATGCAGCATACTGGGCTTTGCTGATACCACCGCGCAATGCTTGCTGGATGACGGGAATACTCGTCAGCCGTAATCGTTCCGCTTGGGTTTCATTGATCAAATGCTGATAAAAACTGGACATACAGGGCTCCCTGAAGGTGAATCAAATTTGGATGATGTCGCGATAAAACTCACAGATTTGCTCACGGCGTGGCCGGCCATTAGCCGTGAGCAGGCCATCGCGCACTGAGAATGCTGTACCCAATGCATGCCACTGTCCTATGCGCGCATAATCGGGCAACAATCTGTTGGCAGAATCAACCACCGCTTGCAACTTCTCTACAGAGAGATCTGGATTACTGGGAACGATCAGCGCAGACAGCTGCGGCTGTGCCTCGCCATACACCATGACCTGCGCTATCTCAGGAAAACTCTGCAACACTGACTCAGGCCATTCGGGCGAAACGTTTCTTCCAAAACTGGTAATCAGCACATTTTTCTTTCGGCCAGTCACATGGGGGAATCCGTCGGCATCAATATCTCCGCGATCACCGGTCGCAAACCATGTGCCCCCATGCTGGCTGATTTCTATCTCGCCATCGCTGGCGATACGCACTGACTGATGTGCGAGTGGTTTACCGACACTGCCAATTCGATCCGATGCCGGGGTATTCAATGAAACCACCGAGCACGCTTCGGACAAACCATAGCCCTCGTAGACTGGCAGGCCCGTCTGCCGCGCTTCACGAATCAGGCTGTCAGCAACCTTGCCGCCACCGACAGCGACGAATTTCAATCGCCTGACGGATTGGGCCGAGGCTTGTAGTTCGAACAAAATGTCGCGCAGCATTTGCGGCAGCAGAATAATGCTCTCCGCTTCGCTGGCGATGATGGCTTCGATTGCGTGTTTAGCATTGAAGCCGGAGGATCCGCTTAGACCCACGTCACTCAGCGATGGCAACACGATATCTGCACCGAGACGCAAACCGGTGTAAAGCCCCGCCACATTTTCCAGCAACACCGACATTGGCAGCATCGCCAGATGGCGCTTCAAGCCAAGCGGCTGCAATGCCTTCGCAAGCGAGTCTGCGACTTGCCACTGCTGATCCGCACCCAGTGGAATACCTTTGGGATCACCGGTGCTACCGGAAGTGAACGTGAGCTTCGCGCCCGGCAGAAAGTGAGGCACCGGCGCTGCTGGTATCCCATTGACGCACAGGATCAGCGAACTCTCGGGAAGCTTGATCTTCGCTGCGAACCCAAGCGTTTCAAGCGCAGGCGGAAGCATGGGGGCAATCATTGCCTGCACCTGATAAGTCATCAGCAAGTGACCAATCTGGGCAGGTGTAAAAAATCCGGGCACGGGTATCGACACCATACCTGCTTGTTGCAAGGCGAGATCGGCAATTACCCAATCCCGGGAGTTGTCGGCATACAGGCCCACCAGAATGCCGCGCGGCAGCTGGGCGCTCAGACAGGCAGAGACTGCCTCGGCAACCAAGGTCAGTTCCGGACCGGTCAGCTTGTTCCCGTGAAGGTCGCCAAGCCTGGCGTTCGTGTCAATAGGATGGCTGATAGAAGCTCTCATAGGCTGCGTCTACATCCCCATACATTACGTTGGGTGATGAATCGAAATAAGTACCCCACAATGCCTGCGCACCATTGAGTTTGCTGGGGTCAGCTGGCGCCATCACGGTGGGTTTGTAATCAAATTTGGCAAATGAATTGAACAAGCTTCGCGTACCGGTAAAAACAATCCAGCGCACTTGACGCGCACGAAGGAAAGGTGCCAGATGCATAATCAGCGCGCGTACAGCGCCGGGTCGAGTAGCCGCAAGATTGCCGAACTCGACAATATCTGTGCGAGAAACGGGTCGACTGTGCGGATCATTCGACTGCATGAGCGAGATGATTTGTTCAACAGGACGATCGAGATACTGCTCAAGAAATGCCACACGCTGATTAATTGCGGATAAACCCACTGCTGCATTCCACTGACCATCGGCGGCACGGGAACCAACTAGCACATCAGAAAAATACTGAACCTGAGCGCCAAACCGCTCATGAAACACATCGGAAATAAAGCGCTGTATGCTTTCGCGATCAGGATGATCCCGGTCTATCCAATCAAAGTGCAATTCATTGACTGCAGATGCATGCCTCATCCGAATGGGATGAGTGTTATCAAAAATATAATCAGCGGGTAGGATAAGGCACATGATCCTGAGTATCTCCACGCAACAGAAGAAGCTCAGGTTAAGGCCCGAAGATTAATGGCACATTAAGGAGCGCGGTAAATACGGTGCAATCGCGACTACTTCTGGGGTCGGACAGGGGAAAGCCGAGAAAACTGGTCATAAACCTCGGCGTTTCATCGGTATCGCGCCCAAAATCGATATTGGGACGAGGCAATACTTTAGTATACTATCCTATATGTCAACCCCGATACGCCCGGCGGACTGGGAGCACTTTTCCATCGTTCGCGAATCCTTGTGCCTTGATCGCCTCCATGTGGCCATGGTTGGGCGCGACCGTGGTCAACTGCTGGACTATGCCGCGACACTGGCCGTCACGCTCTCCGAACAAGACGGTTGGCATATCGAAAAGTATGACCCTGACCGGCTCGAGACCCTGATCGTCGATTTAATGCTCAACCGCTTCGATGCGGCTCTGCAGACCGTTTCTGGTCATCGCGCTTCACCTTCTGCTCGCTCGCTTGGCTGCGTGCTATTCATCCCGGAAGCGCAGGCCATACCCCGCGCCACTTTCCAGCAATTAGTCAGACTCGCAGCGGGTACGCGCGACCACCGGCTCAGGCTCGTCGCACTTTTTCCCGGCAGCAGTCAGGCTTCTTTGGAACGCATTTCGTGGATGGGTGCGCAAGTGGCCCGATGGGATTTGGATGATGATGCTGCCCCTGCAAGCACCCATGCCTTTTTCACAGGCGCGACGGCGCATGCGCGCACGCCTCCCACCACCGTAAAGCACTACCGCCATACAGGGCGGCTTTTGGCAGGGGCGACGGTTGCGGTCGCGCTGGCGGTGCTGACACTGATGTGGCCGGCCGTTTCCTGTGTCTCGTTCAACCTCCCGTTCACTGCTCAGACCCCGGCTCAAGACAAGCCGGCGACTGCGCTCGCGGGCACGCTCGGGCCGGAAAGCCTGCCCATCAGTGCCCCGCTTACGCGAGGCATAGGTAATGACGTCGATCCCGATGTTAATCACAGGGCCAATGAACACACAGACCACAGCGCAAACAGCGACGTCAGTAGCATTGCCAAACCCGAGGTGGTTGAGCAATGAGATTCGCGAACGCCTCGGTACTGTTCTTTTTGCTCGCCAGCGGTGCGTTGATGGCGCTAGCGATGCTGCGTCAGCGTTCGCAACAATCGGAACCTGGTGATCGTTATGTAGCACTCGCTGCGCTGGCGATGTTGCTGCATCCCCTCGCCTGGTGGATTGCAGACAGCCTGGCACTACAGAGTGATCTGACGCCGTTTTTCGCCTTTGACCTGATCGCTGCCTGCGCAATCGCTACGGCCGCAGCTGGCGAGGTCACTATGGGTAAACGCGTTGCATCAACCGCTGTCCTCGGTGCGTTGGCTGTTCTGGCGCTTGCGATCAGCGCGCTGAAATTGCCGCTGCAAGGCGCCGGCATCACCGCGCCAATGATGTCCTCTGTTTTGCTTTGCACGATCTTTATCGGTGCCGCCGCCGAGTGCAACCGAAATGCACGACTGCACACGATTGCACAAGGTTCGGTGTCATTGCTGGCACTATTGTGCGGATTGGCTGCAGCGCTGCAGCTACTGGCGGGACTGCTCTCGGTGACTGCGCAAGCCAATGAGGTGTATGGCGCTCAGCTGCTGGCAGCAACGGGCTTCGCCTGGCTACTGATCAAGCTGATGCTGATCATCACGCTGCTGCAGCTATCGTCTGCAAAACGTGCAGAGCTATCCGACCGCATATCGCGGCAGCTGGTTGTCAAAGCAAACGCAGCGACCAACGACCTGATGGTTGTCACACAAGCTTTTTACCAACTCCCCGGCAATGCACTGGTGACCGATGATGGTGGACGCATTCTGTTCGCCACGGCGCAAGCACGACGCCTGCTCGCGTACCCCGAAACCAAGAACTGCGTACTCGAAGATCTTTTCCTCGCAGTACAACCCAGCGGACATCAGCTGGTACGCGCACTTTTTGAAAAACCGGATCATCAAGCAGAATTGATGCAAATCCGGATGACCCGCGTTGAATGTAACGGGCAAGGCTATCATCTGCTGCAACTGGAGGCCATACCATTCGATTACGGGATGCTGCGCGGTCTGCTGGTCGACTCGCGTAACGATGCACCGCACGAGGCTACCGGATTGCTGGATCATCATTTTGCCATCGCTGCGATGGCAGATGGCTGGTTCCGTTTGCTTGATCCGATCGATCGCTATGCCGCCTCAGGTGTATTTTGGGACAAGCTGAGAATACTGTCCGGCAGTGACAGCGAGATTGCCCACCTCGAAAACAGCATTGCCAGTGCCAGCGAGGCGCAAGGCTGGCTGCGGCTGCGCAATGGCGGTGGTTTGTCAATATCACTTCAAAAGCTTCAGGCACCCGACCACAAATTGTTTTATAGGGTGCACATGACGCTGGTTGATGATGTGCTTCAGTCCAGCGCACATGCACCCTGCGCCGAAAGCGGAGAGACCGTGCGATGAATCGGCCTCTTAAAAAAACCGGCAAACAAGTCATTGTTCTCGGCAAGCTGATCGAGCAGGTCAGGCGCGAACACAAGCTCACGATTGCCACGCTCGCGATGCTGTCGGGTTTGACCGATGCACAGATAAAAGGCATCGAGGAAGACAACACGACCGCATTCGTCGATGATGCCCATCGCATCGATTGCGCACGCCGCATTGCAATCGCCATGGGTCTACCTGAGCATCACTTTCTGGACAATCACGCAAGTACCAGCGCGCAGGGTGTGCTGACACCGAAAACTCGGTCTTCGGTACCGCAGCAAGTAGCGCGCGATGCATGGGAAAGCTTGCCGGTTGCGGATCTGAAGGTGCTTGCCAAAATCCGTACAATCGACTATCCAAGTACACCAGAGCAGCGACGGCACGGCTCACCGTTTCTGATTGCGCTGCTTGTATCGCTGCTGCTTGCCGCTTTGATGCTTGGACTCACATTTGTCCGCTGAACCATCAGCGCATGCCTGTTCCTTCGTAGGAAGAGCTGGCAATCTGATGCGCAAGATGTAGGCAATAACGCGATCTGATTAACCGCAATGAAACTCAGTCCGCTACAATTCTGACCATGACATCATCGCCTTCATTACTGATCGTTGACGATCACCCCATCATCCGCACTGCGCTGGCCGAGGCGGTGCGTTCGCGCTTTCCGAAAATCAGGCTGGAGACTGCCGGCGATGCCGAAACCGCCATCTCACTCATCAAGACCGAACTGAAAAAAAAGAAGGCAGCGTCGTGGTGGGTACTGATCGATCTGGGTCTGCCGGGCATCGGCGGACTGGAGGCCATCACCCAATTGTTGGCGCTTGGTCCATCGGTGCGAACGATCACAATTTCGGGCAACGACGATGAGTTGCAAGTCGGTGCGTGTTTCGGCGCTGGCTCGTCGGCTTTCATCAGCAAGGCCGCACCGATCGAAGACACCGTGATCATCATTGCACAGGCAGTCGAAGGCACGCTGATCAAAGGCACTTGGCTATCTGCGCGAGGATTGGCAGACAGCTCGTCGCTAAACCGGATTTCCCTCACCGACCGTCAGATTCAGGTGCTCTCGATGATCTGTCAGGGCATGAGTAATCGCGACATTGCCGAACGCTTGGGAATTTCAGAAATCACAGCGAAGTCCCATGTCGGTGGTATTTTTCGCGAGCTGCATGTGGTCAGTCGTACACAGGCTGTACTGGTCGCCCAAAAGCTCGGCCTGTTTATCAATAATCATTAAACGCCCACACAGACGCTGCACATATCCTCATCCATTGCGAGCTTGTACAAAGCTCCGATGCCGAGGCTTGATCAATAAAGCTGAGAACATCATTTTTCGCTCGCCAGAATTTGTGACATTAGTTATCCAGTCAACCCTGAAGCGCGCTCCACCCTGATAGCGCGTTGTTGATCGCTTCGCGCAATTTTTCTGCGCTGAATGGTCGCTGTAATAGCGTCACTTGCGAGCCGGCATGTTGCTCTATATTCGCTACAAGCGCTTCATCAGTGCACAGTACCACCGGAACCGTGGTGTTGAATTCATCGTTGATGAGCGTAATAACCTGCGCGACAGACTCTGATTGCAGCTGCGCATCGATCATCAGCAGACTGGGTACGAGACCGCGCACAGCGAGCTGACGGATTGCATCGGCACTTCCACCAGCCGTGATGATGTCGATACCCAGACCGGGCGCCAACAAGCGCAAAGCATTGGCCACATCCGGATCGGCATCAATGGATACCATCAGTGTATTAACCGGCGGCTCCACCACCACCTGAGGCAACAAGCGATCGACCAGATGCGCATCGCGCATCGCCGCACGCTCTGCATCCGACAAGGACGCGGCCGACAACGGCAGTTCAATGGCGAACACGGATCCCAAACCGACATGGCTGCTCAACAGAATACGGCCGCCAATACGCGCAGAAAGTCGCCGTGCAATCGCTAGCCCCAGACCCACTCCCTGCGCCGCCATTGCAGCAGCATCACCCCGAGTGAACTCATCAAAAATCTTTTTACGCAATGGTGCGGCAATGCCCGAGCCAGTGTCGACGATGGAAATACGACACAACACGCCATGCTGCGCGATACGCAATCGCAGGCCACCGCGCTTCGTGTATCGCATGGCGTTGCTGATGAAATTTCGCAGGATACGCTCGAGCAAACGCGGATCAGTCTTCAGTGCTATCTGCGATGCATCAGCACCTCGTAGCTCAAGCACCAAACCGAGATCATCGGCCATGCGCTGATGCTGCGCCAGCAACCGCTCGCAAAACGACCATGCGTGCACACGCTCCATCCGCACTTCCATTGCACCACTGTCCAGACGACTGATATCGAGCAAGCTGTCGAACACATCATTCATGTAGCCAATGCTCTGCCGCAAACGTAACAGGCTTTCGGTAGATCGGGCGCGTTCAGCCGATGTCATCGCCGCAGTCGCAAGACTACGCTCGATACTGCCCAGATAGAGATTAACCGCCTGCATAGGCTGCTTCAGATCATGGCTAAAGGCCGCCAGAAAACGGGAACGATCTACCTCGAGGTCACGCAGTTCCGCGCGACGCCTTGCAAGCTCCTGAAGACGATCATCGATACGCTGACGCGTGACCCGATCCCGTCTCCGTCGGCGTTGCCATCCCACGATCAGGCTCAGTAGGCCACTCGCCACCAAGACGGCCGCCAGCCACCACACTGCCGTCATCACAGAAGCATCTTGGAGCGACGGGTTTGACCAAGACACAGTCGTCAGGAAACGAGCGTCACCCATGCCCACGCCCCTGCCACCTCTCACACGCTGCAAACCTGATCCGAAAAAATTTTTGCATCGAAATATTTCTTGGGAGATATGGGTTGTATTATACTTTAGTGTAATACCCAAGCGTAACCAAAGGAGCAATCAATCCCATGCAGAAGCCACCGCACCAGCCGTATGGCGCGTCCAGCGACGGATGGGGAGGCGAGCAACCGGAAGACCGGCGCTCCGATACGGGTAGCAATCCGTTCGGCCGCGCATTCCACGGACCAGCGGCATCTGCGCCGCGCGCCGCCACACCGAGCAGCTCGCGCCTTGATTCCGGCGCCGGGACGGGTGAAGAGCTCCCATTCGGCCGACTCCCGCCCGGACTCGGCGATCTTGCGCGCCGGGTGGCTGAAACCAATCTGCTGGTGGACAGGGCCATTTCTTCGATGGGCAGCGACCATGGTCAGCCACATCCCGCAGAAACACTGGCTGAACTGGGCGAAAGTCTGAACCAATTGTTCTCGCAACTGGACGAGGGCGCGGCCGATGGTGGCACCAGTCCGTGGCACAGCATTACCGATTCACTGCGCGATCTGGCAGAAAAGGTTGAACGCCGCGAGCAACTGCGGGCGGAGTTGCAGATGACCCAACATGCTATCGATAAGGCCAAAACCCGGGTGATCGACCAGATCCAGGATGCGGCGCGCATCGAGCAGGAGCGGTTGTCGGTGACCCGGCTGCGTAGTCAGCTGGCAGCCGTGATGGCGGACAAACTACTGAATAAGCTGCGATAAAAAAATTACCCAAAATAAATATTTTTACTTGATGTCATACTAAAGTATTGTTAGTATTGCGCGAAAGCATCAATATTGCACCCTAGAAACGGGGTGTAGAAACCGAAGATTTCCTGGAGGTAGAGAGCCATGGCTGATAGCTTGCAGAAGTGGGTGGGGCGTAACCGGCCACCCCGAGTTCAAATTACTTATGACGTGGAAATCGGCGACGCCATGGAGAAGCGTGAGTTGCCGCTGGTAGTAGGCGTCATGGCCGACCTGATGGGCAAGCCTGCTTCGGCGCCGCCCAAACTGAAGGATCGCCGCTTCGTCGAGATCGACCGTGACAATTTCGATGAAATCATGACCAAGATCGGCCCCCGTCTCGATATGAGCGTGCCGGACACCATGAAAGGTGAAGGCAATCTGAAGATTGAACTCAACTTCAAACAATTTGCCGACTTCCACCCCGAGGCCGTGGTGCAGCAAGTACCGCGTCTGCAAAAATTGCTCGAAGCTCGACTGGAGCTGCGCGACCTGCTCGCCAAGCTCGACGGCAATGATGATCTCGGTGGTTTGCTGGCCAGCGTTGTCAGTAACACCGATGGTCTCAAGCAGCTGCGCGGCAGTGATGCCGCGGCATCCGCAGAGAAAAAAGCAGAGCCTGCACCGGCCCCCGAGCCCGAAGCAGAAAAGAAGGCCGAAGATCCACCGGCTGCCGAATAAAACCAATACAGATGCACCCTGACACTTCAACAGGTGAATGACATGGCAGATACGAAATCCTCCGCATCCGGTTCAGGCGCCTCAGGCACTGGCAGCTTGCTCGACCAAATCGTCCAGAACGGCAAGATGGTCAATGAACCTTCGCAAGAGCCCTATGCGAAAAAGCTGATCGGACAATTTGCAGCACAAATCCTCGACAAGGACATGAAGTTCAGTCCTGACAAAGGGGTTGTGTCAATGATCAATGAGCGTATCGCAGAGATCGATGATCTGCTGACGAAACAGCTCAATGCGATCATGCACCACCCTGAATTTCAGGCACTCGAGTCATCCTGGCGTGGACTGCATGAATTCGTGTTCGGCACCGAGACCAGCTCGCGGCTGAAAATTCGCCTCATGAGCGTGAGCAAAAAAGAATTGCTGAACGATCTGGAGACTGCAGTCGACTACGATGTCAGTGTCTTGTTCAAGAAAGTCTATGAAGAAGAATACGGAACCTTCGGCGGCAATCCCTACTCTGTGTTGATTGGTGACTATTATTTTGGTCGTCATCCGCAGGATGTTGCGCTGCTTGAGCGTATCTCCAAGGTGGCCGCTGCCGCACACGCACCGTTCATCGCTGCATCATCGCCGGCACTGTTCGACATGAAGAGCTTTACGGAACTCGGTGTGCCGCGCGACATGTCCAAGATTTTTGAAAGCGCCGAACTGGTTACCTGGAAGGCCTTCCGCGAATCTGAAGATTCACGCTATGTTGCGCTGACGCTGCCTCGCTATCTTTCGCGTCTGCCCTATGGCGCCAAGACCGTGCCTGTCGATCAGTTCAGCTTTGAAGAAGATGTCGACGGCAAGGATCACGACAAATATCTGTGGGCGAATGCCTCGTATCAGCTAGGACTTCGCATTACCGATGCCTTTGCCAAGTACGGCTGGACCACCGCCATTCGCGGTGTCGAAGGTGGCGGCAAGGTTGAAGGCATGACTGCGCACACCTTCAAAACCGACGAAGGCGATATCACGCTCAAATGCCCAACCGAAGTCACGATCACCGATCGACGCGAAAAAGAACTGAATGATCTCGGCTTCATTGCGGTGGTCAATTCCAAAGGTTCTAACTTTGCTGCGTTTTTAGGCGGACAAACCGTCAACAAACCCAAGCTGTACAACAAGGATAATGCCAACGCCAACGCGCAACTCTCCGCGCGACTGCCCTACATGCTCGCAGCGTCTCGCTTTGCGCATTACATCAAAGTGATCGTGCGCGACAAGATTGGCAGCTTCCAGACCAAGGCATCGGTTGAAGCTTTCCTCAATACCTGGATCGCCGACTATATCTGTCTGGATGAATCAGCACCTCAGGCAACCAAGGCAAGATTGCCACTGGCCAGCGCCCGTGTCGATGTGAAGGAAGTCCCCGGCAAACCCGGCGCCTACACTGCCATCGTTTTTGTGCGACCACACTTCCAGATGGAAGAACTGACCGCATCGATTCGCATGGTCGCTGAACTGCCGGCACCGGCAGCCTGATCGGTAACCAAGCCGACCACGACTCTCTTACAGACCAGTCACCACGGAGTGATCTATGAATTCGCCAGGAATCGCCAGAACCAACACCTTTAACTCAGGCTTGTCATCGTCCCAGAGCATGGGCGATATCTACACGCTGAAGATTGAAGACGTCAAAGGTAATATGCTGCTCTCCGGCCCGGCCGAGTCGAGCATGATGATTACCAACTGGAGTCTCGCGGTCGACTTGCCCGTCGATATGAACGTCGCCAACTCGAACCGCACCACGGGCCGCGCTCGTTTTCAGGAAATGGAATTCACCAAAGCGGTGGATATGGCCACGCCGGTACTCTACGCAGCATGCTCTGCCGGCACCGACCTGAAGACGGCCACCCTCGAGGTCTATCGCACCGCCAATGGAACCAATCTGCTGGTACTGAAAATCTCCCTGACGGAACCGATCATTTCGCAGATCGCCACTGGCGGCTACGGCGATGGTCAGATCCCCATGGATAAATTCACGATCAATTTCACCAAGATCACCATGGAGTATGTCCAGCAAGGACTCGATGGCAACAGCCCGGGCAAGACCTCCTTCGGCTGGGATCTGTCAACCAACGTGGCGGCCTGATCGCCGCGCGCGATCGCGGGCCCGCCGCAAGGTGAATCCACATGTCGCGCCTGATTCCCGGTGGGGCCATCCCGCTGTTCGACAAACTCGATCAGCGCCTCACCGCAGCCGCGAATGAAACTG
>JACCDL010117867.1_pt1 | contig 15798 bp, 14 predicted proteins | sample 7441931 | NCBI WGS metagenome assembly JACCDL01 (sample SAMN15323437, study PRJNA562643) | freshwater metagenome | isolation source: river surface water | place: USA:Blue River Watershed | collected 2017-08-16 | reverse complement strand
TAAGGACTTGTCAATGAGCCGATGAGTTTCATAAGGGGTCGCCGAAAATAATGACAGGGCATGAAGTATAAAATGAATTCCTTCGTAAACCTGTAGGGAACAAATCGTGTCCGCCACCCCCAGCCTGTCTCAGCTCGACGCCCTGACCGCCCTTTCCCCACTGGATGGGCGCTACGCAGAGAAGGTCGCCGGGCTACGGCCGCTCTTGTCAGAGGCCGGCTTCATGAAGCACCGGGTGGAGGTCGAGATCGCCTGGCTAATTGGACTGTCAGACCTGGGCATGAAGGAGCTCCCCCCCTTCTCGGCCAGCGCACGCGCCAAGCTGAGCCAGTGGGTTGCCGAATTCTCGGCACAGGATGCGGCTCGTATTAAGACAATTGAAGCCACCACGAATCACGACGTGAAGGCAGTGGAATATTGGCTAAAGGAAAAGGCCGCTGCGGAAAAGACCCTTCCAGAGCTTTCCGCCGCCGCAGAGTTCATTCACTTTGCCTGTACATCAGAGGACATTAACAACACCTCGCATGCCTTGATGCTGGCCAGGGCGCGCAGCCAGGCGATCGCCCCAGCGATGCAAAAGACGATTGATCGGTTGGGCGAACTGATCTCAGCAACGGCTGGGTTATCTATGCTGTCGCGTACCCATGGTCAGACAGCCTCGCCCACCACGCTAGGCAAAGAAATTGCCAACGTCCGTCAGCGTCTGCGGATTGCGCGTGATGCGTTTTTAGCGATCGCACCTCGCGCCAAGATGAATGGCGCCGTGGGTAACTACAACGCCCACCTGTCAGCTGCACCGGAGATCGACTGGCCTGCATTTTCGAAACGGGTCGTAGAAGGACTCGGTGTGGAGTTCAATAGCCATACGATTCAGATCGAGCCCCATGACTGGATGGCTCAGTACTTTGATGCCATCGCCCGATTCAACACGATCATGATTGACCTGTCGCGAGATCTGTGGGGCTATATCTCGCTGGGATACTTCAAGCAACGGCTAAAGGAAGGCGAGGTCGGCTCTTCCACCATGCCCCATAAGGTCAATCCGATTGACTTTGAAAATGCAGAGGGCAACCTTGGCATCGCCAACGCCCTGCTTCGTCACTTAAGCGACAAGCTTCCGATTTCACGCTGGCAGCGAGACCTGACGGATTCCACCGTGCTAAGAAATCTTGGGGTTGCCTTGGGACACAGCCTTCTGGCCTATGAGTCCTGCCTAAAGGGACTTGGCAAGCTTGAGATCAATGCTGCACGACTTGAGAAAGACTTGGATGAGGCCTGGGAAGTACTTGCAGAGCCGATTCAGACGGTGATGCGTCGATACGGTCTGCCACAGCCCTACGAACAATTAAAGGCGTTAACGCGCGGCCAAGGCATGACGGAATCCACCATGCGTGCATTTATCAATGGTCTGGATCTACCGGCTACCGATAAGGCGCGGCTGATGGCGATGACGCCAGCAAGCTACACAGGTCTTGCCGAAACGCTTGCCAAAGACGAACTGAAGTTTAAGTAACGACTTTTACCAGTGCCGCAGCGGCCTTCGCCCGCTCGCGGGCCTGGTCGGTATCTTTGCCGCTGGCCAGGGCAACCCCCATACGCCGTTTCTTGAATGACTCGGGTTTGCCGAAGAGGCGAATGTCAGTGCCGTGTACGCGAAGTGCCTCATCGACCCCTAGGAACCCCACACCCTTTGCATCGACACCGCCGTAGATTACTGCTGATGCGCCAGGGTTACGCAGGGTGGTATCCACGGGCAGTCCCAAGATCGCGCGGGCATGCAGCTCAAATTCATTCTGGGCTTGCGTGGCCATCGTCACCATACCCGTGTCATGCGGACGAGGGCTGACTTCTGAGAACCAGACCTGATCGCCTTTAACGAATAGTTCGACTCCGAAGATGCCAAGACCCCCAAGGTTATCGGTGACTTTGGCCGCAATCTCTCGCGCACGCTCCAGTGCCAGGTCTGACATGGCCTGAGGCTGCCAGGATTCGACATAGTCGCCATCCACCTGAACGTGACCAATCGGTGCACAGAAATGGGTTTCCGGTTTTCCGTTGGCCCCAAGCGCGCGAACGGTCAACTGGGTAATCTCAAAATCAAAGTCAATCATGCCTTCGGCAATTACTCGCGCGTTGGCGACACGGCCAGACGACTGGGCGTAGTCCCAGGCGTTGGCGACATCCGCTGCGGACTTTAACTTCGACTGCCCTTTACCCGAAGACGACATTACAGGCTTGACGAAACAGGGATAGCCCACGGCATCACAGGCCGCCTGAAGCTCTGAGAGGCTCGAGGCGAATCGATACGGCGATGTCGGCAGACCGAGATCTTCTGCGGCAAGCCTGCGAATCCCTTCGCGGTTCATGGTCAGAAAGGCTGCGCGTGCAGTGGGAATGACCGTTACCTTTCCTTGCTGCTCAAGCTCCACCAGCGCTGGCGTTGCAATTGCCTCGATCTCTGGCACCACCAGCGTTGGCGATTCCTGTTCAATCAGTCGCTTAAGTGCAGCAGGATCGGTCATGTCAATGACATGCGACCGATGGGCGATCTGATGGGCTGGTGCGTTGGGATAGCGATCCACCGCAATCACTTCAACGCCCAGCCGCTGCAAGGCAATGACCACCTCTTTACCCAGCTCACCTGAGCCGAGCATCATGACCCGAGTTGCGTTGGGAGAAAGAGGGGACCCAATCATGATTACTGAACCTTGCCAATAGACTTCACAACATCGGCCATCTTCTTGGCGTCTGCTTCCACATACTTCTGGAAATCCGGCGCATCTAAGAACTGAATCGGGCTTCCAGAACCACCAATCGCCTGCTTCACTTTTGCATCGTTGGCAGCCGTCTTTGCGGCTTCACGCAACTTGTTCACGATTGCATCCGGTGTGCCAGCTGGAACGAAAATACCCGCCCACTGCGCAAACTCAGCCTTGATCCCGAGCTCTTTAAAGCTCGGCACATCGGGCAGCGCTGCAAGACGGCCATCCCCCCAGTGGGCCAGCGCACGAACGCGACCTGATTTGATGTGGTTCACGATCGATGCCGGTCCTGTCGCCAGTGCGTCGACCTGGTTACCTAACAGACCAATAATGGCCGGGCCTGCGCCGGTGTAGGGAATATGCGTAATTGCAAATTTCTCTTGTGCCTTCAGCATTTCCATCGGCACATGCATCGTGCCGTAGTTGCCAGAAGAGCCGTAGTTAAATTTCGCAGGGTTCTTACGCATGTCCGCCACAAAATCTTTGTAGGTCTTCCACGGCGTCTCCGAGCGAACCACCAACACCGTGGGGTCCGCAGTGATGCGGGCGATAGGCTTAAGCTGGCTTAGTTCGTAAGACGGCGCCTTGCCGAGAATACGATCGGCTTCCGGGATGATCGAAACGGAAGACAGTGCCATCAGAATGGTGTAGCCATCTGGTTTTGCCTTTGCCACATGGGAAAAGCCAATTCCACCACCAGCACCGGCCTTGTTCTCCACAACGACTGACTGTTTCAGCGCGCGGCTCAGTGCCTCGGCCATCGGACGGCCAACAGTGTCTGCGACGCCTCCCGGTGGAAAGGGCACGATCATCGTGATCGGCCGCGTGGGGTATTCCTGGGCAATCGCAGGAGCGGTCGCACTGACCATCAGCCCTGAGGCCATGACGGCGCCAACGGCAAAACGAGTCGCCCGCGAGAGGTTTGTTTTCAACATGGTGTGTCTCCTGAGCAAAAAAATGTTGAGGTCACTACACTACGGTTTTGACCTTTTTAGTTCCGGCCACTATGAAATTTGCAGCTTACAAAACCAGTCCATCTTCTCATGATGTCCATGTGGGGATTGTCTCCGATGACGGCGCCTCGATCCAGTCGCTTGACCTGCCCCACGGGGCTGCCCAGCAAGGCGTTGCAGCGATCGTCGAACTGCAAGCCCGGGGCCAGGCCATGCCCGCCGTGAAGGGCAGTCACGCCACAAAGGACGTGGTGTTGCTTGCACCCTTCCCACGCCCTGCACGCAATATCTTCTGCGTTGGCAAGAACTATTTCGAACATGCAAAAGAATTCGCCCAGAGCGGCTTTGACAGCAGTGCGGCCAAGCCCGGCGATGACGTACCGAGCGACCCGATCATCTTCTCGAAAGTCCCCGAGTGCGTGATCGCCACGGGCGAATCGATTCTAGTCCCCAAAGGCGTCTCCGAAGCCATTGACTACGAGGCCGAGCTTGCCGTGATCATCGGCCGTAAAGGCAAGGGGATCTCCGAAGCGGACGCTATGGATTACGTCTGGGGGTACACCATCGTCAACGACGTCACGGCCCGCGACTGGCAGCAGCGCCATAAGCAGTGGATGATGGGTAAGAGCTTTGATACGTTCTGCCCGATGGGCCCTTGGGCCGTCACGAAAGACGCCTGCAACGGCCAAGACACCCAGGTGCGCTGTTATGTCAACGGCGAGCTACGTCAAAACGCGCGGACAACCGATCTCATCTTCAAGATCCCCAAGCTGATTGCGACGCTTTCGGCGGGCATTACTCTTTATCCAGGCGACATCATTGCCACGGGCACGCCAGTCGGCGTGGGCATTGGCTTTAAGCCACCCAAGTACCTGGTGCCTGGCGATCGTGTTCGCGTAGAGATTGACGGCATTGGCGCCATCGAAAACCCGGTGATCTAAGACGCTGCGGTCGCGGACCGCAGCGCAGAGAACGAGTGGTTAGGGTGTATAGACTTCGGGCTCGTCGTCTTTTTTCTTGACGGGCTTGACCAGGTCTTCACGCTTGATGCCCAGCCACATGGTGATCGGTGCCATCACCAACACAGACGAATAGATCCCGAATACGATCCCGATGGTGAGCGCCAAGGCAAAGTAGTACAGCACCGGGCCACCGAAGATCAACATGGCCAAGACCATCGCCTCTGTGGTGCCATGGGTGATGATCGTGCGCGACATCGTGCTGGTAATTGCGTTATCAATCACTTCAGGCACAGTGGCCTTGCGCATCTTGCGAAAGTTTTCACGGATCCGGTCGGCGACCACCACAGACTCGTTTACCGAATACCCTAAGACCGCCAGAATCGCGGCGAGAACCGAGAGTGAAAACTCCCACTGAAAGGCAGCAAAAAACCCAATAATGATCACGACGTCATGCAGGTTGGCGATGATGGCGGCCACCGCAAACTTCCACTCAAATCGAATCGCCAGGTAGATCATGATGCCGACGATCACAAAGAGCAGCGCAAGGGCGCCGTCCGTTGCGAGCTCACTACCAATCTGAGGCCCCACAAACTCAACACGGCGAAGCTCAACGCCAGGTGTCGCCGTTTTTAACGCCGCCATGACTTTGTCGCTCTGGGCGTTCGTTGCCTTGGTCGCACTCTGCTCGGCCTTTGCTGCACCCTGTTCACCCGGTGCAGCATTGCCCTGGGTCTGATCGCTCGACGGCTGCTCCCCACCCCGCAGTGGCAGACGAATCATCAGGTCACGTGAGGTTCCAAAGTTCTGCACCTGGGCATCTGCATAGCCAAGGTCTTCGACCACCACCTTACGCACCTGTTCAAGCGGAGCCGCCTGGGGGTATGAGACCTCCATGACCGTGCCGCCCGTGAATTCGATCGAGAAGTGCAGCCCACGAACAGCAATAAATACAACCGCGGCAATAAAGGTCAGAAACGAGATTGCGTTGAAGATCAACGCATGTTTCATAAACGGGATGTCTTTTTTAATTCTGAAAAATTCCATGATGACGCTCCGTTTATGCCTGCGTGTTCGACTGCTTATTCGCCTGCGTACTCGGCACCCAGACCTGGCCGATCGACAACTTGGAAAGCTTCTTCTTGCCGCCGTACCAAAGGTTCACTAGGCCGCGCGAGAAGAAGACGGCCGAGAAGATCGACGTCAGAATGCCCAGACAGTGCACTACGGCAAAGCCGCGCACAGGGCCTGATCCAAATACCAGCAGCGCAACGCCCGCAATCAGTGTCGTGATGTTCGAGTCAAGAATCGTGGCCCAGGCTCGGTCGTAGCCCTGCATGATGGCGGTCTGCGGCGACGCGCCTGCCCGAAGCTCTTCGCGTACACGTTCGTTAATCAGCACGTTCGCATCGATCGCCATTCCTAAGGTCAGCGCAATCGCCGCAATACCCGGCAAGGTGAGCGTCGCCTGAAGCAACGACAACAGGGCAAAGAGTAGCAAGAGGTTTACTGATAATGCGACGACCGAAAACACGCCAAAGAGCACGTAATAGCCGATCATGAAGATACCCACGGCAATAAATCCGTAGAGCGTTGAGTTAAATCCTTTTTTGATGTTGTCCGCACCGAGGCTTGGACCGATGGTGCGCTCTTCAATAATCTCCATCGGTGCTGCCAGTGATCCTGCGCGCAGCAGCAACGCGGTATCGGCTGCTTCGACGGTGGTCATCCGACCTGAGATCTGGACGCGTCCGCCAGGAATCTCACCGCGAATCACTGGCGCGGTAATCACTTCGCCTTTACCCTTCTCCACCAACAGAATGGCCATCCGCTTGCCGATGTTCTCGCGGGTGACGTCACGGAAAATCCGTGCGCCCTTTGCATCCAAGGTCAGGTGAACGGCAGGTTCACTCGGGTTCTGCGAATCAAACCCCGCCTGGGCATCGGTCAGATTCGCGCCAGTCAGCACCACTTCGCGCTTTAACAGAATAGGGCCGCTTCCGCGCTCAGAGAAAAGCTCAAGACCGGGGGGCGTGCGGCCCGACGCCAGGGCGTTTAACGCCTCAAGGCTATCTTCGACCATGCGAATCTCAAGCGTGGCGGTGCGGCCCAGAATATCTTTCGCCTTGGCCGTATCCTGCACGCCAGGCAGCTGGACTACGACCCGCTCGGGACCCTGCTGCTGAATGACCGGCTCTGCCACACCGAGCTCATTCACACGGTTGGATAGGGTTGTGATGTTCTGTTTGATCGCGTAATCGCGAACACGCTTCTCCGTCTCGGGACGAAGCGTTCCCACCAACGCGGGCTCCCCACCCAGCGTGACCTCATTCCAGTTGAGATCGGCGAGCTGCGTGTTCAGAAGTTCACGAGACTTTGCGCGCGTCTCGGCATCACGAAAACGAATCTCGATCCCTTGGGCTGCTCGACTAATGCCTGCATGCCGCAAATTTTTATCCCGAAGCATGGTTCGGGTATCGCCCACCAGTGCATCCAACCGCTTACTTAATGCGGCCGGCATATCCACCTGGAGCAAGAAGTGCACGCCACCACGTAGATCTAAGCCGAGGTACATTGGAAGCGCCCGCATGCTGGTCAGCCAGTTCGGGGAACTTGAGATGAGGTTCAAGGCGACAACGTATCGCGGATCCTGAGGGTCCGCATTAAGTGCCTTTTCGATCGCGTCTTTCGCTTTGAGCTGGGTGTCGGTGTCTTTTAGACGAACACGGACGCTCGTGCCATCAAGTGCCGCCGGCTCTGCCGAGAGGCCTGCGGTTTCAAGCGCTCGATCGACGCGCTGGACAATTTCAGCGTCCACCTTGACGGTGGCTTTGGCACTGGAGACCTGAACGGCAGGCGCCTCTCCAAAAAGATTGGGAAGGGTGTAAAGGATGCCAAACGTCAGGGCAAGCGCCATGATGATGGCGCGCCAGATCGGGAGCTTGTTCAAAACTTAGATTCCTTTAATCGTGCCCTTCGGCAGAAGGGTCTGCACAGCTTGCTTCTGCATGTGAATGAGTACCGGTGAGTCAGTGCCAATATCTACCGTGACATAGGCATCGCCCACTTCCGTGATCTTGCCGACCACACCTGCCGCCGTGACCACTTCGTCACCTTTATTGAGCGCGCCGATCATCGCCTTGTGTTCCTTTGCACGCTTCATCTGCGGGCGGATCATCAAGAAATACAGCACCACAAACATCAGGATGAGCGGCAGAAAGCTCATCAAGGAGGACTCAGGGGTTGCGCCAGCGGCCTGGGCAAATGCGGGACTGATCAGCACGAAATAGCTCCTTGGGTTGCGAAAGATGTTGACAAAAAATCAGGGCCAAAGGGCCCCAAAACAAAGGCTAAGTATAGCGGTAGGCCGCTAGACGCCGCGTGCGCGATCCGCGTGAAATTGGGCACGCCAGGCGGCAAATCGACCCTCGCGGATGGCCGCCCGCATCTGCGCCATTAGATCAAGATAAAAGTACAGGTTGTGGACCGTCGCCAAATGGGCGCCCAAGATTTCCTGAACCTTTTGCAAGTGATAAAGATAACTACGGGTAAACGCGGGTCGGTCGTCTCCATGCTCTGCCGGCCGGCAGACCGGGCAGTGACAGGTCTCATCAATCGGCTGCAGATCGTCCCGATACCGGGCGTTGCGGATCTTCAGATCCCCATACCGGGTAAAGATCCAGCCATTACGGGCGTTTCGTGTGGGCATGACACAGTCAAACATGTCGACCCCCTGGGAGACCCCCTCCACCAAGTCTTCGGGCGTCCCCACGCCCATCAGGTATCGAGGCCTGTCGTTGGGTAGCTTGGGAGTCGTGTGGGCAAGTATCCGGTTCATGTCGTCCTTGGGTTCGCCCACAGAAAGCCCCCCAATCGCATAGCCATGAAAACCAATCTCTTGAAGTCCAGCGAGTGACTCTTCTCGAAGGTCTTCCATCATGCCGCCCTGGACAATGCCGAACAGCGCGTTGGGGTTGTTCTGACGCCCAAACTCTTCTTTCGACCGCTTGGCCCACCTTAGGGATAGCCGCATGGAGTCCGCAGTCTGATCTCGCGTTGCGGGATAAGGCGTGCACTCATCAAAGACCATGACGATGTCTGAATTCAACACGGTCTGAATCCGCATCGATTCTTCAGGCGTTAAAAATAACTTGTCGCCGTTGACTGGCGACTGAAAGGCAACCCCTTCTTCAGAAATTTTCCGAAGGTCACCGAGGCTCCAGACCTGAAACCCACCGGAATCCGTGAGAATGGGCTTAGACCAGTTCATGAACTGATGCAGCCCACCGTGCATGGCCATGACATCAAGACCAGGACGAAGCCATAGATGAAACGTATTTCCAAGCACGATTTGGGCGCCGATGGACTTCAGGTCTCGCGGTGCCATGGCCTTGACTGACCCATAGGTTCCCACCGGCATAAAAATTGGCGTCTCGACCTGACCGTGCGCGAGCGTCAGTCTGCCCGCACGGGCACGACCATCGGTGTGAAGCAGTTCAAAGTTCATGGAAGTCAGACTCTCTGGTGGCTCTTGCAGAACATGGCATCCCCATAGCTGAAGAACCGATAGCGTGATTCCACTGCATGAGCGTAAGCCTGGCGCATTGTGTCATAGCCAACAAAGGCGGCCACCAGCATCAGTAGCGTGGACTTTGGAAGATGAAAGTTCGTCAGTAGTGCATCGACAACTTTAAATGAATAGCCTGGTCGAATAAAGATATCCGTCTCGCGCTGACCGGGTAAGACCAGGCCCCCGTTGGTCGCGGCCGACTCCAGCGTGCGAAGACTCGTGGTGCCGACCGCGACGACCCTGCGACCTTCTTTGCGGGCGCGCGCAATCGCCTCGGCCGTCTCAATCGGGAGTTCATACCATTCAGTGTGCATCTGATGCGCGCTGAGATCTTCGGTTCTCACTGGGGCAAACGTGCCAGTGCCTACGTGCAGCGTCACAAAAGCCCGACGAATTCCTTTTGCATCAAGTCTGGCGAGAAACGGTTCATCAAAATGTAAGCCTGCAGTGGGTGCTGCAACAGACCCGGGCGTTTGGGCATAGACCGTCTGATAACGGTTGGCGTCTTCCTGATCCGGTTTGTGCTGAATGTAAGGCGGCAGGGGAAGCTCACCGCATCGATGCAGAACATCTAAGACCGACTCTGGAAACTGCAACACAAACCGATCGTCATAGGTCGCATCACGACCAATCACCGTGATCAAAGGGCCCTTGTTCCCTGCTGGGGCATTTAACTGAATCTGACTCCCTGCAGCGGGTTTTTTGCTCACCCGAAGCATCGCAAGCGCCTGATTGTCCTGGGTGATTCTCTCCACCAGAATCTCGACCTGCCCGCCAGAGGCCTTCTGTCCGAAGAGTCGCGCAGGGATGACCTTGGAGTTATTAAAGACCATCAGATCGCCCGCTTCGAGCTGATCGATCAAGTCTGTAAACCGTGCATCCTGAAAGGTACTTGTCTGCGGCGTGACCACCAAAAGACGGCTCTCTGTTCTTTGGGCGGCAGGATGCTGCGCAATCAACGCGTCCGGCAGATCAAAATCAAAATCAGATAGGCGATCGTGGTGGGTCATTGCGATGATGTCTCGTTGCGCAGATTTGGAGTGTCAGGTGTTGCGTGACCAACGGATCTTTGTGACTAGCCATGCCGCAAGAATCGCCTTGAGAATATCGCCCGGAATAAACACCGCACTCGCCATGGCCGCCTTATCCAAAGTGAGCGCTGTACGAAGCGCAATCCCTGGGATGCCAATGACATAAATGACCACAATGCCACCGACGACTGCAGCGATGAGGGCATTCCAAAACAACCGATTCGGCAGCAGCTGATCAAGTTTGTTCTTAATGAGGCCGCAAGCGATTGCCCCAAAAATCCAGCCAACCAAAAACCCAATCGTCGGGCCAAAAAATACGCCAAGTCCCCCACGGCCGCCGGAGAGCACTGGTGCACCCAACGCCACTACAAATAAGAACAACAATACCGCGAGTGCTCCTAAACGCGGGCCGAGCATGAGCCCCGCAAGCATGACGCCAAGCGTCTGTGCCGTGACCGGGACCCCAGCAGTAAAGGGGAGATCCAGTTTGGGGATAAGTCCCATCACTGCAATCAAGGCTGCAAAAAGCGCGATCCTCACCAGATCACGGTAGCCCAGCACCTGTTTAATTTCCACGACTCGATTTCCTTGCGATTAATGCTTCAGCAATTTTCTCAGTACGACTCATAGTGAGTGACATAAACGGCACCAGCAGCCGAACCCCTGCGCTTTTGTTTGCTCGCGCACGCCAAGCTGCGGATTGTGCCTGCCATTGAGCCAAAAGGCTTGGAATAAATCGAATCACAAGCGCCACCGCTAACGACAGACGATCGGGATTGAGCCCAAACAGCCGAAGCGGCGCGAGACATGGGCGAATAACCCGCATCATGTCTTGCATTGGTGTGGTGGCGCTAACCAGATCGGCAATCATGATCATGACGATGAGCCGCGCTACTGATAACCAGGCGACATGCCAGTTCATGACGAGCGCCTGAAACAGCCCCAGGCCCAGCACCAACAGCAGAATCGATCGAAGTCCGATCAGCCGTTCTACACCGGCACGGCCGAGGGAAGCATAAACGCCCACCGCCACAGCGCACCCCAACGTTAACGCCCACGGATTCGACACTGGAAGCAGTGCGAGTGACGCGACAAGCAAGACCAAGAGTTTTAGTCCCGCCGGCAGACGATGCAGCCAGCTCGGCTGCGCAATGTATAGCGAGATCACGCGGAATCTGTCTGGGCGATATACCCTGCGATGACCGAGGACGGGTCCGCCTGTTGGCGAACGCTTCCTTGTTCCAGCCAGATCAGTTCATCAAAACCCTCGAATAACGAGAGATCATGACTTGCCATGATCACAGGCTGTGGCAAAGCCTTCACAAAGCCCATGACCTGATGCGTGGTTCTGCGATCAAGGCTCGCGCAGGGTTCGTCTAGCAGCAGGAGTTCCGCGCCGTCTACTAATACCGACAAGATACACAGCAGCTGCTTCTGACCATCACTGAGCGTGTGAGTCGCACGATCAGCGAGCTCGCTCATCTCGTATCGAGACAACACTGCTAAGGCATTTTCTTTCGCGACCGGTGCAGGAATCCCCTGCTCAATAAGGCCGAAACAAAGCTCTTCCATCACGGTTGGGAAAAGTAGCTGATGTTCTGGATTCTGAAAAACGAACCCGATTCGATCCGGTGCGGTTACTCGCCCCTGCTGCGGGCTGACCAACCCTTTGATGACGCGCAGCAACGAACTCTTGCCAGATCCATTGTCGCCAATCAGCCCGATGCGATGCGATCCTAGGGTTAGCGATAGGTCCTGAAAGACGCGGGATCCCTCGCGATGAAGTGTGACGGCGTCCAGGATCACCATGGCTTTTGAATACAATTCTCTCTGCAACAGTAGGGTTGTTGCGCAACACTATAAATGCGGACCAAAGAGGAGAACAAACCGTGGAACTAAGCATTGCCGGCAAAACCGGCCTGGTCACCGGCGCGAGTGCTGGAATTGGGCGTGCGACCGCCATCGCCCTGGGAAAAGAAGGCGTCAAGCTGGCGATTGCGGGACGTCGTCGCGAACAGCTTGAAGAGGTCTCCAAGATCATCACCGACGCTGGCGGCCACAAGCCCGTCATCGTGATCCAAGACATGATGGAAGAGGGTGCTCCAGGCAAAGTCGCCGAGCAGGTGCTCGCCGGCCTGGGCAAGCTGGAAATTCTGATCAATAACGCAGGCGGCTCGCGGCCTTTCAAACTGGATTCCAGCGAAGAGCAGTGGAACGAAGCGATTACCCTGAACTTCACGCGCCATCGTCAGTTAACGCACAAGCTTCTCGACCAGATGATGGCCAACGGCTGGGGGCGCGTGATCAACATCACTGGTAAGTCTGAGCCTGATGGGATCAATGGTGCCTTTTGTGCAAAGGCAGCAATGCACTCTTGGTCGAAGGGGCTCTCCCGAGAAGTCGGCAAAAAAGGCATCACGGTGAACTGCATCCCACCAGGGCGAATCATGAGCGACCAGATCCGTCGTAACTACACCCCTGAGTACCGGGCATGGCAGTCCGAGCATGAGATCCCAATGGGGCGCTATGGCGAACCTGAAGATATTGCAGCGCTCATCTGCTTCCTGGTGTCACCACTTGCACAGTACATTACCGGTACGGTGATACCAGTGGATGGCGGTCTGCGTCGTTATCAGTTTTAACCTCTGGTCGATCCAGAACAACAACGTAAAGGAGACAACATGCGATCTATTAAAACGATGCGTCGACAGTTCACGATTGCTGCGGCAATTGCAGGCGCTACAGTGGCAATTGGCCTTCCCACAGCAGCCGTTGCGCAAGAATTCCCCACCAAACCGATCCGCCTACTGGTGCCGTTTGCACCAGGCGGGACATCGGAGATCGTGGCCCGCGCCATTGCCACTGAGATGAGCAAGGTGCTTGGCCAGAACATCATCGTCGAGAACAAACCCGGTGGCGCTGGCACGATCGCCATGGCCGACACTCTCAAGGCGCCCCCCGATGGCTACACCATGATCCTGGGCCACGTTGGCACCTTGGCGGTGAACCCCTATGCCATGGCCAAGCAGCCCTATGACGTGAATCGCGACTTCCAGCCCGTATCCCTTCTCGCGCGCGTGCCAAACCTGTTTGTCGTGCACCCTGACGTCCCCGCGAAAAACCTGAAAGAGTTTGTGGCCTATGCCAAGAGCAAACCGGGCCGCCTGAACTACGGTTCTGCAGGTAACGCCAGTGCGGGTCACCTGGCGTATGAGTACCTGAACTTTGTCACCGGTATTCAGATGGTCCATATTCCCTATCGCGGAACAGGCCCACAGATGATTGACCTGATTGCGGGCCGCACCGACACCGCATCGGCAGGCGCTCCGGCCCTGATGTCCTACATCAAGAACGGTCAGGTTCGTCCCATCGCAGTCGGTATGCCTGAGCGTATCCCTGCGCTGCCCGATGTCCCGACGGTGGCTGAGCAGGGCTATGCCGGGTTTGAAACCTCGCAGTGGTACGGTCTGATCGTTTCATCGGCCGTTCCCAAGCCCATCGTGGCAAAGCTCAATGCCGCCGCGAATGCAGCCTTAAAAACCAAGGCCGTCGCAGACCGGTTTAGCCGTGACAACGCAGTGTTTGGCCCAGGCACGCCAGAGGACTTCGCGAAGTTCATCAAGGCCGAACAGACCCGCTGGATGGGCGTGGTCAAACAGTCTGGCCTAAAGATTGACTAAGGCCAGCGTTGCACGATCTTTCCGCTTGATCTGATGGTCGCCCCCCCTGCCGCAAGGGCAGGGGGTGTCACTCGGCAAAGGTATACTGATGGTCCTGTTGCCGGGGTGGTGGAACTGGTAGACGCGCCGGACTCAAAATCCGGTGCCAGTGATGGCGTGAGGGTTCGAGTCCCTCCCTCGGCACCAGACAGGGTCAGGCTCTCAATTAGATACAGACGTCGAAAAGCCCTCGCGGGTAGTTGTTACAAAACTGTAGCCCCCACTTCGCATTCGTTCCGATACTGCCTTCTTGAAGTTTCCAAGCGCCTGCGTCTCTCTTCAGAATGATCTGGGTTAGCACACCCACGTTCTTATTGGTGAGGTTCGTCTGCGTTGTATCAATCGGATCTCCCGTTGGCCGAATCGGGGTCATTCGCAGATACGCATAGTCTCCAGCGATACGAATCGTCTCAACCTGAAAAGTCACTGGGGGGTTCAACAGCCGCTCCACCATCGGCCGAACCGTATCAAGGATCATCTTCCGATCGGGGGAGCCCTTCTCCAAGATGAACGCGCGCGGCGCCTGCTGAGACTCTGGCGTCGCAGTCGCTGGCGCAGAAGACGCCTGTGGCTGGGAGGCCCTTGCGGCCTCTGCTGGTGGCGCAGCCTCGGGAGCCGGTGCCTGCGAATCAGCGCTTGGCGATGCGTTGGACTCTTTCGGAGTCGGCGCCACCGCCACTTTAGGCGCTGGCGTACTCGAGATCCAGATACTGAGGCCCGAATAGACACCAGGGATAAATGACAGGGCAAAGATCCCACCTGCCATCGCAGGAAGTAAAACCTTATCGCGAGCCGTACTCGCAAGAATGCCCGGCCTGACGTCCGAGTACGCAGTCGAGAGCTTCTCTCGGTCAGCCTCTGAGAGATCCGCCTCGGTGCCCTCTTCGGCCAACTTCCTGGCGAGCGTGGACTCTCGCCGCTTCTTTGAGAAGTTGAGAATGGACCAGTGCCGAAGGCCGCCGTATCCAAGCCCAATCAGCGTCATCCATCCTGCTAACTCTGCGCCCGCACCTGATGTCAGTCCAAATGCAAGGGCACCGGCTGCGGCGGGTGCGTAACCAAAAATTAGGGCATTTTTGCGTTTGGAATCGACGGGTAATTCATCGCCCAGATGATTTGAGGGATCAATGCCATCGACCCAGAAGTTATATTCCTTTCCGTCGTATTCATACTTCACCCAGCCAACCGGCAGAAAGTAACTTGTCGCGGTTTTACTAATATTTGCTTTCCAATTCCAATCACGCTGACGATCCCCCTGCGCGTGAGTTCTTACGCCGTTGTCAATCACCGTGTTGACCCGTGAATCGACCGACTCAGAGTAGACATCGCGATCAGACTTCTCAATCTCTTCTGCCCGGAACCCAACGAGAAACGACACATCAAAAGATTTCGCATCACTCCAAGACATTCCCTCAACAAGCGACGCGACAGCAGCAGGCTGTTTAGTTCCTGCATACGCTGATAACGCAAACTCACCCATATCGGTTCCATTCACAGGACGCCAATCAGTCACAGTCTTCGTTTTCGCGACCGCCGTGCGAACATTCATTTTGAGATTCGAATCCCACCTGTTTTCGTAGTCGGTGTAGTGCTCCTGGCGGTCAAATCCAAATGACGCCGTCCAAGTCGCCTCATAGCTCCCCCGAAAGAGATAGGCAGGCACATAGAAGAGATCTAATTTTGTAAATTTTGCGGCGTCGAGAAGATCGTCCGGTGTCAAATTACCTGTTGACATAAACGTCTGGGCGGTACGCTTGAGTACTTTTTCATCAACCGCCAAAGGAACGATGTACTCGGGCTCAAC
>JACCDL011167938.1_pt1 | contig 15816 bp, 12 predicted proteins | sample 7441931 | NCBI WGS metagenome assembly JACCDL01 (sample SAMN15323437, study PRJNA562643) | freshwater metagenome | isolation source: river surface water | place: USA:Blue River Watershed | collected 2017-08-16 | reverse complement strand
GACACCAAGGTCTCGAGCGAGGCGCAGCTCCTGCGGTCGCTCGTGCTGGGACTCGCCGCGGTCCCGAAAGCCACGCGGGGCGCGGCGTGACGGTGCGCGCACTCCGGTCGGTGCGCACGGTGCTTTCGCTGCTCACGCTGGTGTGCAGCGCATCGCTGGCAGCCCAATCTGCCTCGACGCCGGCGCTCGACAGCGCAATCGCGCGCGCGCGGCGGCTCGTGAACGAGGGCGCGGGGGCGGTGGGTCGCTCGGTGGTGGATTCGGTGCTCGCGCGCGTCACGCCGGGTTCTCCTGACGAGGCGACGATCCTCTACTGGCGGGCGACGCTCGCAGAATCGTGGGAGATGGCGCAGCAGGACTACCTGCGACTGATGCTCGAGTTCGATGGGAGTGCGCTCGCCGGCGAGGCGATGCTTCGCCTCGCGCAGGGCGAGCTCGCGCGCGGGGACCGGGCGGCGGCGGAGCAGTATCTCGAACGGCTCGCGCGCGAGACTCCCGACGTGCCCGCGCGCGCCGAGGCGGCGCTCTGGCACGGGCGGCTCCTCCTGGAGCGCGGTGAGGCGGCGACGGCGTGCCCGATGCTGCGGGACGGTCGGGCGCGGCTTGGGCGTGCGGCCCGTGACTCGCGCGCGCCGCGCGAGGCGACCGACCTCGTCACCCGCTTCGAGGTGCTGCTGATCAGCTGCGCCAACCTCGAGGCGTCGGCGACGGACCGCGGCGCGGCGCCCGCTGCGGCACGCACGCCTGCACCGGCACCGACCGCCGTACCTGTACCAACCGCCGCACCGACGACCACCGGCGCACCGGCACCAGCGTCACCGCCGGTCGCGACGCCCGACGCGGCATCGCCAGCATCCCCCCTCCCGCGCCGTCCCGCGGGTGTCGCCGATTCGGAATGGACCGTTCAACTCGGCGCCTACGCCACACGTGAGCAGGCCGCCGCCGTGCTGCGGCGGCTCGGGTTAAGTGTCGCCGAGTCGCGTATCGACGAGATCGCTGGTAGCCCGTACGCCTTCAAGGTGCGCTTCGGCCGCTTTGCGACGCGCGCGGAGGCGGAGACGGCGGCGAGCGCGCACACCCGCCGCACCGGCGCATCGACCTTCGTGACCGAGGCCCCGCCACGATGAGTGCCGCCGCGACGCCGTTGATGGCGCAGTACCGCGAGATCAAGGCGCGGCATCCCAACGCCATCCTGTTTTTCCGGATGGGCGACTTCTACGAGATGTTCTACGAGGACGCCGAAGTCGCCGCGCGCGCGCTCGACCTCACGCTGACCTCGCGGAACAACGGCGGGGCGGCGGAGGTGCCGCTCGCTGGTGTGCCGGTGAAGGCGGCGCCCGAGTACCTCCGGCGTCTCGTGCAACAGGGGCATCGCGTCGCCATCTGCGAGCAGATGGAAGACCCGAAGCTCGCGAAGGGAATTGTGAAGCGCGCGGTCATCGAGACGGTGACCCCCGGCGCCGCCTTCGCGGACGATCTCCTCGATGCCGCCCGCAATACCTGGCTCTGTGCGGTCAGCGCGACTGCCGCGACCCCGGGTGCGGGCTCGGAGATCGGCATCGCCGCGGCGGACCCCTCCACCGGCGAACTGCGGCTCGTGCGCTGCCGGCGTGCCGACGCCGAGGCGGCGCTCGCGCGTCTCGCCCCGCGCGAGCTCGTCGTCCCCACCGGTGCGCTCGGTGAGACGATCGGGCCACTGGTCGCGACGGTCGAGGCGCTCGTCACCCATCGCGACGGGTGGGAGTTCGAACCCGCGTTGGCGCTGGATGCCCTCGCGCAGCACTTCGGCGTGCGCGCGCTCGACGGGTTCGGGATCGGCCCCGAGGACGAGGTGGCGGTCGGTGCCGCCGGGGCGCTCCTCCGCTACCTGAAGGAGCTGCAACCCGGTGGGGTCCCGCATCTCGCGCGGCCCGTGGTGGAGCGGCCGGGCGGCACGATGCCGCTCGACGAGATGACGCGTCGGAACCTCGAACTCGTGGAGTCGCTGCGCGCGAGCGGCGACACCACCGGCACCCTGCTCGGTGTCCTCGACCGCACGCAGACGCCGATGGGCGCGCGCCTGCTCCGGCAATGGATCCTCGCGCCCCTCACCGAGGTGGCGGCGATCACCGCGCGGCTCGATGCCGTCGCGGCGCTCGTCGGGGATGGCCTCGCGCGTGCGGCGCTCCGCGAGGCGATGGACGGCGTGCGCGACATCGAGCGGCTCGCCGGGCGCACCGCCGCGCTGCGCGCGACGCCCCGTGACCTCCGCGCCCTCGGCGATTCCCTCGCGCGACTCCCCGCCGTGCGGGGCGCCGTGCCGACGTCGACGGCCACGGTGCCGACGGGCGTGCTGACCGAGGTGCTCGACGCGTGGGATGACGCGACGGAGCTTGCGGCCGAGGTGCAGCGGACCATCGTCGCGCGGCCCCCCCTCGCGTACGGCGATGGGGAGACCGTCGCGCCCGGCGTCGATGCGACGCTCGACGAGCTCCGTGCCATCGCTGCGGGGGGCAAGGACGCGATCGCCGCGCTGCAGGCGGAGGAGCGCGCGCGCACGGGGATCGCCTCGCTGAAGGTCGGCTACAACCGCGTGTTCGGGTATTTCATCGAGATCACGAACGCGAACAAGGACCTCGTCCCCGCGGACTACCAGCGGCGGCAGACGTTGACCGGTGCCGAGCGGTACATCACCCCGGCGCTGAAGGAGTTCGAGGAGAAGGTGCTGCACGCCACCGAGCGGATGGAGACGCTCGAGCGCGAGCTGGTGGAGGGGCTGCGCGCACGGGTGGGTGCGCAGGTGGCGCGCTTGCAGGGGATCGCGCGGCGGTGCGCCCAGCTCGACGTCCTCGCCGCGCTCGCGGAGGTGGCGGCGCAGGAGGGGTACGTGCGGCCGGTGGTGGATGACGCGCCCGGGCTCGAGATCGTGCGCGGGCGGCATCCCGTGGTGGAGCGGATGATGCCGCGCGACCAGTTCGTGCCGAACGACGTCACCTTCTCGCCCGAGGCGCGGATGATCATCCTCACCGGGCCGAATATGGCGGGGAAGAGCACCATTCTCCGGCAGATCGGGCTCCTCGTGCTGATGGCACAGATGGGGAGCTTCGTCCCCGCGAGCGCGGCGCGCGTGGGGGTGACGGACCGCGTCTTCACGCGCGTCGGGGCAAGCGACAACCTCGTGCGCGGCCAGTCGACCTTCATGGTGGAGATGGCGGAGACGAGCGCCATCCTGCACACGGCGACGGCGCGGAGCCTTGTGCTCCTCGACGAGATCGGCCGCGGCACCGCGACCTGGGACGGCCTGTCGATCGCCTGGGCGGTGACGGAGCACCTGCACGATCAGGTGGGGTGCTGCACGATGTTCGCGACGCACTATCACGAGCTCACGCAGCTCGCCGAGCGGTTGCCGGCGGTGCGTAACGCGAACGTCGCGGTGCGCGAGGTGGGGGAGCAGATCCTCTTCCTGCATCGGTTGCAGCCGGGCGGGGCGGACCGGTCGTACGGCATCGAGGTGGGGCGTCTCGCGGGGTTGCCCTCGCCGGTGATCACACGGGCGCGCGAACTGCTGCGGCACCTGGAGCAGGAGTCGGTGGCACCTACCGTGGAGGATGGTGCGACCGAGCCTGACGTGACGCGTGCGGGCACTGCGCGCCGCGCGGTGCGACCCGCGGTGCGACCCGCGGCCGCGGAGCCGAGCGCGGCCGCGGATCAACTCGCCTTTTTCACTGCGGCCCCCGACCCTGCGGCGGAAGCCCTGCGGGCGCGCCTCCGCGCGCTCGATCCCGACACTCTGACGCCGATGCAGGCGCTCGGCCTGCTGGCCGAGCTCACCGCCGCCGCGCGCGAGGGAGGGCGCGGCTAGCTTTCGCCATCTCCCCCCAGTCGAGACCCTTCATGACCGACCATCTCCGGCATCGCCGCCCCTATGCGAACGTCCTCGAGACGATCGCGTGGACCCCGCTCATCCGGCTCACCCGCGTGGCGCAGGGGATTCGCACCCCGGTCTACGGCAAGGCGGAGTTCTTCAATCCCGGCGGGAGTGTGAAGGACCGCATCGGGCTGCCGATGATCGAGGCGTTCGAGCGGTCGGGGGAGCTAAAGCCGGGTGGGACGATCGTCGAGGGGACGAGCGGCAACACCGGCGTGGGGCTCGCGATTGCGGCGGCGCTCAAGGGCTACAAGTGCATCTTCACGATGCCGGACAAGATGTCGCAGGAGAAGGTGCGGCTGCTGAAGGCGTTCGGCGCCGAGGTGATCATCACGCCGACGGCGGTGCCGCCCGAGCATCCCGACAGCTACACGTCGATGGCCAAGCGGATCGCGACTGAGACACCGAACGCGGTGCTCGCGAACCAGTTCTACAACCTGACGAACCCGGCGGCGCACTACGCGAGCACCGGTCCCGAGCTCTGGGAGCAGACCGAGGGGCGGATCACGCACTTCGTGGCGGGGGCGGGGACGGGGGGGACGATCAGCGGGACCGGGAAGTACCTGAAGGAGAAAAATCCGAAGATCCAGATCGTCGGAGCTGATCCAGTTGGCTCTATTCTGGCCGAAGTGTGGCGCTCTAATGGCGCGAATAAGCCTCAAGGGGCGCCGTATAAGGTCGAAGGAATCGGCCAGGATAAAGTCCCAGGAGCGCTCGACCTCGGTGTCATCGACGACTACATCACGGTCAGCGACCGCGACGCCTTCACAATGGCGCGCCGGCTCACCCGCGAGGAAGGGATCTTCGTCGGCGGCTCCGCCGGCCTCATCGCCGACGCCGCGCTCTCTGTGGCGCGCCGCATCAATGATCCCGACGCCTGTGTGGTCACGGTGCTCTGCGATACCGGCGAGCGCTACCTCTCGAAGGTCTTCAACGACGAGTGGATGCGCGAGAACCAGCTCCTCGAGCCCGAGAAGGCGACGCTCGGTCAGCTCCTCGGGGCCAAGACCGGGTCGGCGCCGGCCATCGTCAGCACCGCGCCCGGCGCCTCGGTGCGCCAGGCCCTCGGCCTCATGAGCCTGCACGACATCTCGCAGCTCCCTGTGATGGATGGCAGCAACTGCGTCGGCTCGGTGAGCGAGCACGTGCTGAGCGTGCGCGGCCTCGAGGACAGCAAGGTGCTCGAGCGCACCGTGGCCGACGTGATGGATGCCCCCTTCCCCATGGTGGACGCGGGGATGCCTGCCGATGCCGCGGTCAAGCTCCTCGGTCGCAACAACCCCGCCCTCCTCGTGCGCGACCACGGCACCGTGCAGGGGATCATCACGCGCAGCGACCTCCTGCAGTTCCTGATGGCGCGGTGACGATGCGGATCCTCGTCCTCCTCGGTGGCGCGTCCGCGGAACGCGAGGTCTCGCTCGCGAGCGGCGCGCGCGTGGCCGAGGCGCTCCGCGCCAAGGGGCACGACGTCACCACCGCCGATCCCGGCGACGACCCGCTCGCAATCCTCCCCGAAGCGCGGGCCGCCGAGGTGGTGTGGATGGCGCTGCACGGGGGCGCGGGCGAGGACGGCACCATCCAAGCGCTCTTCGACTTGGCCGGCGTGCGGTACACGGGAAGCGGACACCTCGCGAGCGCGCTCGCGATGGACAAGGACCTCTCGAAGCAGCTCTTCCGGGCGGCGGGCGTCCCGACGGCGAACTGGCGGATGGTCCGCGCCGGGGACGGCACGGACTGGACCGTCCCGGCGTTCACCGAGGAGATGATCGCCGCGCTCGGACTCCCGCTCGTCGTGAAGCCCTCCAAGCAGGGCAGCACCGTCGGCCTCACCGTGGTGAAGGCGGCCGCCGAGCTCGCGCCCGCCGTCACCGAGGCCTTCCGGCATGATGACGAGGTGATGCTCGAGGCCTTCGTGCCGGGGCGTGAGCTCACGGTCGGCGTGCTCGACGACGCCGCAATGCCGGTGGGCGAGATCATCCCCAAGCACGAGCTCTACGACTACGAGTGCAAGTACACCCCGGGAATGGCCGAGGAGATTTTCCCGGCGGCGATTCCCGATGCCGTGCGGGACGAAGCGCAGCGGCAGGCGATGGCGGCGTACCACGCGCTCAAGCTCGCCGGCTGCGCGCGCATCGACTTCCGCCTGCATCCAACCGACGGCCTCTTCTGTCTCGAGGCGAACACGCTCCCCGGGATGACGGGGACGAGTCTCGTGCCGCAGGCCGCCGCGGCGATGGGGATGGACTTCCCAACGCTCTGCGAGCGGATCGCGCTGGCCGCTGCGCGGTAATACCACCGATGACGCTCCGTCTCCTCCTCGCGCTCGCCTTCGTGCAGGTGATGCAGTGGACGGCCGTGATGCCGGCCGACCTGCAGGCGTGGGCGGCGTTCACAAAGGACGCGCCGGTGCAGGGACGGTGGTGGACGCTGTTCACACATCCGTTCGTGCAGCCGGACCTCGCGCTCCTACTGCTCAACCTCTATGTGATCGGACTCTTCGGTCTCCGGTTGGAGCGTGCATTCACCGCGATGCGGTATGGTCGGCTCCTCGCGCTCGCGACGCTGACCGGGTGGAGCGCGCATCTCCTCACCGGATCGAGCGGGGCGTGGCTCGGTGCGTCGTCCGCGGCGTACGGGGTGCTCGGCGCGTACACGATGCGCTGGGGGGACGACGCACATCTCCTCTTCGGGCGTTTTCCGATTCGGGGCCGGTGGCTCACCGCGATCGTCGCGGGGATCCTCACCTTGACCGGCCTGGAGACGGGACCGGGATTCCTCGCGCATCTCGGCGGGCTCGCCGCCGTCTGGTTCCTGATGCCGCGTGGCGGGCGTCGCGTGGTGCCGCCCCGTCCGACGGAGCCTGAGGCGGCGGAGCCGACCGAGCGGGTCGCGCCGTCACCGGACCGACGGGCTGCCCCGCAGCAGGCCGCCCGTGCGACCGCCGCGCAGGTCGAGCGACCCACCGCGGAACCGCCGCGCCCGGCCCCGCCGAGCATCGACGCGATCCTCGACAAGATCTCCGCTGAGGGGATCGATCATCTCACCGACGAGGAGCGCCGCGTCCTCGACGATCACTCGCGCCGACTGCGCGACCGCTGAGTCCCTACCGATGCCACAGCCCGAACTGCTCGAGACCTTCCCGAACCCGTACGCGGACCGGGACTACGAGATCTTCATGACGACGCCGGAGTTCACGTCGCTCTGCCCGCTCGGCGGGATCGAGACCGACGCGGCGGAGCTCGCCCTGCTCAAGGGGGGGGCACCGGACTTCGCGACGATCAACATCACGTATGTGCCCGATGTCGTCTGCCTTGAGCTGAAGAGCCTCAAGCTCTATCTCTGGAGCTTCCGCAACGACGGGATCTTCTACGAGCGGGTGGTGAACCGGATCCTCGATGATCTGGTGGCGAAGGCACAGCCGCGGTCGATGAAGATCGTGGGGGATTTCAATGTGCGCGGCGGGTTGAAGTCGATCATCTCGGCGGAGTACAAGAAGCCGGCGTGACGACGACGGGGCGGGACCCTTGAGAGGGTCCCGCCCCGTTCATCGCACTGAGGTCCGGTCGCGCGAAAGTGCCGTGCTCAGCGCGTCAGCGACCCCACCTCGCGCACGGTGATGGTCCCGAGACCGAGTCGCTCGATCGGTGCGCGAACCTTCGTGAGATCCCCGACGACGATCACCCAGGCGTTCTCCGCCGGTACGAAGGCGCGCGCGACGCGTTGCACATCCGCCGCGGTGACCTGACCCACGCGCTGCACGTACTCCGTGAGATAGTCGATCGGCAGGTTCCAGAGCGCGAGTGTCGCGACCTCGGAGGCCACCTGGCCGATGGTTTCGAGATCTCCCGGGACGGCGAGACCGAGATACGCCTTCGCACGCTCGAGCTCGGCGTTGGTCACCGGTGTCTCGCGGATGGTGCGCAGCTCGCGGAAGATGTCGACGAGCGCGCTATCGGTGACGTCGGTGCGCACCGCGGTGGAGACGGTGAAGGGGCCCGGCAACGGTCGGTAGCTGAAGCCTGACGAGATGCCGTAGGTGTAGCCCTTCGTCTCGCGAAGGAGGGTGTTGAGGCGCGAGGAGAAAGAGCCACCGAGGATGGTGTTCATCACCTCGATGGCGGCGAAGTCGCCGGTGGTACGTTCGACGCCCGGGGCGACGATGTTGATGACGGACTGGGCGGCGCCGGGCTTGTCGACGAGGATGAGCTGCACGCCCGAGGCGCGGCGTGCGTTGCCGAGGACCGGCGCAGGGCGCCGCTCGGTGCCTGCGGCTCGCCAGCCCCCGAAGCGGCGGTCAAGCGCGCTGCGCGCCTCGTCGAGGGTGATGTCACCGACCACGTAGAAGGTGGCGCGCTCCGGGCGGATCGCGCCGTGATACGCCGCGCGTACCGTGGCGGAATCGAGCCGCGCCGTGGTGGTGGAATCACCGGCGGCGCTGCGGTGGTACGGATGGCCCGCGGGGAAGAGGGTCTGCGCGGTCGCGAGGCTCGCGAGCGCTGCGGGCTGGTCCTTCTGCTGCAGGAGCGAGGCGAGTCGCAGGTCGCGCTGACGCGTGACCTCGTTCGCGGCGAAGGTGGGTCGCAGCACGACGTCGGCCATCAGATCGAGGGCGGCGTCGAGGTTTCGGCGCGAGACCTTGAGCGAGATGGTCGTCGCGTCCCACGAGGCGCCGGTGGAGAGGGAGGCGCCGAGGAAGGCGAGTTCGCCCTGCAGCGCATTGGCGTCGCGGGTGCCGGCGCCCTCGTCGAGTAGGTTCGCGACGAAGGAGATGAGGCCCGGGTCGTCACGATCGAGGCGGGCGCCGCCGGCGACGGAGAGGATGACCTGGACGAGCGGGAGTTCCCGCTGTTCGACGAGTCGGAGCGCCGGCCCATTGGCGAGCGCGGCCGACTGCACGCGCGGCACCGTGAGGGTCGGGGCAGGGCCGAGTGTTGGTGGCGTGGTGCGATCGAACGCGGCCGGTGCACCCTGTGCGGCGCTCTCGGTCGGTGCGATGAGTGAGTGGAGCGTCGCGAGCAGCGCGAGGCCGATCGGAAGGTGGCGCACGGTCCGGTGGGTGATGGTGCGGGTGTCCGGGCGGATCATCGGGTGGCCCTCGCGGTGGCGGCGAGCGTGGTGCGGCCCTGCGGGACGACGCTCAGGGTGACGCGGCCATTGCGGAGGTAGGTGCGGACGACGCGCTGGACGTCGCGCGCGCGGACGGCGCGGTAGCGGTCGAGGTCCTTCTGGAAGAAGTCGGGGGTCCCCGTCGCGTAGTAGTAGGCGTTGAGCTGGTCGGCCTTACCGCTCGAGAACTCGAGGCGGCTCAGGAAGCTTGCCTCGATGCTGTTCAGCGCCTGCCGGAGCTCGCGGGCCGTCGGTCCTTCGGTGGCGAGACGCGTCAGCTCCGTGTCGATCACCCGCTGGAGGGTGTCGAGGTGGACGCCAGGCCGGGCGGTCGCGACGACCTGGACATCGCCGTCGAGGCGCTTGCTCGAATTGAAGGCGTTGACGCTCGTGGCGAGCGGGCGATCCTGCACCAGCGCCTTGGTCAGTCGGCTGTTGCGGGCGCCGGCGAGGATGTAGCTCGCGAGGTCGAGGGCGGCGTCGTCGGCGTGGAACTCGCGGACGCCGTGCCAGGCGAGGTAGAGGCGCGGGAGCTGGACGCGGTCTTCGAGGGTGATGACGGTGTCGCGGATCGCGAAGGGAGTGACGCGCGGCCGCGTGAAGGCCGGGCCACGTGGGATCTCGGCGAACATCGTGCGCACCATCGTGCGCACCGAGTCGGCGCGCACGTCACCGGCGACGACGAGGGTGGCGTTGTTCGGCGCGTAGTAGGTGCGGAAGAACGATTTCACGTCCTCGAGTGAGGCCGCGGAGAGGTCGGCCATCGATCCGATGGTCGTCCACGAATAGGGGTGGCCGGCGGGATAGATGGCGCTCGCGAGTGCCTCGAAGGCGAGTCCATAGGGTTGGTTCTCGTAGCTCTGGCGGCGTTCGTTCTTCACGACGTCGCGCTGGAGGTCGACCTTGGCGCTGTCCATCGTCTCGAGCATCCAGCCCAGGCGATCGGCCTCGAGCCAGAGCATCAGGGGGAGGCTGTTGGCGGGGCCGGACTCGTAGTAGTTGGTGCGATCGGTGGTCGTCGAGCCGTTGTTGCTCGCGCCCGCAGCCTCGAGAAGTCGGTCGAACTGCGGGTATGGGGCGTGCCGAGAGCCCATGAACATCAGGTGTTCGAAGAGATGGGCGAATCCGGTGCGTCCCGGGCGTTCATCGCCGGAGCCGACGTGGTACCACACGTTCGTGGTGACGACGGGGACGGACCGATCCTCGTGGACGATGAGGGTGAGTCCGTTGGGGAGGGTGTCGACGGTGACGGGGACGCGGAGGGGGGTGCCTTGGGCGCCGAGGGGGCAGGCGAGGAGGGCGAGGAGCAGAAGGCGAGGGAGGCGTCGCATACCGGTTGGGTGGCGGGTGCGCGAATCGTACGTGCCGGGCGGGGCCGCGGCAACGCGGTGGGTGGGATAGCATTCAGGAACCCTGACCCCGAACGTTCTTAATGAAAGTCACCGTCCGCACCTCGGTTCGCGCCCCGCTGGCCACCGTCTGGCGCGCCTACACCACACCAGCCGACATCGTCCAGTGGAATGCCGCGTCATCGGATTGGCACACCACCGCGGCGACCGTCGACCTCCGGGTGGGGGGCACCTTCTCGTCACGGATGGAGGCGAAGGATGGGAGCTTCGGATTCGACTTCGCCGGGACCTACACGGCGGTCGAGCCGCATCGTCTGCTCGCCTACACGTTCGGGGACCGGACCGCCCGGGTCGAGTTCGCCGAGGGGGGTGATGGGGTGACGGTAACGGTGACCTTCGACGCCGAGACCGAGCACCCCATTGAGCAACAGCAGGCGGGGTGGCAGGCGATCCTCGACAGTTTCGGACGCTACGTCGAGGCGCAGGGGTAGGGGGGTAGGGGCGGCCTTGGCCCCTTCGGGACCCCGGTTGGGGCGGGGTTGGCTCGTAGAGAGGGGGCGACTAATATAGAGGCACGGCTGGGTAGCTCAGTTGGTAGAGCAGCGGACTGAAAATCCGCGTGTCGCCAGTTCGATTCTGGCCCCAGCCATTGAAAATCAACGACTTACGAGATTTTGGGTCGTTACAATTCGTACTACATTCGTACTACATGAGGGGGGACCAGCGATGGTCCCCCCTCTGACGTTTCAGAGATGAGGTCGATGTAGTACACGATTTACTACAGACACCGTGGGGAATCCGAGTGTCGATAAATAAGTGAAAGCGTACCTTCTTGGAGTGACCCTACCAAATCACACGTCACATGAGAACGGACATGCGGTCAGAAGCGGATCTTATCTAAGCTGACGAGCTCTAAAGTGAGGAATAGTCAAATGATTCGGAACACCCCAGCGCTCCTAGCCCTAGTTGGATTGACTGTGTTCGGCTGTGCTGGGCCGAGGGTGGCTAGCTCATCAGCCTACCAGCGTGATGCCGCCTCCCGCCCTACTCAATCCTCAGCCGCGCCTTCATCGGTACTGACCGCACTGGCCGACTCCATGGCGCGCGGCGACTTCGGGTACGTCGATGCCCTCCATGTACAACGCAATGGCATGCCGCTGCTGTCGCGCACGTTTCCGCGAAGTTATGTCGGGGTCTATCCCATGAAGGCCCCGCCAGGCGCGTACAACTATCAGGATCCGAACTGGCATCCGTTCTATCAGGGTCGCACCCTGCACACATTGCAATCTGTGAGCAAGGGCATCGTGTCGATGGTCTACGGCGTCGCTCTCGCACGCAAGGACATCGCGACCATCGATCAACCAATCGCCCCCTTCATCCTGGCGCACGCTGCGGCGTTCCGCGATTCACTGCGAAAGAAGATCACCATCCGTCATCTGCTCACGATGACGTCCGGAATCGATTGGCCCGAGGGTGGCGGATACGGCAGTGATGACGACATCACACAGCGCATGGAGAACAGCGACGATTGGGTGGCAATGGTGCTCGCCCAGCCGATGAAAACGGTCCCCGGCACGACCTACCACTACAACGACGGGGCCGCCGCCCTGCTGGCGGAGGTGTTCCGCGGTGCCACGGGAGTGGACCTGCAGGCCTACGCCCAGCAGCACCTGTTCTCCCCGCTTGGCATCACCCGTTTTCACTGGAAGCGATCATCCGGCGGGTTGACCGATTCTGAGGGTGGCCTGTACCTGGAGCCCGCGGACCTGGCTAAGCTCGGGCAGCTGATGCTCGATCAGGGGATGTGGAACGGGACGCGTGTGGTGAGCGCCGAGTGGGTCGCGGAGGCGGTGCGTGGCCAGCAGCCCCCGGCGCCCAGACAGGCGCCACCCCGCGTGAACTACGGGTTGATGTGGTGGACCGTCGGTCCCGGTCTGCTGCAGGATCCGGGAGCGTATTTCGGCTGGGGATATGGCGGACAATATCTCTTCGTCTTTCCGAGGACGCGTACGGTGGCGGTGCTCAACCAGTGGATGTTCGAGGGGAAGGAGATCCAGCCGATCGCCTTCGCGCGGCGCATCGAAGCGGCAATCGCGGCGCTGCCATGATGCTTTGGTCGCGACGACTGTCCTCGCCAGTTCGATTCTGGCCCCAGCCATTGTAAATCAACGACTTACGAGATTTTGGGTCGTTACAATTCGTACTACATTCGTACTACATCACGAAGGGGGACCAGGAATGGTCCCCCCCTCTGACGTTTATGGGGTGGGGTCGATGTAGTACACGGGTTACTACAGACACCGTGGGGAATCCAAGTGTCGAGAACGGGGTCGGGTGGTACGTTCTGGACGGTTTAGTGACCGGCCTTCGTGCTACGTGACGTACTACTGGGCGAAGTGAAAGGCGTCCGCGACCTACACTGTTCTCACCCCAATCAGAAAACATCCGATGGGGCAGATCTACCGATACCATCATCTCATGGGAAAACAGCTGATCCTGAAACTGATGAGCTTCTGGCCACCCTTTCTCGGCGCCGGCATCCGGGTAAAGCGCATCAGCCACGACTTCACCGAAGTCGACGTGGAGATGCAGCTCGGGATCTGGAACCGAAACTATGTCGGCGTGCACTTTGGAGGCTCGCTCTACGCGATGACCGATCCGTTCTACATGCTCATGTTGATGGAGAACCTCGGGCGCGGGTACATCGTCTGGGACAAGGCCGCAACAATCCGATTCAAACGCCCCGGGCGAGGCCGCGTTCGGGCTGAATTCCGAATCACCCGCGACCAGATTGAAGCGATCCGGGCTCGGGCTGATCGCGAGGCGAAAGTCGAGCCCGTCTTCCAGGTCAGGGTCATCGATTCTGAAGGGATGCTCGTCGCCGAAGTTGACAAGACCCTCTACGTCCGAAGAAAGGACCGTGCCTCGCGGCCGAGCGAAACGGGCAGAAGGTTGGAACAGGATACGATTGACGTACAAAACAATCGAGGATCACACCGATGAAGCACAGATTCCCTTCAGTCCTCACCCTGCTTGGACTTATCGGGGTTGGATGCTCCGGACCCACCGAACCTGCCATAATCGCAGCAATTCAGGTCACGGTTCCCAGCACTACGCTCCCGAGTGGCGGAACGGTACAGCTGACTGCTCAGCTGAAGTCGGGGGAAGGACTCCTCCTTCCATCTACAGGCATTACCTGGTCGAGCTCTGACCCTACGGTTGCGACCGTCTCGTCAGCTGGTCATGTGACCGCATTGAAACGAGGAGCCTCGACAATTTCGGCGACGGCCTTTGGTGCCACCGGAACATCGACTGCGACAGTGATTGGCGTGCAGTCGGTAACATCGATACCCGACTCTGTCGCCATCATTGTCACGCAGTCCGCTCAGTTAATCGCGTCGGTCGTGGCTGATCCCAGCGTAACGGTCGCAGTGTCCTGGAGCAGCCTAGACACCCTTGTTGCAACCGTCTCGTCAAATGGGCGGGTGACGGCAAAAGCGTCACCGGGGACGGCGCGTATCGTAGTCACGGCGGAGGATAAGCGCGACACAACGGTGGTACAGGTCATTCCGGTTCCAGTACGCCGAATCCAGCTTCAAGCTGACTCTGTTTGGATTTTTCCGGGACAGTCGGTCCATATCGTCGCACAGGCGCTCGACAGTGTAGGCGGGGTACTCCCCGGGCGAGCCGTCGCTTGGTCTGTCAGTGACACCGCTATTGCGCGCGTGTCTCCCACGGGGATTGTGACCGCTTTGACAGCAGGTCGTACAACGCTCATCGCAACCTCTGAGGGCGCCGAGGGACGTATCCCGGTGATTGTGCGCACCCCTCCGAGGCGCATCGTGATCAGCCCAGATTCTACGGTGCTTCGACTGGGATCTTCCCAGTTGTTCTCGGCGACCGCGCTTGATGACAGCAACCAACCCATGAGCGGCATCGCCTTTGCATGGACGAGCAGTGATACGCTTGTCGCACGGGTGTTCACCACCGGTGTGGTGAACGCTCGAAATCTTGGTCAGGCCAGTGTGACCGCGTCTCTCGGTTCTGTGGTGGGTACGGCGTTGGTTCGTGTGACGCCAGTACCGGTCGCGAGTATTGCCGTTACAGGAGGAAGCACCATTGTGGCCAGTCAAACACGCATGCTCGCGGCGACCCTGAAGGACAGTTCCGGGAATGTCCTCACCGGTCGAGCGGTATCCTGGAAATCAGCGGATACCACGATCCTGACCATCGATCAGACTGGACTGGCGACAGGGCGGAAACCGGGGAGCAGTATCGTCACCGCGACGAGCGAAGGAGTGTCTGCGACGCTCCTTGTGCTCGTCAGTTCGCAGCCCTCTGGGATCGCGCTCACCCTGACCGGTCCCGCACGCACCGGCGGCTACTACGTCCGGGTGAGTGGCGGGGGGCTCTTATCGCCTGGTCAGCCAGATCAATCTTTCTGGACCTATGTAACCGCACCAACCGGAACCGGAACTGCATTCCTCGAATTGCCCGCGAGTCCGTCCGTTCCATATTCCGTCAGGGTAATTTCGATTGATTCCGGCTCAATCAATACCAACGCACAGCGACTCGTCGCCAATGGAATCACGACTGCAAGGTCAGGATTGGTCGTCGGGGAGCAGCGACAGCTCGTGATTGACGTGCCAGAAGTTCAGGTGACGATGGTTCAAGCACCAACATCGGTTGGGGCGTTCGCGAGTGCACGATTCGTCTGGGAAATCAAAGATCCTTCCCTCTCCTTACTTGAGATGGCGCATATGGACGCCGGCCTGTTGATCTGCTCAGGTCCGTTGGGTAGCACGGGTACCAGTGGTCAAGGTGGATGTGACACCGCTCGACACACCACCCCGTTCATCAATAGCGGTACCGGGGTGTATCAATGGGTGCTTGATCTCCCGGGTCGCGTTTCATCAACGGTGTACTGGTCAACCTTGCTGGTATGGCACCCGACGACCATAAACGGCGGAAAGCAGTTTGGCTTCTTCGCACCCAATTTCTTACAGGGTGATGGCCAAGGAAAACTGGTCATCGGGACCGGCGGGTGATCCCTGCCACTGCCGCCTACAGACAGCCTGCGGAGTCCGAATATCACCAGATCGCTTCTGCCATGAGCCACTGAATATCAACCGTTTACGCGATAACAACTTACGCGATTTGTTCGGTACCGTTCGTAAGTCACTCGGAGCCAGCAGGGGGACCAGCACTGGTCCCCCCTCATCCGTGTGGAGGATAAAGTCGATGTCGTACACAATGTCCTACACACACCGTGCCCCATCGGCATGGTGAGGGATGTTCTTACTCTCCGCATTCCACGGTGTGCCAAAGATTACGGGAACATCACGACCTGATTACCCGGCAATCCGAGGGACTGGTGATAACGCGGCGTAAGAACGCACTCACACTACATCACGCCGCCAATCAGAGACGAAGGGAGAACGGAATGATCTCAAT
>JACCDL010280241.1_pt1 | contig 15816 bp, 14 predicted proteins | sample 7441931 | NCBI WGS metagenome assembly JACCDL01 (sample SAMN15323437, study PRJNA562643) | freshwater metagenome | isolation source: river surface water | place: USA:Blue River Watershed | collected 2017-08-16 | reverse complement strand
TAGAAGTGGGAGCACCGGAAAAGACCGTCTTTCACTGCTTCTCAGGCGATGTCGAAATGGCCAAGACCTGCATTGAACGCGGCTATATCTTGTCATTCGCTGGCACCATGACCTTTAAGAATGCACCGTCTTTGCGGGAGGCGGTAAAGCTAGTGCCTCATAACCAATTGTTAGTAGAAACAGATTCACCTTTTCTAGCTCCAACTCCTCATCGTGGAATGCAAAATACTCCAGCGCAGATTCCCACAATTGTTCGCGCTATGGCAGCAGAACGTGGTGAGGATTTGGCCGAGCTCTGTCACGCACTTTCATCTAATACCGAACGAGTCTTTGGATCGTTCGCATGAGCCTGCTGGGTGCGGCAGAGATCCGCGAACTCGCTGCAGCGCTTGATCTCAAACCATCGAAATCACTTGGACAAAATTTCGTGCACGATGGCAATACCTGCTTAAAGATTGTCCGTACCGCAGGTGTGCAACCTGATGATGTTGCGCTAGAAATCGGTCCAGGTTTGGGATCGCTGACACTTGCAATGATGCAAGAAGCAAAGGCTGTTGTCGTTGTAGAGATTGATAAGCGCCTTGCAGATCAACTTCCCATTACTGCAGCAAAACATGCGGATAATCCTGAGAAACTTACAGTCATCAATAAGGATGCGCTGCAGATAGATTCTTTACCTCTGGATCCAACTGTTCTTATTGCAAACCTGCCATATAACGTTTCGGTGCCGGTTTTTCTACACATGTTGGAGAAATTCCCAACACTTCGCACTGGTGTTGTGATGGTTCAGGCAGAGGTTGCAGATCGACTTGCAGCTCACCCCTCAACAAAAGAGTATGGCGTCCCAAGTGTAAAAGCTGCGTGGTGGGCCGATGTCACTGGCGCTGGTGTAGTTTCCCGCCAAATTTTCTGGCCAGTCCCCAACGTTGAATCAAAGTTAGTTGCATTTACCCGTCGCGCTACACCAGGAGATGAGGCCCTTCGCAAGCGCACCTTCGAAATTATTGACCTCGCCTTTGCACAACGCCGAAAGATGCTTCGCTCTGCGCTTTCATCAAGGTATGGCGGATCTGCGCCAGCTGAAGAAATTCTCAACGGCGCCGGCATCGATGCAACGCTGCGCGGTGAAGCACTTGAGATCTCTGCCTTTGTGGAAATAGCCCGCTACGAAATAAAGATGAAATAGCGATAGGGTCATAAGGTGGCGCTTAATTCAATCACTGTACGGGTCCCGGCAAAGGTCAACCTGCAATTATCAGTCGGTCCACGTGAAGCTAATGGATACCACAACCTAGTCTCAGTCTTTCAGGCGGTTTCACTCTTCGATGATGTCACCGTCACTAAGTCACACGAAGGTAGTGGAGTCACAATCTCCGTCACCGGTGAACAAACACACGGTGTTCCAGAAGATGGATCCAACTTGGCGGTAAAGGCTGCACTTTTAATAGCCGAGAAATTCGACTTTGATGCCGATGTTCATATCGAGGTAAAGAAATCTATTCCAGTAGCTGGTGGGATGGCTGGCGGATCGGCAGATGCTGCTGCAACTTTGGTAGCGATGGATGCGCTCTTTAAGTTAGAGACAACGAGAGAAGAACTCTTGGAACTTGGCAGCCAACTTGGTAGCGATGTTCCATTCATGATTGTCGGTGGAACAGCAGTCGGGACTGGCCGTGGAGATCAGTTAACAGCAGCGCTTTCGCGCGGAACGTATCACTGGGTATTTGCGCTCTCTTCAGTAGGGCTTTCAACTCCGGCCGTTTATTCAGAGTGCGATCGAATGCGCGCAGAATTAGAGGTAGCTGCGCCACGTGTCAGCGATGCATTAATGCAAGCGCTATTAAGTGGAGATCCTGCTCAAGTAGGTGCAGCGCTCTCTAATGATCTACAGAATCCTGCCTGTTCGCTACGACCAGCGCTCAGTCTTGTTCTTGAAGTCGGCCGTGACTACGGAGCGCTTGGCGCTATCGTTTCAGGGTCAGGTCCAACTGTTGCATTCTTAGTAGCCGATGAAGAAGCTGGATTGGATTTAGCGGTGGCACTGACTGCAAGCGGAGTTGTCGGAAGCGTTGCACGAGCCACTGGCCCTGTGCACGGTGCTCGAGTTATTTAATCTCTATGCGCATTACCCGGCGCGCATTAACCAACGACAGCGACGCCGCGATTTACCCTGATAGGAATGCTCGGCAATCCAGTTGTTGCCGGTCCAAAATTCAAATCTCCATTAGGCTCGAATTTTGAACCATGGGCAAAGCAGGCCCAACCTTCTGCAGTCTTTGTGACGGTAACTCCTTGATGAGGACAGAGTAGAGAGAAAGCTGAATAGGTTGAGGTACCAGTACGAGCAATTGCTACTGGCTGGCCTTTGATGTCACCAATTTTAATGGAGCCGCCAACTTTTTTTAGTGCAGGGATATCGCGCACGCGCACCGATAGCTTTCCATTGGAGAGCTTTTTCACTGCACTGGCAGCTTCTGCTGACAATCCAGGGATAGCTGCCATTGCAACTCCACATGCACCAGCTATCAGTGCGCGACGCGATACCTCATTCATATTTTTTCCTTACCTCTAGTTACTGCGGATTACTTCTTGGCGATCTTGCTGTAGATGGTTACGTCAGCGCTGCCGAACGCTGCGCCTTCCGGAAGTGAGCCTTCTGGCAGACCGAGAAGTGAAGAGAGCGCAGCACCGATGCCTGGCGCAAGTGAGAGCGCTGCTTCCTTATATGCAGTTGCGCGGCTACCGGCCTTGCGATCATTGGTGATTTTTGCCTTGAGTGCAGAGAGGTTGGTGATAGTAAGAACAGGCATCGACTTGTTATCGGCCTGCGCTACTACAGCACTGATTGAGCCAGTTGCTAAATCAATTACCGGATTCTTTAGCTGCACCTGTTGATTATTGGAGGTATTGAAGAAAACGATATTGCTTCCAATGTGTTGTACACCTGCTTTGGTGCCAGTCACAGGAATATGAAAGATGTGTTGACCATTTGCTGATGCGATGGAGTCGCCCATAACAGATGAAGTAGCACCACCCTGAACATAGAGAACAACTCCGGCACCCTCAAGAAGTGCAGATAATCCGGCACCTGTCTTCATATGGGTCATGCTCTGACCTGGCTTAGCTGAGTCTGCAGTTGCAGGTACTGCTCCTGCTAGGGAAAGGATCGTTGTAGCAAGAACTAATTTTTTCAAGCGATTCATTTCAACTCCTCTAGTTGGTTACCGAGCAAGGTATCTGCGCATTAGGGGAGCGGCGACTTAGAAATAGAAAAGATTACGCTTGATTCTTATTCACAGGAACTTCACAGAGTGGTTTACGCAGGATCTGTATCAAATGTTGCCGCTAGACGACTGAGCAGATCAGCAAGTTGCTCTTGCTCGCTCTTATTCAAATCCGTAATAAATGCTCTCTCATTCTTAATCAATTGATCTAGAGCAATATCAACTTTCTTCATTCCTAAATCGGTAAGCGAAACTAACGAACCACGACCATCACTAGGATCTTGCTGACGTGTAATTAATTTAAGTTCTTCCAAACGATCAAGACGATTGGTCATGGTGCCGCTAGAGACCATCGTCTCTTGCATCAATTGACTTGGTGACAAAGTATGCGGCGCACCAGCGCGACGAAGAGCTGCAAGAACATCAAAGCCCCAGGTCTCAAGATCAGCAAAGGCATCTCTGCGGGCTAAATCTAGGTGGCGTGAGATTCGGGTAATACGACTGAGGATTGCCAGGGGAGAGAGGTCAGCATCGGGGCGTTCACGCTTCCATGCTGCGATGAGGCGGTCTACTTCGTCGCGATGGTCTTGACCATGCGCGCGCGAAGAGTCGTCGCGGTTCTTCTCCATGCGGGCAAGGTTATCTATAGATGGATACCAGCATCACCAATTGGACAGCATCACCAATTGGTAGGCGCCGCCAGTTTGGAAAGTCAGGCGGTGATAAGGGAGAATATAGGTTCCGCCATTGTGTAGTGGCTAGCACATGGGCCTTTGAAGCCCAGGGTCCAGGATCGATACCTGGTGGCGGAGCAATTTATTGCCCGCCAATAAAAATTGCGGAGCCATCAGACGGTAGACTCTCCATATGAGTCTCGAAACCGTAGTCATTCTCGCTGCGGGCGAAGGTACGCGAATGAAATCGCAGACTCCGAAGGTTCTCCACGAAATCGCAGGTCGATCACTTCTCGGCCATGTGCTTGCAGCCTGTAAACCGCTTAACGCTAAGCACCTACGAGTTGTTGTTGGCTCTGGCCGCGAAAAGGTCGAAGCGCATCTGGCGAAAATCGCACCAGGAGTCACGACTGTTTTCCAGGAACACCGCGGTGGCACCGGTCATGCAGCGCAGTTGGCGCTCGCAGATCTGACACCCGCTGGCACCATTTTGATCTTGGCTGGCGATACACCGATGTTGACCTCTGACTCTTTGGCACAACTCCTTGAAGGCCACCATGCAGGCGGATTTACTGCTTCAGTTCTTACCGCAGAGCACCCAGAGCCAACTGGTTATGGTCGCATCATTCGCGGTGATGACGGTTCATTGGTTCGAATCGTGGAAGAGAAAGATGCAGATGAATTCGAGAAGGCGATTGAAGAAATTAACTCTGGCGTCTACGCATTCGATGCCATCAAGCTTGCTGGCGCAATCGGTAAATTGCGTAATGACAATGCGCAAGGCGAGCTCTACCTCACCGATGTTATTGAGATTCTTCGCAATGAAGGCGGAAAGATTGCAGCCGTTTGCATTGATGATTTTACCGAGACCCTTGGCGTTAATGACCGAGTACAGCTCGCAGAATCTGAAGCGCTGCTACGTGATCGCATCAACGAAAAGTTAATGCGCAGTGGCGTCACAATCGTTGATCCCACAACAACGTGGGTCGGTGCCGATGTAGTAATTGCACAAGATGTCACTCTCTTGCCTGGCACCGTTATCGCAGGCGAAACAAATATTGCAACCGGTGCGGTAATTGGTCCCCGTTCAACTCTGATTGATTGCATCGTCGCAAATGGTGCAGAAATTCGTGAGACTTATGCGACTAAAGCTGAGATTGGTGAAAACGCCAGCGTTGGTCCATTTACATATTTGCGACCAGGAACAAAGTTGGCCGCCGATACACGCGCAGGTGCCTTTGTCGAAATGAAGAATGTCACCGTTGGCGAGGGCTCTAAGGTCCCGCACCTCTCATACGTGGGCGATGCCACAATCGGTGAAGGCAGCAACATTGGTGCTGCCACAATTTTTGTTAATTATGATGGCGTAGAAAAGCACCACACCACAGTTGGCAATCACGTTCGAATCGGAAGCGATAGCATGTTGGTTGCTCCCGTCACTATCGGAGATGGCGCTTACACGGCTGCTGGATCTGTTATTACTGAAGATGTTCCGGCAGGCGCCATGGGCGTTGGTCGGGCGAAGCAGCGAAATGTAATAGGTTGGGTACTGCGCAAGCGTTCCGGCACCAAGTCAGCTGAGGCAGCAGCTTCAGCTCCAAGCAACGACCAGGAAGGTTGATACTCGTGAGCGAAATCCGTTTATCCTCAGAGAAAAAACTTCGTCTATTTTCTGGCCGCGGCTTTCCAGAGCTATCGCAGAACGTCGCCGATCACCTCGGTATCCCGCTCACGCCAACTTCTGCTTATGACTTCGCCAACGGTGAGATTTTTGTTCGCTTTGAAGAATCAGTCCGTGGTTGCGATGCTTTCGTCATTCAATCCCACGCAACACCAATTAATAAGCAGATCATGGAACAACTCATCATGGTCGATGCTCTAAAGCGTGCATCAGCAAAGCGCATCACCGTCGTAACACCTTTCTATGGCTACGCGCGTCAGGATAAGAAGTCACGTGGTCGCGAGCCAATCACAGCTCGTCTGATGGCAGATCTCTTCAAGACCGCCGGTGCTGATCGTTTGATGGTCGTTGATCTTCACACATCACAGATTCAAGGATTCTTCGATGGTCCAGTAGATCATCTCTTCGCACTTCCAATGCTCGCTGATTACGTTGGCAGCAAAGTTGATCGCAATTCACTCACCATCGTTTCGCCAGACTCAGGTCGCGTTCGCGTTGCCGAGCGTTGGTCAGAACTTCTCGGCGGATGCCCCATCGCATTTATCCATAAGACTCGTGATCCACTCGTACCAAACGAAGCTGTTGTCGGCAAGGTTGTTGGTGAAGTTGAAGGTCGTACATGCGTCGTTATCGATGACATGATCGATACCGCCGGCACCATCACAAAGGCAGTGGATGCTCTCTTTGAAGCTGGCGCACGTGACGTCATCGTTGCCGCAACACATGCAGTCTTCTCAGGTCCGGCAGTAGAGCGCCTTAAGTCATCTCGCGCAGTTGAAGTAGTTGTTACCGACTCACTTCCATTGTCTGATGATCAAAAGTTCGACAAGCTCACCGTTATTTCAATCGCACCACTTCTTGCACGTGCAATTCGTGAAGTCTTCGAAGATGGCTCAGTTACCAGCCTTTTTGATGGCCACAGCTAATTCTTACTCTTTATCCACTCGCGATAGAAAGCAAAAGCGATAATTGCTGCGGGAATTGCATTCCAGCGCTCATTACTACTACGTGAAATTGCGTTAACTAGAAAGCTTCCTATTCCGAGGAAGAAAAAGACTTTGTAAATCCAAGTAGGTCGTTTCACTTGCGTGAATAAAACGAGAACTTGATAGAAAAGAATTGCAATCGTTATTAAATATGCAACTCTGATACCGGCTGGAAAAGTCTCGTATTGACCTCCGGCTGCGCGCGTCAGTGCATAGCTTTGATTGAAAATTACGCCCGCAACAAGATAGATATTCCAGGCGAGCGATAGAGCTAAAAGTGGTCTCAATAAGCTCCTCATGATTGAAAGGGTACGCTTGAAACTGGCGGATTTGGAGGATTGCCCCCCACCCGCATAAACTTCGACCATTCTGGCGAGGGTTTCTCCTTAAAGTTTATAAAGGAAAACCGTTATCGACGGCAAGGACAACAACTCCTGTCAGACTTACTATGACGGGAGTTTTTTCATGGCAGAAGTATCAATCAACGGCACCACACGTACCGAATTCGGTAAGGGTGCATCACGCCGCGCACGTCGCGACGGCCAGGTTCCAGCAGTGATCTACGGTCACGGTGCAACACCTGTTCACATCACACTTCCAGCTCGCGAGCTTGGAAATGCACTCAAGGAGTCAAACGTTCTTCTTAACATCACATTTGATGGCAAGACAGAGCTCACACTTCCAAAGTCAGTTGTGAAGCATCCTCTCAAGCAGAACCTTGAGCACATCGACCTGGTTCTCGTTACACGTGGCGAGAAGGTAACTGTTCAGGTCCCAATCCACACTGAAGGTAAGCACGATCCAGATGGAATCCTTGAGCACGTTCACAACACACTTGAAGTTGAGGCAGAGGCAACAGCAATTCCTAAGTTCCTCGTTCTTAACATCGAAGGAATGGCAGCAGGAACATCAAAGGTTGCAGCTGATGTAACACTTCCAGCTGGAGTAACACTTGTTCTCGATCCAACAGCAACAGTTGTTCACCTCTCAGAGCGTCGTGCAGCATCAGCAGCAGATGAGGCAGCAGAGGCGGCTCCAGCCGCAGCTCCAGCAGCTCCAGCAGCTGAGTAAATAAGTAAAGATATCTGACGCGTTATGACGTGGTTGGTAGTAGGTCTCGGTAATCCCGGCGATCAATATGCTGCCACCCGTCATAACGTTGGTCAGATGGTGATTGATGAATTAGCAGAGCGTCACAAAGTTAAATTTTCTACACATAAATCCCGCACCTCTATCGCAGCCTTTAAGTTAGGTTTTGGAGTCGATGCGCATTCAGTAATCCTCGCTAAATCTCTCGGATATATGAACGAGACCGGCGGACCTATCAAAGCTCTTGCACAGTTCTATTCTGTGGAACCAGCAAAGATCATTGTTCTTCACGATGAACTCGATATTGATTTTGCAGCAATTCGCACAAAGCTAGGTGGTGGCGATAATGGCCACAATGGTTTGAAATCAATGACATCAGCTTTCGGTGGACCCAATTACTTCCGTATTCGCCTCGGTATAGGCCGTCCAATGGGGCAGCAAGATCCAGCAGATTTTGTCTTAAAACAATTCAGTCAGCCAGAGAAGAAAGAACTTCCACTCTTTCTTGATCGAGGCGCGGATGTGGTCGAGTTCCTGATTGAAAAAGGCCTTGAGTTAACTCAATCTAAATTTAACTCTTAACAACTCAACCGACAATTTAGTCAATCCGGAAACGCTTTGCTTATCCGGTATTACGCAGGCCAGTCGCGACGCCGTTGATAGTTAATAGCAGTGCGCGAACGAGCGTAGGCTCTGCTTGATCGCCCGAGTTGCGAACACGATTGAGAAGATTCACTTGAAGCGAATGTAGTGGCGCCAAGTATTGATCGCGAACTTCAAGGGTTCGTGCGAGAACCGGCTGATCGCCAAGAAGCGCACTCTTACCGGTGAGAGTAAGAATCTCCTGAACTGTTAATTCATATTCCGCTTCAATATCGCCAAGGAAGTGCTGTAACTCAGCAGGTACAAGAGTCTCCACATATCGGCGAGCAGTCTTGAGGTCAGTCTTCACAAGAGTCATCTCGACATTACTAATAAAAGTTGAGAAGAAGTGCCACTGTGACAACATCTTCTTGAGGACATCAGTCTTACCTGCTTCGCGAGCAGCTTTAAGACCGCTTCCTACGCCAAACCAACCGGGAACAATCTGTCGTGATTGAGTCCAACCAAATACCCACGGAATTGCACGAAGAGAATCAAGTCCGCCGGCAGCATCTGGGCGACGTGATGGACGCGAGCCAAGGAAGAGATTCCCAAGCTGCTCTACTGGAGTAGATGCGTAGAAGTAAGCAGGCAGATCAGGATGATCAATCAGTGTGCGATAGCGCGCAAAGGAGTTATCGGAGATGAGGTTCATGCACTCGTTCCACTGCTCAAGGTCTTCTTTGCTCTGACGCGGACCACGGTTGAGGACAGTTGCCTCAAGGGATGCAGCCAACGTTAGTTCTACGTTCTCGCGAGCAAGTGCTGGCAGTGCGTACTTATCTGAGATGACTTCGCCTTGTTCGGTCATCTTGATTTCGCCATCGACTGAACCCCAAGGAAGGGCAACAAGTGCTTCGTATGTTGGGCCGCCACCGCGACCAACAGAGCCACCGCGACCATGGAATAAACGAAGCTTTACGCCGTACTTCATCGCGACATCGCGAAGCTTTCGCTGTGCTCGGTGAATCTCCCACTGGCTGGTTGCAATACCTGCATCTTTATTTGAATCAGAGTATCCGAGCATTACCTCTTGGACATTTCCGCGAATCTCAACGAGAGAGCGATAGACCGGATCAGATAGCAACTTCTCGAGAATCTCTCCAGCTGCTCGAAGTTCAGCAACTGTTTCAAGTAGTGGTGCGAAACCGATCTTCGCAACCTTCTTATCGAGGTCCACTAATCCGGCATATTTTGCAAGGAGTGCTGCCGCAACTAAATCATCGGCACCCTTTGTCATCGAGACGATATAGGTCTCAATTACTTCAGGACCGAAACGGTCAATCAAATCTGAAATCGCAACGAATGTGTTGAGTGTCTTTGCGGCAGCTGCATCAAGTGATGAGGCGCTTCGCTTGAGGCCATTAGCCAGTTCTGAAATAAGGATTGGGAACTTCTCATCGTGTGAGAGTTCGAGATATCCATCGCCCATAAAATTCTTCAGCACGTTGTGGTGAGCATCTGAGTGTTCACGAACATCGAGAGTTGCATGAGTTAAACCAAATGCCGCCACGGTGCGGATAGTGCGCTCCAATAAGCCGGTGGCAATCAGTTCTCCGCGGTGCTGGAAGAGTGAATCACGCATAAGGGTGAGATCAGCGAGAAGTTCTTGAGTATTGGCATAGTCGCGACCCGGTACATGTGGTCCGCCGACTGCATGGCGATTGCGAGTAAATGCCAAGCGATGCACGATCGCCGTTGCCTTCAATCGGTATGGCTCTTGTACATTAAGGCGAAGGAAGCGTTGCTCAAATTCAGGGATGCGCTTGAGATCTTCTTCAACAGAGGCGCTCAGTTCTGGTGTTGCACCGGCAATGCGTGTCGATACCGAAAGCATCTGGCGAAGACGATCCATCGCCGCGATTGTGGTGCGAATTGCGTGGCCAACCTGTAAGACCACAGCATCTTCTGTTACCTGAGGGGTGATATTTGGATTTCCATCACGGTCTCCACCGATCCAGGTTCCAAAGGTGAGTGGGCGTGATGTGACTGGTAAATCAATATCTAGACGCTTGAGTTCGCGAGCAAAGTCATTGAGCACCTCTGGAACAGTCTGCTTTGCTAAATCGTCAAGATAATAAAGCGCGTTCATCGCTTCATCGAGTGGCTCTGGGCGATCGAGGCGCAATTCATCGGTCTGCCATAACAAATCTACTGTTTCAGCAAGCCGTTCATCTTGCGCAATACTCTTTGGAGTATCGAGAAGTCGAGAGATTTCCGATAGCTTGCCGAGAATAGAACGTCGCGCAGCTTCAGTAGGGTGAGCAGTAAAGACCGGGCGAACTTGAAGTTCTGAAACCCACTTCTCAATATCTGCTTGTGTAAATTCATGACCGGCTGTTGGGTTATTTTTTGCTTCAATAATTTTATCGACAGCTTGCGAGAGCCACGATTTTCCATCACGGCGAGCTTCGGCCAGAACACGAGAACGGTGTACTTGCTCAGCAACATTCGCTAAGTGAAAGTAAGTGCTGAAAGCGCGTACTAAATCAACTGCCTGATCATCTGTGATTTGCTCTAGTAATTGATCTTCGCCATTGCCGCGAACAGCTTTTCGAACTTTCTCAACAAGTTCAAGAAGTTCAGGACCCTCTTGGCGAACAAGTGATTGACCGAGCAAATCTCCGAGGCGGCGAACATCGCTACGTAAGTTGGCATCATCATTTGCGATGATGCTTGATGTCACTGTGTTCTGCGCCATGACGTAATTCTCGCACCTCATCTGCTCTCCGTGAGACGCTCTATCTCATTATTCGAAATAGCATCTGAGTGGTTACTATTGGGTTATTCAAGCCCCCCTTCTTTTTGAAGTGGGGCATAGGTGCGTTGATGGTGGAGATGAGGTGAGAGCGATGCATGGATTACTGACACAACTAGCCAGCGATGCTGCCTTGCGCACCAATATTCTCGGCAGTAAGCGCATCGTCACAGCACCCTCAAGCAATCCCTTCATCGCCGCCATGATTGCGCAAGAGAAGCCGCTCCTCATCGTTACGAGCTCCAGCCGAGGAGCTGAAGATCTTGCGGAAGATCTGCGTAATCTGCACCCGCTCGTCTTTGAATTTCCCGCGTGGGAGACCTTGCCCCACGAGAGGCTAAGCCCTCGAAGCGATACGGTGGCAAAGCGAATTCAAACTCTTGCTGGCCTCGCACAGTTAAAAGATAGTGACAATCCGATTGTGGTGGCGCCGATTCGCGCGGTCATTCATAGATTTATCGCGACTCTTGCCACAGAACCACTTCGAACGCTTGAGCTTGGCCAAGAAGTTTCATTAACCAATCTAATCGAGCATTTCACTGCACTTTCTTATAGCCGCACAGATTTGGTTGAGAAGCGCGGTGAGTTTGCAGTTCGCGGTGGAATTGTCGATGTCTTCCTGCCGCTTGCAGATTATCCAGTTCGAATAGATTTCTTTGGTGATGAAATTGAAGAGCTGATGTTCTTCGATATTGCAGATCAGCGCACAACAAAACCTGTTATCGGAAAACTCTCCATCATTCCTTGCCGTGAGTTGCTAATTACGGAGGCAATTAAAGAGCGAGCTGAAGCAATCAAGCATCGTTTTCCAGGCGCGATAGAGGTATTGGAAAAGATTTCACAAGGTATTAGCGTCGACGGAATGGAATCGCTCATTCCATTCTTGGTGGATGAGCACCAGACAATCTTCGATCGCATCAACCCCCGAAGTACCGTCATCTTTATTGAAGAAGAACGCACTCGTTCTCGCACCGCAGATTTAATTGAGACCAATGAAGAATTCCTTCAAGCCTCGTGGTCGAATGCCTCATTAGGTGGCGAGGCACCGATGCCGGTGGATAAAGTCACATATCTCAATTGGGAGGGGCTCTTTGCAGAGATTGCTGGCCATTCTCTAGGACACCAATCTCTTAATAGCTTTGGTAGTGATTTAGACGAGGATGTTTTCTTCACGGATTTTGCGCCTGTCGAACCGATGCGAGGAAACACCGACCGGTTGATTCAGTTGTTAAGTGATGGCCTTAATCAGCACCAGACAGTCCTTTTTGCGGCAACCGGCCATGGAATGGCAGAGCGATTTGCCGGCATTTTCCGAGGCGCGGATCTTCCGGTGCAGTTGAGTGCGGCTCTTCAAGCTCGTCCTACCAAGGGTTCTATCCACGTTTTTCAATCCACTTTGGCATATGGGTTTACAAGTGAAGATTCAGAGTTACTTTTTATTACCGAGCGAGATTTGTCGGGCAGCAAAGTTACGACTAAAGATGGCGCCCGCATGCCTACAAAACGTAAGCAGGCTATTGATCCACTCGAACTCAAAGTTGGCGATTTTGTTGTCCACGAGCAACATGGCATAGGTCGCTATCTTGAACTTGTACAACGCACAGTTGGTGGAATCACTCGCGAATATCTTGTCATTGAATATGCGCCTGCAAAGCGTGGTCAACCAGGTGATCGGATTTTTGTACCAACCGATACCTTAGAGCAGGTAAGCAAGTACGTGGGCGGAGAAGCACCTGCTGTCCATCGCATTGGCAGTGGTGAGTGGCAGAAAGCTAAGGGACGCGCACGCAAAGCGGTCCGACAGATTGCTGGAGAGCTCATCCGTCTCTATGCCGCGCGCACTAGCGCCCCAGGTTTCGCCTTCTCACCAGATACTCCTTGGCAACGAGAACTTGAAGATGCATTTAGTTATATCGAAACGCCAGATCAGTTATCAACGATTGAAGATGTAAAGCGCGACATGGAGCGCCCATATCCAATGGATCGAATCATCTGTGGAGATGTCGGTTACGGAAAGACCGAGATTGCGATTCGTGCAGCCTTTAAGGCAGTACAAGATGGAAAACAAGTTGCGGTACTTGTTCCAACAACTTTGTTGGTTCAACAACATTCAAAGACCTTTGCTGAACGCTATGCAGGTTTTCCAATCAAAGTAGCAGGCATTTCTCGATTCAATACCGCTAAAGAGAGTAAAGAGATTTTGAAAGAACTTGAGAGCGGTTCACTTGATGTGATTGTTGGCACCCACCGCCTGCTCTCTAATGATGTTCAATTCAGGGATCTTGGGCTCGTTATCGTCGATGAAGAGCAGCGCTTTGGCGTAGAACAGAAGGAATCGCTGAAGAAGATGCGCACGACAGTCGATGTCTTGGCGATGTCTGCTACCCCTATTCCACGTACGCTTGAGATGGCGGTAACTGGGATTCGTGAGATGTCGACCATCACGACTCCACCGGAAGAGCGCCACCCAATTCTCACCTATGTAGGTCCGGCAGATGAGGCGCAGATCAAAGCTGCAATTCACCGTGAACTATTGCGTGACGGACAGATTTTCTATCTCCACAATCGCGTCGACAGTATTGATAAATGCGCATCACATATCCAAGAGATGATTCCAGAAGCACGAGTACGAGTCGCGCACGGACAGATGAGTGAGAGTCAATTAGAAGATGTGATTTTAGGATTCTGGAATCGCGACTTTGATGTCTTGGTCTGTACGACCATTGTTGAGAGCGGTCTCGATATCCCCAATGCCAACACTTTGATTGTTGAACATGCCGAGAATTTTGGTCTCTCACAATTACACCAAATTCGCGGTCGAGTCGGTCGTGGTCGCGAACGCGGTTATGCCTACTTCCTCTATCCACCAGATAAACCGCTGACTGAAGTTTCTCTGGATCGATTGAAAACAATTGCCACCAACACAGATCTCGGCGCGGGCATGCGAGTCGCTCTTAAAGATCTTGAAATTCGCGGTGCCGGAAATCTCTTGGGCGGAGAACAGTCTGGTCATATTGCAGATGTTGGATTTGATTTGTACATGCGCATGGTTGGTGAAGCTGTACAGGATTACAAAACAGGCATTGTTGAAGGTGAAGAGATCAATCACGAATGCAAAGTTGAACTACCAATCAACGCCCATCTCTCTGAAGAGTATGTGCCGGGTGAGCGTTTGAGACTTGATCTTTATCGTCGCCTAGCGGATGTTCGCAATAGCGCTGATGTGCAATCCATCCGCGAAGAAATGGTCGATCGTTTCGGCCAATTGCCAGAAGAGGCGTTGGCTCTGCTCGATGTCGCCGAACTCCGAGCATTTGCGAAATCACACAATGTTCGCGAGATTGTGGCTGCCGGCAAATACTTGAGAATCTCGCCATTGACTCTGCCCGAGTCAAAACAGCTCAAACTCAACCGCCTCTTCCCATCATCTCTCTACAAATCGCAGAGTTCGACTGTGATGGTCGCCATCCCACGCGCGGCCGCATGGACCCCGGCTGCAGCAGCCTCCTCAAATATGGGAGATACTTCTCTCCTAGCGTTTGCCCGTCAGGCGCTGACCGAACTCACTGATTTATAGCCGCCTTACATTTCGAGATAGATACTGGAGCACGTTGTGAAGAAGAAAGTCCTTGCCCTGATTGCTGTTCTCTCACTCGCTACTGTCACCGCCTGCGGTCAGGTCAATAGCGCAGCAACTCTCGGCGATATCACCATCACTCAGAGCTCCTTCCAGGCAACTATTGATGAACTCTTGAAAGAGCGTGAGTCAGTAGATCAGTCTCAAATGCAGCTCGAAGTAGGTAGCGCACTCAACCGTAGCCAACTTCGTTTTATGGTGATTACAACTATCTTTGATGAGATTGCAAAAGAGCTCAAGATTTCTGTCTCAAAGACCGATGAGGCAACAACTCGTCAGACTCTGATTGATCAAAGCGGTGGAGAAGAAGCGCTTGCACAGAACCTTGTCGCAGCTCAAATCGCACCATCTAATTTCGAACGTTACATTCGCGCGATTGTCGTCACTGAAAAGCTTGCTGATGCACTAGAAGCATCAGGTGTGTCAGCCGATGCAGTGGATTTCAGAATCACTGAACTCGTTAACGCCAAAGCTAAAGAGTTGAAGGTAACAATTAATCCTCGTTACGGAACCTGGGATTACGATGCTGGAGATATCTTGGCAACTGATTCAGCCGGCGATGCCATCGCTCCATCTCAACCTACAGAGTAATGTCCGAAGCTCAGTTCGGTTCTGAACTTCTGCGTTTAGTGGAGGTAATGGATCGACTTCGTTCGCCAGGTGGATGTGCTTGGGATGCAGAGCAGACCCATCAATCTCTTATCAAATACTTACTGGAAGAGTCATACGAGTTTATCGACGCTATCGAGAGCGATGATCGCGCCGGAATGCGAGAAGAACTCGGTGATGTTCTTTTGCAGGTCTACTTTCATTCGCGCATTGCGCAAGACCATCCGACAGATCCGTTTACGATTGACGATGTTGCGGGTGCAATTGCGGATAAATTAATTGGTCGCCACCCTCATGTCTTTGCTGGCCTTGAAGTCAGTGGAACTGAAGAGATTATTGAAAACTGGGAAGCAATTAAGGCGAAAGAGAAGGGACGAACATCTCCACTTGATGGCGTTGCGATGTCTCAGCCAGCGCTCCCACTGGTATCAAAATTGATATACCGAGCCGATAAATATGGCGCTGCAATCGATTTACCAAAGTATCCATCGGATCAACCTGCTACTGAAGAGTCAG
>JACCDL010587685.1_pt1 | contig 15817 bp, 17 predicted proteins | sample 7441931 | NCBI WGS metagenome assembly JACCDL01 (sample SAMN15323437, study PRJNA562643) | freshwater metagenome | isolation source: river surface water | place: USA:Blue River Watershed | collected 2017-08-16 | reverse complement strand
TAAAGGCAGTCGCGCCATCGCTCTGACTTGCTGTGCAAACTGACTAGTAATGCAGGCATCCATGGTGTAGTGACCGCTATTGTGTGGACGTGGTGCCATTTCATTCACCACTAAAGAACCATCATTCAGCACAAAAAATTCTATGCACAACACACCGACGTACCCCAGGCGATGAATGATTTCCAGTGCCGCCGCTTGCGCACGTTTAGCACAATCATCACTCACATTCGGGCCTGGAACGGTCGTAGTAAAAAGTATGCCATCACGATGCACATTCTCAGCGATGGGATACACCATTGCTTCACCATCGGCACCCCGTGCGGCTAACACCGACACTTCGTAGGCCAGCGGCAGCATTTTTTCCAAAACGCATTCGACATGATTCATGCGCTCAAAAGCAATGCGCACGTCTTCTTTGGATGTAACACGTACCTGCCCTTTGCCGTCATAGCCAAGGCGAACGGTTTTTAAAATTCCCGGAAACAGCGAGTCAAGAAGTGCATCGATGTCTGCTGCTGTAGCAATACGTTGATGCGGTGCCGGCAGAACACCTGAGGCTTGCGCACACTCAATGAAAAATTTTTTCTCAGCCAATCTATCTTGCGCAATTGAGACACACGCTGCGGTCGGCGCTACAAAGGTGTGTGCAGCTAAGGTAGATAAACTTTCTGCAGGAACGTTTTCAAATTCGGTAGTGACAGCAGCACACTGTGCGCCGAGTTCCGATAGCGCGTTAGCGTCGGCATAGGCCGCCGCAAGCAAATGATCAGCTGCATGGCCTGCAGGGCAATCACTCGACGGCTCAAGCACGGCCACTTTGTAACCCATGGCCTGTGCAGCATGCGTGAACATACGACCGAGTTGACCACCACCCATCACACCCAACCAGGTGGACGGTGAGGCCGAAGGTTTACATGAATTTTCTGGCGGAGTCGACGTGCTCATGCAGGCAAGGTCATCGCTTTGGCAGCGTCTGTTTGTTTCGCGCGGAAACTAAGTAATTTGTCAGCGAGTGCTGAATCATCCGCTGCCAACATCGCTATCACGGCTAATGCAGCATTCGCAGCACCGGCTTCACCAATCGCAAACGTCGCAACCGGTATACCTTTAGGCATTTGAACAATCGACATCAGCGAATCTTCACCACGCAAATATTTCGATGGCACCGGCACACCCATCACCGGCACAATGGTTTGAGAAGCCAACATACCGGGTAAATGGGCTGCACCTCCCGCACCGGCAATAATGGCTCGCAAGCCGCGCGTGCGCGCAGATTTTGCGTAGTCAAACATTTGGTCGGGCATACGATGCGCAGAAATCACTTGGGCTTCATGGGCAATACCGAATTCTTTGAGCATGGCCACCGCATGCTGCATCACCTCCCAATCAGAAGATGAACCCATGACGACTCCAACGACAGGCTTAGTTTGGCTCATCTTAGTCTTTCAAGGTTTGTCCGGTTAGGCGTTGCAACGCCTCGCGGTATTTAGCGCCGGTTTTTTCAATCACGTCAGCTGGTAACGCTGGTGCAGGCGCCGTCTTGCCCCAATCGTTTAATGTTTCCAAATAATCGCGCACGAATTGTTTATCGAACGATGGAGGAGATATGCCTTCTGCATACGAATCCGCTGGCCAAAAACGCGAGGAATCCGCGGTCAACACTTCATCCATCAAATGCATTACGCCGTTATCATCTAAACCAAATTCGAATTTGGTATCTGCAATAATGATTCCACGTGTCGCCGCATAATCGGCCGCTGCTTGATACAACTGAATACTGACATCACGCATTTTGGTAGCCAGCTCATTACCGATACGGTTTTTCATTTCATCAAAGCTGATGTTTTCATCATGCTCGCCCAAGTCGGCTTTAGCGGCAGGAGTAAAAATAGGTTGCGCAAGTTTAGCCGCCATCTTTAAGCCCGCTGGCAAAGGAATGCCACACACTGCACCGGTCGCTTGGTAATCCTTCCAACCCGAACCAATCAGATAACCTCGCACGACCGCTTCTACCAAAATGGGCTTGAGTCGCTTCGCAACCACCGCACGCCCGCGCACTTGATCTGCCTCTGCAGCGGAGACGACTGATTCTGGTGTGACACCCGTCAAATGATTAGGAACGATGTGGCTTAATTTCGAAAACCAAAAATCAGACATCTGGTTCAAGACTTGCCCTTTAGTGGGAATCGGTTCATTCATCACCACATCAAAGGCAGAAAGACGGTCGGTCGTGACTATCAAGATCTTGTCATTACCCACAGCATAATTGTCACGCACCTTGCCACGCCCTAGCAAAGGCAATGAGGTAATCGTCGATTCGTAAAGGCTAGTCATAAAATTTGGATGTGATGCAACAAGGCTGGAGTGTTACTGACTCATTCAATTAACTACTTACTTACTCAATGACTTAATTTTTTAACTCGAGACAGTAAAAAATTAGTTTGCCAGACGGTAGACTTATTTATCACATCTACAGAGTCTGGCAAACGGAATGACTGCTTGCTTTACTTAACAACTTGCGACAAATCGCCTTTGGCGTATTTGTCTGCCATTTTTTCTAGTGGCATGGGTTTAATCCGAGCAGCCTGACCTTCGCAACCAAACGATAAATAACGCGCCTTACATATTTGCATCGCCGCTTCACGCGCTGGCTTGAGGTAATCGCGTGGATCAAATTTCGTTGGGTTTTCCGCCAGATAGCGGCGCACGGCAGCGGTCATTGCCAAACGTATGTCGGTATCAATATTGATTTTTCGTACGCCGTTCTTAATACCTTCTTGAATTTCTTCTACAGGAACGCCGTAGGTTTCTTTCATGTCACCACCAAACTGACGTATTTCTGCTAGTAATTCTTGCGGCACGCTGGAAGAACCATGCATCACCAAGTGCGTATTCGGAATGCGCTGATGGATTTCTTTGATGCGATCTATCGCCAAAATATCGCCTGTCGGTTTACGTGAAAATTTATACGCGCCGTGGCTGGTACCAATCGCAATAGCTAATGCATCGCATTGTGTTTGACGTACAAAGTCAGCGGCTTGGTTCACATCCGTGAGTAACTGCTCGCGCGTCATCGTACCTTCAGCACCATGACCATCTTCTTTGTCACCCTTCATGGTCTCGAGCGAACCGAGTACACCTAGCTCAGCCTCAACAGTCACACCAATCGCATGTGAAAACTCAACGACTTTGCGAGATACCTCAACGTTATATTCATAGCTGGCTACAGATTTTCCATCAGCCATCAGTGAACCATCCATCATGACCGATGAAAATCCTGATTTGATCGCTGCCATACATACCGCAGGTGACTGACCATGATCCTGATGCATCACCACAGGAATATGTGGATACGCTTCGACGGCGGCTGAAATCAAATGACGCAGAAAAGCTTCACCCGCATATTTGCGTGCGCCTGCTGACGCTTGCATGATGACCGGCGCACCGACTTCGTCAGCTGCTGCCATGATGGCGGAGACTTGCTCAAGATTATTGACGTTAAAAGCCGGAAGGCCATAATTGTTTTCGGCAGCGTGGTCGAGCAACTGACGAAGTGATACAAGTGCCATGTCAAAGTCTCCTGAATAAATTCAATTAGTAAGTATAAAAATTAAAAGCGAAATTAAATGCAAAATTAAATGCACAATCAAATACAGAAATTAAGCGCAACCCTATAAATTAGCGATCACCAATCTTGGTGATCTTCAACGCATTAGTGCCACCGGTCTGACCCATAGGTTCACCCCAGGTCATAATGACCATGTCATCTTTTTTAACCAAGCCGCGCGCTAACAATAATTCTTCGGCAGCTTTCAACACTGACTCACGATCATTGGCGTCAGGTTTAAGTTCAACTGGCTGCACATTGCGATACAAAGCCACTTTGCGTTGTGTGGCACGGCTCGTAGTCATGGCATAAATCGGCATGTCGATATTGTGTCGACTCATCCACAATGGCGTAGAACCTGATTCAGTTAACGCCACGATCGCGCGTGCACGCAAGTGGTACGCAGTGAACAATGCGCCATAAGCAATCGATTCATCGATACGCGAAAAAGTTACATTCAGAAAATCGGCATCAAGCGACATGGGTTCGGCTTTTTCGGCTTCTGCACAGACGGCTGCCATCATCTCAACCGTTTCAACCGGATATTTACCGGCCGCAGTTTCAGCGGACGTCATCACAGCATCGGTGCCGTCTAACACTGCATTCGCTACATCCGATACTTCAGCTCGCGTTGGAACCGCGTTTTGTATCATCGACTCCATCATTTGCGTTGCCGTAATCGCCAGCTTATTCGAATGACGTGCCATCCGAATCATCCGCTTTTGCAGCGCGGGCACCATAGCATTACCTACTTCTACTGCGAGATCACCACGCGCCACCATAATGCCGTCGGAGGCATCAAGAATTTCTTGCAAAACCGGAATCGCTTCAGCACGCTCAATTTTTGCAATCATTAACGGCCGATGCGTGTTGTGCGCTTCGGCGGCAATGTTGGCTAACTGACGCGCCATGATCATATCGGTTGCGCTCTTTGGAAATGAGACCGCCACATAGTCAGCGCCTAACTGCATCGCTGTCTTGATATCTTCCATATCTTTGGCGGTTAACGCAGGCGCAGATAAACCACCACCTTGACGATTAATTCCTTTGTTGTTGGATAGTTCGCCACCGACTTTAACCGTCGTAAAAATTTCGCTGCCCTGCACACGATCAACGATTAGTACAATCAAGCCATCATTAAGCAAAAGAATGTCGGCGGGTTTCAAATCGCGCGGTAATTCTTTGTAATCTAAGCCAGCACGTGTTTGATCACCTAGCTCGCATGTCGCATCGAGAATAAAAGACGCGCCTTTGACCAGCTCGATTTTTCCGTCGTTGAATTTACCGACACGAATTTTTGGCCCTTGAAGATCGGCCATGATCGCAACCTCGCGACCGCACGCAGCCGCAGCATCACGCACCATTTGCGCACGCAATACGTGATCTTCGGCTTTGCCATGCGAAAAATTCAATCGCACTACATCGACGCCTGCTGCAATCATTTGTTGCAGCACTTCAGGCGTATTCGATGCAGGGCCTATCGTGGCAACAATCTTGGTAGCGCGTTGTTTCAGTTCAGTAGTCAATCAGTGGGCTCGCTGTTCAAGTATTTCAACGGCAGGAAGGACTTTGCCTTCGAGGAATTCAAGGAAAGCACCACCACCTGTGGAGATGTAGCCCACTTTGTCGGTGATACCGTACTTGGCAATAGCAGCTAGCGTGTCACCGCCACCTGCAATAGAAAAACCTTTGGATTGTGCAATCGCCATGGCGAGTGTTTTCGTACCTTCGCCAAATTGATCAAATTCAAATACACCGACGGGACCATTCCAAACAATAGTGCCGGCATCCAGTAATTGCGACGCTAACAGTTTTGCGGTTTGTGGTCCTATATCCAAAATCAAATCATCGGCTGCAACATCATTTACCGATTTCACTGTCGCTGTTGCGCTCGCAGAAAATTCTTTAGCACATACGACGTCTGTAGGAATCGGAACGCTGGCACCACGTGCACTCATCATGTCGATAATCGCTTTGGCTTCTGAAACTAAATCGGCTTCTGCCAATGACTTGCCAATTGGCAGACCGGCGGCCAACATAAAGGTATTCGCGATACCACCACCCACAATCAGCCGATCAACTTTGGCCGCTAAGGTTTTAAGAATCGTGAGTTTGGTGGAGACTTTAGAACCCGCCACAATCGCTGCGAGTGGGCGAGCTGGATTACCCAGTGCTTTACCCAGCGCATCGAGTTCGGCAGCCAGCAACGGACCAGCGCAAGCGATAGGCGCAAATTTTGCGATTCCGTGGGTTGTGGCTTCTGCGCGATGCGAGGTACCAAAGGCATCGTTCACATACACATCACATAACGCGGCCATTTTTTTGGCGAGTTCGTCGCTATTCTTTTTTTCACCCGGATTCACACGACAGTTTTCAAGCAACACCACATCACCCGGAGCGACATCCACACCGTTAACCCAATTTTGTTTGAGTGGCACGGCACAACCAAGCAATTCAGAGAGCCGCTTGGCAATCGGCGCGAGCGAATCTTCGGGTTTGAATTCTCCCTCAGTCGGTCGGCCCAGATGCGAAGTCACCATTACCGCTGCACCTGCTGCCAGTGCCGCTTGAATTGCTGGCACTGAAGCGCGGATACGCGTGTCTTCAGTGATATTGCCCGCATCATCTTGCGGAACATTTAAATCAGCACGAATGAAAACTCGTTTGCCACGCAGTTGATCGCTCTGCGTCAGATCGCTTAGTCGGTTGAATCGCATGTTGGACTCGGATGAAAGGTGGAAAACCGGGTATTTTACCGCAGCACACCCTCACAAAAACCATTGCCAGACCGGCATGTCTACAGCGCGGGAGCAAATAGTCTTAGCAGCGTAAACACCGCCATACCAAAGGCCAGCGTGCTAATTAAATGACGCGTGAGCAAAAAGAAAATAGTCGCCGCAATACCCGCCAGCAGCTTCACATTGGAAGGGTTAATCGCCAGCTGCCCGCCTGACATCAGTAAATCAGGCGCAATAATGGCTGCCAAAGCGACAGCAGGAACATAACCCAGCGCATGTTGCAGCCAAGGCGGCATGCGCGAATCGGCCAGCAAAAAGAAAAAGCTGCGTGTCACCGCCGTGGTCAGCGTCATCAAGACCATCAATAACAAATAGTCGATAGCACTCATGGTGTGTCCTGCTCTTGGACAGCAGCCTTTCCAGTCATGCGATCAATGGTTACTGAAGCGACAATACCTGCCAAGATCGCAGCCACTAATCCCATCCGGTAGGGCAAGCCTGCGGCGGCCACCGCCACGGCGCTGGCAACAATCACACCCGCTAAGGTGGCCCGATTAACTATCAGCGGGATCGTCAACCCCAGCAAGACCAGCGTACCGGCAAAACCTATGCCCCAATCTCTGGGAATCTGACTGGCCAGCAAAATACCAACCATGCTACCCAGCTGCCATGAACACCATGTAGGCATCGCCAGACCAGTGAAATAACCCAGCTTGCCAACCGGCTTAGTCAGCGTGTGCTGAGGAAAACGCTGCGGGAAGAAAGCCATCACCAAATCCGCATTGAAGTAGCCGTACCAAAGTCGGCGGGTCCAGTGCAAATGTGAAAAATGTGGGCCCACCACCGCGCTAAAAATGATGAAGCGAAAATTAACCAAGAGTGCCGTCAGAAAAATCAGCCAGACCGGTGCACCCGCCATGATCAACGGCAAAACCGCGAGTTGCGCTGAGCCGGCGTACACCATCAGCGTCATGACGATGGCTTGCCAGAGACTCAAACCCGACTGAACCAACACCATGCCAGTGACGGCTCCCCAAGCGACTAAGCCGGGCATGGTCGGCGCACTTATGCGAACGCCATCCCAAAAAGCGGCCTTTTCACGAGCGGCCTGCTCGTCTTGAAGAGATGTCATTGATTAATTGGTTGATTTGGGCTGTTGACTGGCCCACGAAGTGCTTATCTTATTGATCTGGTTGCAAAAAGGCGCGCAGATGGTGAATTTTAAAGTGAGGCTGCATAACTGTCCGAGCCAGAATGTTAGCGATGAATACAAACCACGTCGCCTTAATTTTTTACAAAGTGGGCGAATTTATTTATCCCCGCATCAACCAGGCTGGCCAAGGCAACGACCGAATCCGCTAAAATCACGTCTTTGCACTATCCATTGGAGAACTTGACATGTCTATGGCTGACCGCGACGGAAAAATTTGGAAAGACGGCCACATGGTCGACTGGCGCGATGCCACTTTGCACATGCTCACCCACAGCCTGCACTACGGTATGGCCGTGTTTGAAGGCGTCAGAGCTTACAACACCGCTCAAGGGACAGCTATCTTCCGACTTAAGGAACATACCCAACGCTTATACAACTCGGCAAAAATCTTTCAAATGAAAGTGCCGTTTGATATGGACACCATCATGAACGCGCAACTCGAGGTTGTGCGCGCTAACAAACTCGAATCCTGCTACTTGCGTCCTCTGGTTTGGATAGGCTCAGAAAAAATGGGCGTCTCTGCTCGTGGTAATACGATTCATGTAGCGATTGCAGCCTGGCCGTGGGGGGCTTATCTTGGTGAAGAAGGTTTGGCTAAAGGCATACGCGTTAAAACCTCATCCTTCACACGTCATCACGTAAACGTATCGATGGTGCGCGCTAAAGCGAGTGGTTACTACATCAACTCGATTCTCGCTAATCAAGAAGTCACCGCCGACGGTTACGATGAAGCTTTGTTGCTCGATACCGAAGGCTATGTGTCTGAAGGCGCTGGAGAGAATGTCTTCATCGTTAAAAGCGGAAAAATTTACACCCCTGATTTAGCCAGCTGCCTCGATGGCATCACGCGTGATTCCGTTGTCACTATTGCGCGCGATTTAGGTATTGAAGTGATTGAAAAGCGTATCACTCGAGATGAAGTGTATTGTGCTGATGAAGCATTCTTTACTGGTACAGCTGCAGAAGTTACGCCGATACGCGAACTTGATGGCCGTGCAATTGGTGAAGGCAGTCGTGGCCCTGTTACCGAAAAAATTCAATCGATGTTTTTCGATATCGTCGGCGGTAAAGCGAAACAATATAATCACTGGCTCACGCGCGTTTAATTGAATCACACCATGACTCAGCAAACTCCGATTCAAGCAGTTGAACTCGATGGCACACAACTGCCAGCCCACTGCCCTAATCCAGCGATGCCCATTTGGTCATCTCATCCCAAGGTGTCGCTGGATTTTTCAGATCACGGTGAAGCACGCTGCCCTTACTGCTCTACGGTGTACCGTCTGAAACCCGGTGCTGTCATTCATCACGGCCACTGACATTGACGTCGGGCCCTAACCAGACCGCGCTTCAGTCTGCTGCACACACATGCCTACACCTGCAAAATTGATGGCTAGCGCTGAAGATGTCGAACATGCCTTCTATGATGCGATAGCACGCGCCGATCTTGAGAGTCTGATGGCGCTTTGGGCTGATGATGAAGAGATTGTCTGCGTCCATCCCGGCGCACCCAGACTGCAAGGGCATGCGGCGATACGGGAATCCTGGGAAATGATTTTTGAGCGCGGCCCAGTTCACATACGGCCACGCCAACTTCACATCAGCCACAACATGACGTGCTCAGTACACAACCTGATTGAAGAAGTTAAAACCCCTGATGATCCCGATTGGCAAGAAGCGCATATTTTGGCGACCAACGTCTATCTCAAAACACCTCAGGGTTGGCGCATCGTGATTCATCACGCCTCCGTCGCGCCGGGCAAGCCCGCAGACGATCCGGGTTCTGCAGCAGCCATGCTGCACTGATGTAAGCGGCCCATGAGCGACTATTCCGCTCCCGGATGGCTACCTGGTGGCCACCTGCAAACAATCTATCCCGCTAAATTCATAGAGCCGCCAGCCGTCACGCTGAAACGTGAGCGGTGGGATACACCGGATAATGATTTCATCGATGTCGATTTCGTTGAAGGTCTTCCCGGCAAACCACTGCTGGTGTTGTTTCATGGACTAGAAGGCTCATCGTCTAGCCACTACGCTCGCTCCATACTCAAACATATTGAATCGCTGGGATGGTCCGGCGCCATTCCTCATTTCCGCGGATGCTCAGGTGAACTCAATCGAGCACCACGCTTTTATCATTCGGGTGACTCAGGTGAAATCGATTGGATACTGCACAAGATGGTGCGCCATCCACTGTATCGCAATGCCTCAAATTTTTTTGTTGCAGGTGTTTCATTAGGTGGGAATGCCTTATTACGCTGGCTAGGTGAATTCCCGGAAGATTCAGGTTTTGTGGATGCCGCCTGCGCAATTTCAGCGCCCCTCGATCTGGCTGCTGGCGGTGCATCGCTATCGCGTGGCATCAACATGATCTACACACGATCTTTTTTACAAACGCTCAAACCTAAATGTTTGCAAAAGCTAGAGCAGTTTCCGAATTTGTTCGATCGTGAAAAAATGCTCAAAGCTCGTAACCTCTACGAGTTTGATAATGTCGTAACGGCACCTCTACACGGCTATCGGGATACGGATGATTATTGGAACCGAGCGAGTGCAAAACATGTGCTGTCTTCTATAGTCGTACCGACACTGGTGCTGAATGCACGCAACGATCCTTTTTTACCCGCCAAACATTTGCCACGTACAGCCGCCGATGCTGTGTTGCTTGAATACCCGGCACATGGCGGCCATGTAGGTTTTGCGCGCGGCCGACCTCCTGGACATCTCGATTGGTTACCCAGACGACTCGTCAGATTTTTGAATGACCAGATTAATCTTCGACGTCAAGAAAACTCGTCGCGAGTAACATGATCACACATCTAAGCAACGTTGATGGATGAACTCGTAAAACAGTCACTGACTAAGTGGCCTAACGTACCTCACTGCTATGGCTGGCTAGCATTAGATGCTCGCGGTGCCTTTCGCATGCGTGATGAGGCAGCGCAAGCTGCCCATCAACAAGGCGACATTATTCGACATGAATCACTGCTGGCTTTTATCTATCGCAACTACGATTGCGATAACCGTGGCGCATGGTATTTTCAAAATGGTCCGCAACGCGTCTATGTCGAGCTTGAAGCCACACCTTTTATCGTACGCACCGACCCTGAGTTAGGCTTTGTTTTGCATGACCGCACACCCGTGCGTGAAGTTGATCAAGTTTTCATGACCGATACGGGTCAATTGATCATCCAAAGCCACCAGAAAATCGCCATGTTGGATCCTAGCGATTTGGCACACTGTTTAACTATGCTCTATGTGAAAGAGCATGCGATAGCAGATGATGATTTGCTGACATGGTTAAGCGCGCCTAATCAACCATTACAACTACAACTAGGTCAGCAATTTAAAAGCGTGGAATGGGTCGATTCGAATCAACTACAAAAACGATTTAGTTTTATTGCTCAGCCAAGCAAGCTAGCCCAAACAAGCCAACCATAAATCTCACTTTATTTACGCTTAGATTTTTCCATCAACTCTCGCCAACTCGCCTGTAGCTCGCGCTCGCGTGCGTCGATCACTGCTTGATCGTAAAACGAGGCATCGGAAGAGCTGCGCGCCATTTTTAATTGCTCCAATGCTGCAGGTAATGCACCAGTGAGTGAATAGTACTCAGCCAGCGCAAGGTGCTGCAAAGCTAACTTACCTTGCTCTGCATAGGCTCGAGCTAATGCTCGTTGTACGCCAGGATCTTGTCGATATAACTGCGCTTGATCACGCAAAAAAGTAGTAGCTTCATTTTTTTTACCATTTACCAATAACGCATCGGCATATTGCATAGTGATCGCGCGCGATAAAGGGAATTGAATGCGCGCTTCTTTCGCGAGTGACAGTGCGTTAGAGGCTTGTCCTCCCAACAACTCCAACTCAATCGCAAAACTCGACAGAATCTGCGACGCAGGATAAGACGGGGCACGGGTCGCTTCAGCTTTTAATTCATTCAACAAAACAAAAGCACGTGCTGAATCACGCTGACGTTGAGCTAACATCGCCAATCCGTATTTGGCCGCCATCAACTGCGCCCGCGTACCTTGGCGCGACTGCTCTAAAAATACCGCGGTCGCATCACGCCAACCCTGCGGCGTATCGTCTTGCAGAACACGCAGGCGTGATCGAATGAGTAAGAAATCTAAACTATCGACATGCTGTTTGTAAGACAACGAACGAATGCGTGCTTCAATATCGGCCATACGTTCACCCGTCATCGGGTGTGTCCGCAAATACGACGGTAAATTATCAGTGCGATTACGGCTGGCATTTTGCAATCGTCCAAAAAAATTCACCATCCCATTCAATTCAAAACCTGCACCACGCAAAATCTGTAAACCTAAACGGTCTGCCTCACGTTCTGCATCACGACCAAAACTCAGCTGGCGCTGAGCGGCGATACCCGTACCCCCCAACATGGCCGCACCAGCCAAATCGGGACTGCTACGCGCAGCTAGCGCAGCAATCAACAAACCCGCCATAGGCAGCAAGGCATCCTTACGTTGATTGCCTATCATGCGCGCAATATGTCTTTGTGACACATGGCCTATTTCATGCGCGAGCACTGCTGCTAGCTCGGATTCAGATTGCGCTGATAACACCAAGCCAGAATGTGAACCAATAAATCCACCAGGCAAGGCAAACGCATTCAGCGAGGGATCCCGAACCCCAAAGAAAAAGAAATCGTAGCCAGCATCACCGCGCGCCTCTGGGCTACTCCCCAACAAAATCCCGCCTAGTTGATTCAGATAATCTAGCGTTGGCGCATCCTCGATGTAATCCGGATCACGACGGATATTATTCATTACCTGCTCGCCCAGCCGCCGCTCCATCAATGGCGACAGCTCTTCGCCATCCGTTCCACCCAAATTCGGCAAGTTCTGCGCGTGCAAAAGCGAGGGCGCTATCAATACGGGACTCGCCAAGGCGAGCACCATAGCAACGCCAAGGCGAATGGCAGGCTGCAGGAAGCGGGGGTAAGACGCGGGTTTCATAGTGCTATGATACCTGCAAGCACGCGCATCTTGCCTATACTCACACGCTCTTACATCCTGAAATTTTCCTGATATGAGTTCTAAAAAATTATCAACCGATATGAAATCCGATAATGGCGGCCTGACTCATTTTGATGAGGGCGGTCAAGCCCACATGGTCGACGTCGGCGCCAAAGCCGAGACCCATCGCGTGGCGATCGCCAGCGGCTTCATCTTGATGAAACCACAAACCCTCGCAGTAATTACCTCTGGCACCGCCAAAAAAGGCGATGTGCTGGGCATTGCCCGAATCGCCGCCATCATGGGGGCTAAACGTACAGCCGACCTCATACCGCTTTGCCACCCATTGGCACTGACTCGCGTTGCGGTTGAATTCACCACCAACGACGCTGAATCCAGCATCATGTGCAATGCTCAAGTCGAAACCTACGGTAAAACCGGCGTTGAAATGGAAGCGCTGACCGCGGTGCAGATAGGTCTGTTAACTATTTACGATATGTGCAAAGCGATTGATCGAGGGATGACAATTACTGATGTGCGCGTGATGGAAAAGCAAGGTGGAAAGTCAGGGCATTGGAAGGTAGAGTAATTAATGCACACCTATCCAACACCGCAATTTTTATTGTGAATCCCACCTTTTCCGCAATGAGCACGCCTAGACTACGCGCCTTGGTCGTGATGACAGCACTTGCTTGTTCGGCAGTTAATTCAACAGCCGCTAGCTTATTTGGTGATCTGTCTTGTGAAGCTTGGTCGGACCTAGACCAACCAACAAAAAAAACGTGGACCAACGCGTTTCTTGCACCACTCAGTTTGACCCATCAAGGTCTTGCAAGAACGAAGCAAGATCGATACAACGATGATCCGAAAGCTGTTGATCCCGCCATTGTCAGCATAGATACCTTTTGTCTCTCGCATCCGAAAAATAGTCCGGCAGATGGTGCCATTGCTTATTTGAATGCGCTGATTGAAAACTAACTTAGTCAGTTAGCCCAACTAACCGGATTGCAAACGATCTTCAATGCCTGCAAGGTGATTAATAGAGTGGTGACAAACTACTTGAATTGATCAAAAATCAGTCGTGATGATGATCGTTATTTTGAAATTATTTTGGCGATTTCAATATTTTTCCGCTCGGGATACCGCTCAGTCAAATAATCAATAATATTATCTGCAGTAATACTGCGGTCAGTTACCTTAAGCATTGCGGTCATTCGCAGGCCTTCATACATCTTACGATCAGTAGTTGTAAGCATTGCAGATAGTTGCAGCGCATCATCTGAACTTTGTGAATAAATAAATCGAACAATCATTTCAGACGCTTATGTAATTAAATATTTGTTGCTTGATTAGCGATTTCATTTCGCTTAACTAAAACTGGCATTTTCGATTTTCTTGATATCCTCGGTACTGCAGAGACAGTTTTGATCAAAAACGAAGGCACGCTCACTTCCGAATATGACTTCGCATTGTTTTCATTAAGGGATGCAAGCTCTGAATCTAGAAAATCTGCCTTCAAATGGAGCTTCCGTTTATACAGCTTAATCAATCGCGCAATTTCTGATTTAGCGCCTGCGAAGAAACTCAGATTGCCCGATTCGATTGCAACAATGCACTTTGGCGCAACGCCCATTTGCCTGGAAATATCTTGAACGGAGTGATTGAGCTGTTCACGATGTTTTTTGAGCTCGACCCCTATTGCGGTTAGCTGCCTCTCGGTAAGCATAATTAGCTCCCTACGTAATCAATTAGATTTAATAAAAATCAATCTTATGATTTAATTGGTTCAAAGTAATTCACTAATTACACCGAAAAAACTACAACTCACTACGATGCAACTAAGGATGACTATTTTTCTACGAATTATTTAAAAACAACTACGAAATTATTCAAAAACAAATATATCAATATGGCAATTTTAGGGCACAAAATTGAATGGTTATTTGAACAGGAGATACACACTTCTGAGATTATTGGCTCTATAAGAAAATTTCAATTTCCTTATTCGCCTGAATTAGCGACTGGCTATACAGAGCATCTAGAAATTAGTGACGGCATTACCTTAATTAAATCTACTCATCACTTCAATAATGAAGATCGCCCTTTAGAATTTGCTTTAGGTAAGTATAAAGTAGCGTTTTCATCGCCCACTTTTATTTCTCACATGGTGCATTCGGGGTGCGTAGCTTTATTTGATAATACTAAAAAGAATTATCACAAACGGACACCTGACGTTGATATGGTAGGCCGATTTGATTTCCTTGATCTCGAGCAAACTCTATTCACTGAAGAAGATATCTTCTTATCTGCCCTGTTCATTTCTGAAATTGAGTTGTTTAATTTATTGGGATCAGAAGCCACCGAAAATTTGTATAAACATTTAGATCTGCATCATAAATCTGAATATCGCGAAAGAAAAATCCCAAAAACTATTTCAAATAAGATTGCAAATTGCACCCCCGATCATCTTGAAGGAAATATGCGCTCATTGTTTGCGCAGTCCGTTATTCTTCAATATCTTTTTGAACTTAATCTCTACATTTCATCTTCTACAATTTTTCTAAATAATTTAGAGAAAGATGATTTTAATGTGGCCGCTTTACGCTCAGAACTTTTGCAAGTGACCGCAGCTATACCCAACCTAGCTGAACTTTCAAAAAAATATAACGTTAGTCCTGGCAAGCTAAACCAAGCGTTCATCAAAAAATATGATGAATCTATTTACTCCTTTTTATCCAATCAACGATTAGATCAAGCCTATCAAGCCCTAATCGATACTGACGTCCCCATGAAAACGCTTGCACATAAAATTGGCTACTCGCATGTCAATCATTTCATTACCGCTTTTAAGAAAAAGTTTGGCGTGACTCCCGGCTCGATTAGAACTTAGATCAAATAGATCGCCCCCTCAAAGAACCGATGTATTGCAAGCAGATACCCTCACCGCCCCATGTATTGGCTGCTAACCACCTACGATATATGCAGGCGATTGATCTAGGATTGATGGTTTGCGATGTGTACGCGATGGGAAGGCCAGAGACTAAATCAGACCAGGATCACAGCTTATAACCATACGAAAGAATGATTTTTTTTGCTTTTTCAGACTTCATAAAATTAAGCAAAGCTTTTGCTGGCTCGGAGTTTTTTCCTGGGACGAGAAGTACAGCATCTTGACGTAACTCATCATGAAATGAATCAGGCACAATCCATGCTGAACCTGATTTTAGTTTTCCATTTTGATAGATCTGTGAAAGCGCAACAAATCCTAGCTCTGCAT
>JACCDL010158600.1_pt1 | contig 15827 bp, 20 predicted proteins | sample 7441931 | NCBI WGS metagenome assembly JACCDL01 (sample SAMN15323437, study PRJNA562643) | freshwater metagenome | isolation source: river surface water | place: USA:Blue River Watershed | collected 2017-08-16 | reverse complement strand
TTTAAAAGAATCAAACGATGGACAGAATCCAATCTGTTCCAAAGAGGAACTAGTTGAGTTTTTAGAAGATGGTTATGCTATATTAGATTATTTCCAAAAATCTAAAAACTTCAACAATTTCTTTTCCTTAAAAGATGATGAGTTAATTGCTATTGAGCAACCAATCAACACTAAGATTTTAGAAAATGTAAATTTTTTAGGATTTATTGACTTCATCGTTAAAAACAAAAAGACAGGTAGGTATCGTATTACGGATTTTAAAACATCTACAAAGGGATGGAGTAAACATCAGAAATCAGACCCTGTCAAAAACTCACAAATTTTATTGTATAAGAAATTCTACGCAGAACTGTTAGGAATATCACAAGATATAATCGATGTTGAATTCATTATATTAAAACGCAAGTTGTATGAGAATACAGACTTTGTAGTTCCTCGTATTTCAAAGCACGTTCCTGCATCTGGCAAACCATCAGTAAACAAAGCATGGAAAGGGTTTAGTGATTTTGTAGAAGCAGTATTTGATAAGGATGGTAATTATAGAACCGATGTAGATTATCCAAAAAATCCAACAAAATTATGTGATTGGTGTGAGTTTAAACAACGTGGTATTTGTAACGGAAAATAATTTTTTCGTATATATATGTATATACATAAATACGATTAAATATGGCAAACCTTAAACTTACTACTGTAAAGGTAATCCAAAAGTTATATGATGAAGATTTTAAGATAGCTGCTATTAGAGGTGGTATAAACTTTCAAAAACTAGTCAATCGCTCTTTGGACCTTTACACAAAAGATGAACAATTTAGAAAACAATTAAACGAATACACTACATCTTTACAAATTAGTGGTTCACAATTTTAAAACAAGTTATGGCAAAAAAGAAAATTCTATTACTCTCCGATGATTTACGAATGACTAGTGGTGTTGCCAATGTTTCTAAACAATTAGTTTTAGGAACGGTTGATAAATACGACTGGGTTCAATTAGGAGCAGCAATCAAGCATCCAGATGCGGGTAAAGTATTCGATTTAAACGATAATGTTAGAGAGATAACAAAGGTAGCAGATGCTTCGGTTAAAATATATCCATCGGATGGTTATGGTAATCCTGATATTATTCGTCAGTTACTAATGATTGAACAACCCGATGCAATTTTACACTTTACAGACCCGAGATATTGGATTTGGTTGTATGAGATTGAGCACGAAATTCGTCAATCAGTTCCTTTATTCTTTTATCACATTTGGGATGATTTACCAGACCCAAAATATAATAGAGATTACTACGAAAGTTGTGATTGGATTGGAACTATTTCAAAACAAACTTATGGTATTACCAAAAGAGTTTGGGGATGGGATAAAGAAAAACATTGGACACCACCTGCTGATTGGCAAGTAAGTTATGTACCTCATGGTATCAATTCGGATTTGTACAAACCAGTTGATGTACCTGCCGACTTTAAAAAATCCATATTAGGAGATAAAGAATACGATTTCATTTTATATTGGAATAACAGAAACATTCGCAGAAAGCAACCTATGGATGCAATGTTAGCATTTGATGAATTCCGTAAATCACTTGCACCAGAGCATCAAGATAAAGTTTGTATGGTAATGCATACAGAACCTGTGCAAGAGCATGGAACTGATTTACCTACATTTGCAGAACATTGTATGCCAGATTCAGATGTTATCTTCTTACCTAACAAATATACGGAAGAACAATTAAACTATCTTTACAATTTGGTAGATGTAACAATCAATGTGGCATCCAACGAAGGATTTGGATTAGCAACTGCTGAATCGGTAATGGCTGGAACTCCAATCATTGTAACCGTAACGGGTGGTTTGCAAGACCAATGTGGATTTAGAGATATTGGAAGTGGTAAAATATTAACCGCAGAAGATTATGTAGAGATTGGTTCATTGCACGATAAATATAAGAAAGCAGGTGTAGTTTGGGGAGATTGGGTAAAACCGATTTGGCCAGTTCGTTCAACAACAGGTTCAGTACCAACACCATACATTTTTGATGACAGAGTTGATTTTCAAGATATTGCACCTTTAATTATGGATTTCTACAAAATGGGAAGAGAAGAAAGAAAAGTAGTAGGATTAAAAGGTAGAAAGCATTTCTTAGGAGAAGGTAAATTGAGTTTAGAAGCAATGTGTGATTCATTAGTTGAAGGTATGGAGGGAGCATTTGCAAATTGGAAACCAAAAGAAAAATTTAAAGTTATAGAATTATAATATGAAACCAACATTAGTATTTCAAGGTCCAGTAGCAACACGTTCGGGTTATGGAGACCACGCGAGAGATTTATTACATTCTCTATATAAATTAGATAAGTTTGATATTAAAATTGTTAGTCTTCGTTGGGGTCAAACTCCAATGGATGCTCTCAATTATGATAATGAATTTCATAAATGGATTATTGAAAACATCATTCCATCGGTACAACAAAAACCTGATGTTTTTGTACAAGTTACAGTTCCAAACGAATTCCAACCAGTAGGGTTTTACAATGTTGGTATTACCGCAGCAATTGAAACAACTCATTCTCCCATCGAATGGGTACATGGATGTAACAGAATGGATTTGATTATAGTTCCATCCGAACATTCTAAAAAGAGTTTAATTGATTCAGTTTATAACGAAGCAGATAAAAACACAGGTCAATTGATTGCACAACATAAAATCCAAAAACCTGTTGAAATTCTATTCGAAGGTTTTAATGAAAGTTTTGGAACGGAATATGTTGAAAATATTACTCAATTAGACCAAATCAAAGAAGAGTTTGCATTCTTATTCGTAGGACATTGGTTGAGAGGTGATTTGGGTGAAGATAGAAAAAATGTGGGAATGATGATTAAAACATTCGCAACCGCATTTAAAAAAGAAAAAGTAAAACCAGCATTAATTCTTAAAACATCATCTGCTGGATTTAGTGTATTAGATAGAGAAAATACCATTAAAAAAATTAGAGAAGCATTGGGTAAAGATTATGGTTCAGTTCCGGTATATCTAATTCATGGAGATTTAACCGAAGTTGAAATGAATGGATTGTACGAACATCCAAAAGTAAAAGCAATGTTAAACTTTACAAAAGGTGAAGGATTTGGTAGACCATTGTTAGAATTTAGTTTGACAGGTAAGCCTGTAATTGCAAGTGGATGGAGTGGGCATTTAGATTTCTTAAAAGAAGGAGCAGTATTGTTGGAAGGTGAATTGAAAAATGTACATGAATCAGCAGCAGACCAATTCTTATTAAAAGAAGCAAAGTGGTTTAATGTTAATATATCGGAAGCATTGACTAAAATCAAAGATGTTTATAAAAATTATAGTAAGTATTTATCGGGTTCAACTAAATTGGCAAAAAATAATAGACATAATTTTAGTTTAGAAAAAATGACGGAAAAATTCGATGGTATTTTAAATCAATATGGTATTTATAATAAAGTACAACCAAAGTTTCAAACTTTACAATTACCTAAATTGAAATCCTTAAATAAGTAATGCAAAGCTATAATCCCATATATCGTAAATTTATAGATGATAGGAATAGAACTGCCCCTAATCAAATGGCTAGGGGTAAGTTTTATTTAATAAAAGAATACGAATATGTAGATGGGCATAAGGGGAAGTATTCAGAAACAAATGCACCTATAATTTACACATTATTTGTATCAAAGGCAAAAGATATAGTTCATGCTATAAAAGTATCAAATGTTAGACCTGAATTGATTCAAAGATTTTTTGGTAAATTTGTAAATGAAGACCATGATGAATTAAAAATGCGTGGTGGTTCAAAAAAATTCTATGAAAATTTTGTAAGTAAAGTTCCAATTATTACAAATGATTCATATAGAACTTATAAATTAAGTGGATTGGGTAGTATTGTAGGACTGGATATGGATATTGAAAAACTAACACCACCTAAATCTAAAACCGTAACAAGTACACAGGCAAAAAGAGCAATACAGAATAACGAAGAATAATTATGACATCAAAAGAATTTGTCCTCTGGCTAAAAGGATTTACAGAAGGAGCACATGAATTTAATGTAACTCCTAAACAATGGGATATTTTAAAAGAAAAATTAGCAGAGGTTAAGGATGAACCAACGGAATCTTTTCCGATATATCCAAAACAACCGAATACTGCACCCATTATAACATTACCATTTATACAACCATATGACCCATATAATCCATATAAGATAACTTCTGAAACAAATGGTACAACTGGTACAAAATTGACGGTCGCAACTGGTAGTAGTGGAACTATTATATATAATCCATCAACATCAACCACATATGGTTATCCGAGTGGTTCTGCGTGGAATTATACAAATAATACATATGTACCATCGGCTGATATGTGGTCAGAACATCAAGCAAGAATGGCACACTATAAACCATATAATCCACCATACACAACGGGTGGAGAAGATGAAATTGTAAAACATCACAACGAAGACTAAAAAATGAAATTAAGTTACGCAATTACTGCTTGTAATGAGCACGAAGAAATAATTAGATTAGTTACTCAATTATTAAATTATAAAGAAGAGAACTCTGAAATAGTGGTTCTATTGGATACTCCAAAGTCTTCTCCTGAAATGATAGAGTATTTAGAGTTGCAAGCACAAGCTGATAAAATTACGGTAATAGAATCCGAATTTAGTGGTGATTTTGCAGGTTGGAAAAACTTTTTAAATTCAAATTGTAAAGGAGAGTGGGTATTTCAGTTAGATGCTGATGAGTATTTAGAACCAGATTTAATTGTAAATTTGGAAGAGTTATTAAACGCAAACGATGATAAAGACCTCATATTAGTTCCACGTATCAACACAGTTGAAGGTCTTACGGAAGAACATATCAAAAAATGGAATTGGGGAGTAAATGATAAGGGTTGGGTAAATTTTCCAGATGTTCAAACTCGCATCTATAAAAACAAAGATACTATTGGATGGACTGGTAAAGTTCACGAAAGAATTGTAGGATTTGATTCTTATACTGCATTTCCTTTGGATGAAGTATATTGTATCAAACATCCAAAAACAATTGAAAGACAGGAAAAACAAAACAGTTACTACGATACTTTGATGTAATGGTTAGAATTTATTATCACATATATGCAGTAGAAAATGTTGATGAAATCATAGATGAGCAATTAAGTTTAATTGAAAAGAACTTTAAATTTCCGTTTGTATTGAATGTTGGTATCTCTATTGGAAATGATAACTATTCAACAAGTAATATAATAGATAAATTTTATACCTTTAATAAACCAAATTATCGAATCAGAGATATTAGAGTTAAAGGACACGAATTCACTACATTAGAGCTTATAGAAAAAGATAAAGAATTATTTGCAGATACAGATTTTATTTTGTATCTTCATACCAAAGGTGCATCTAAAAGAGGAAGTGATGAGTATAGTAATATAGAAAGTTGGAGGCATTTTATGAATTACTTTAATATAGAAAAATGTGAAGATGTATTTAGAATTTTAAACAAATCCGATTATAATACATATGGTGTTTTATTTGGTAAAGCAGGTCCTTGGATGATATATTCTGGTAATTTTTGGTGGATGAAAGCATCTTATGCAAAAACTATAAATTTGGATAATGTAAAAAGAAGTAGTAGATATTCATCTGAACATTCTTTTTTACAAATGGGAAAAGATTGGAAACCTTATTCTCCATATAACAGAGAAGGAGAAAATCACTATCTAATCAATTTTAACGAAGTAGATTACAAATAATGAAAATAACATTTATATTTGATTACAAAGGAGAAAAGTGGTGTATGCCACTAGCAATTCTAAACGAATTTAAAGAAAGAGGTTGGGAAACAAATATTGTTTCTATCGCAAATGGTGATGGTTTATTAAAAGAATTTGTAGAAAGTTCTGATGAATCGGATATTATTATGTTTTTAGATTGGGGTAGATTTGATTCTCCATATCTAAATAAATCATTAAAACCAAATTCATTTTGGATACAAGAAAGTGGAGATGACCCACAAAACTTTGAAAGAAACTCTCCCAAAGCAAACAGATTCCATTTTACTATTACACCAGATAAAAGATGTGCGGAAGCATATAATAAAATGGGTATAAATGCCGAATGGGTAAATCACTTTGCAGATACAACAGTTCAATTTCCTATGAATTTAGAACCAAAGCATGTAGCGGTTACAACAAGAGGGATTGGTAATTCGGCATTTTTAGATTATATTACAAGCTGGGCAGAGGGAGCAGTTGGTAATCGCAATGGATTGGATGCAAAACAACATACTGAATTTTTGAATAGTGGTTTGATGGTTATTCAGAATAGTAGATGGAAAGAAATTACTCGTAGGTTATTTGAAGGAATGGCTTGTGGTAAGATGGTTCTAACTGATAGATTAGATGAATCAACAGGTCTTTCTGAAATGTTTATAGAAGGTGAAGATATTGTGTATTACGATGAGATGTTTGATTGTATAGAAAAGATGAACTACTACAATGAAAACGAAGAGGAGAGAGAAAGAATCGCACATAACGGAATGATGAAAGTATTACATAACTACACACAAATTCAAGTGGTGGATAAACTAATAAACCAATACAATAAATTTAAAAAATAGTATGATAGTAATAGCAACAAATAATGGTAAAACATATCTTTCGGAATTATTATCAGATTTAGAAAGAATTGGGTGTAATGAAGATATATCGGTTATAGATACCCAATCAAGTGATGCTGAATCTTTGGAATTTATAGATTCATTAAAAGCCGGTAATAAATTCAATTTAAAAATAAAAGTATATCAAACACCATATAAAGGATTTGATACGGGAGCGTATGTTTATGCAATAAATAATTTATCAGCTGATAAATTTTATTTTATGCAAGATTCTATAAAAATAAAATCTATTGATTATTTTATTGAAATTGATAAACGATTGAAACCAGGTGTAGTAGTACCATTGATTACATTTGGTCCAAATCTATTTGATGAAAATGAACAAATTGATTTTTGTTATGATAAATTTGATTCAATAGATTATGATAAAGGTATTTTTGGACCAATTTTTGCTATAACAAACGAAGATATTCAAAAAATAGATAAAAAATATTTGGTATATCCAACAAATAAAATGCTTCAAATGGGTATGGAAAGAGGTTGGTCTGTTTTATTTAAAAAATATGGATTTGAAATAGACCCGATAGAGGGTGCGTATGATTATTCAAAATTATCAAATGATGGTTATGTTTTTTTTAAAAAAAATTTACCATATAGAAGATGACAAAATTCATTATTTTTGATTTAGATGGAGTATTAGTAGAAGCTAAACAAATACATTTTGATACTTTAAATAAAGCTCTTTGGGAGATTGCACAAAGTAATAAGTATGTAATTTCAGAAGCCGAACACCTATCTTTATATGATGGATTAAAAACTAATCAAAAATTAGAGTTACTTACTCAAAACAAAGGATTACACACAAATACTTACGAAACGGTTTGGAATAGAAAGCAAGAATTAACAATTGAAGCAATATCTGAATTACAACCGGATTTAGAAAAGATTGAACTATTTAAAGAACTTCGTAATAGGGGGTATAAACTAGCAGTTGCATCGAACTCAATCAGACGTTCGGTATTGGTGATGTTAGCAAAAATTGGTATTATTGAGTTTATGGATTTAATCATCTCCAATGAAGATGTAAAGAACTCCAAACCACATCCTGAAATGTATTGGAAGGCAATGAGTATGATGGGATGTTTACCAGAAGAAACTCTTATTGTAGAAGATTCACCACATGGATTACTTGCAGCTAGTAGAAGTAGAGCAAATGTTTTAAGAGTAAATTCTCCAAAAGATTTGGATTTATCAAAAATTATTCGTAAATTAGACGAAACAAAACATACTATGAGCATACCAAAATGGCAAGGAGGAAAACTTAATGTACTTATTCCAATGGCAGGTGCAGGAAGTAGATTCCAACAAGCAGGTTATACATTCCCAAAACCACTAATTGATGTGGAGGGAAAACCTATGATTCAAACAGTTGTAGATAATTTGAATATTGATGCAACATACATATTTGTAGTTCAGAAAGAACACAGAGCAAAATATAATTTAGATACTCTTTTAAATTTAATCACTCCTAATTGTAAAATTGTAGAGGTAGATGGAATTACAGAAGGAGCAGCTTGTACAACTTTATTAGCAAAGGAATATATTGATTCCGATACCCCATTGGTTATGGCAAATTCTGACCAATTTTTAGAGTGGGATTCTAATGAGTTTATGTACAAAATGATTGAACAAAAAGTAGATGGTGGTATTGTATCATTTACTGCAACCCATCCTAAATGGAGTTTTGCAAAAGTTGATGAATATGGGTATGTAACGGAAGTTGCTGAAAAGAATCCAATTTCAGATATAGCAACTGTTGGTGTTTACTATTGGAGTAAGGGTTCTGATTATGTAAAGTATGCAGAACAAATGATTAAAAAGAACATTAGAGTAAACAATGAATTCTATGTTTGCCCAGTATTTAACGAAGCAATAGAAGATAATAAAAAAATTAAAACATTCCATATTGAAAAAATGTGGGGGTTAGGTACGCCGGAAGATTTAAAATATTATTTGGAAAATCATAAATGATACTAATATCACATAGAGGTAATTTAAATGGTAAAATACCGACAAATGAAAACCATCCGGATTACATAGATGAAGCAATTCATGCTGGCTACAATGTAGAAATCGATGTATGGATGAGTGAGGGTGTTTTATATTTAGGACACGATGAACCACAATATGGTATAACGCAACATTGGTTAAACGAAAGATACGAACATCTATGGATACATTGTAAAAATGTAGAAGCAATGGAGTGGTTTAATTCGATTAGTGGATTTAATTATTTTTGGCATGAAGATGATACTTTAACACTTACATCTATGAATATCATTTGGGCATATCCTGGCAAACAACCAATCAAAGGAAGTGTAGCAGTATTGCCTGAAATACATAATGATAAATTGGATGCTTGTATTGGGATTTGTTCGGATTACATAACAAAATATAAAAATGAATAAATATAGTATAATAATACCAACACTTTGGAAATCAAATAGAACAAAACAATTAATTTCAGATTTAGAAAAATCGGAATATGTAGATGAAATTATTATTATAGATAATACATTAGAATATAAATCCGATTCGATAAATGGTAAGGTTAGAACATGCTCATTTGGTGAAAACATATATGTAAGTCCATCTTGGAATTATGGAGTTGAAGTTTCAAAAAATGAACACATTGCAATTTGTAATGATGATATAAATTTTAATCCAAATTTATTTGAATTATTTTTAAATAATGAAGTTGAGGGAATTGTTGGACAAGCATCTAACAATTATAATATCGAACATAATCAAATGCCATTTTTAACCCAATTAACTGGAATTAGACCGTGGGGATGGGGTTCTCTAATACTTACTCAAAAAAAATATTGGATTCCTATACCAGACCAATTGAAAGTTTGGTATAATGATGATTTTATGACACAGATTAATCCACATCCTAAATGGATTTTGAATGGATTCACAATAGTTACAGAGATGTCTACAACATCCGACCTTGCTGAATTTAATCCAATAAAAGAGCAAGATAGAATTGAATGGGAAAAAATAAAAAACAAACAACAATAATATGAAAGATAACTTTAACTTTTATTCACAAATGCTGAATCACTTATTAAACAACCATGTAAGTGATAAGATACAATTTTCAGAAATAACAAATTGGCATCAAACTCATCCATATTATAGATTAAACTATTATAATGGTATTCAAATATCGCAGGTATTGGGAATTTATTTATTTTTTAATAAAGATTTTTTAAGTAACTTTGATAATATTGTTGAAATTGGTTCATATAATGGTGGTTTATCAAGTTATATTTATGATATGAAAAAATCAACTGCTAATTTTACATCATATGATATTGACCCAACTATTAATTCTGCTCAAAAACAAAGAAAGGATATAGATTTTAGAATAGGTGATTGTTTTGAAGAAAAATATTATAATGAAATTACATCATTAATTCAACAATCTGGAAGAACATTGATGATATGTGATGGTGGAAATAAAACAAAAGAATTTAACGAATTTTCCAAATATCTTAAAAAAGATGATGTTATTATTTTGCATGATTACAAACATAATGAAGAAAGTTGGGAAAATGCAACCCAATATTGGCAATGGCCGTATGGGTTTGAAACCGAATATGATGTAATCAAAGATGCGGTTGCAGAAAATGATTTGGAAGAATTTAATAATACAAATGCAAACTTCTTTATTTGGGGAAGTTATATTAAAAAATAAACTATGAATAAATTACCAATTAGTGTTGGGATATTAGCATGGAATAGTGGTCAGGTATTAGTTGATACTCTGACCACTTATTATAATAACGGATTATTTGATATTGTAAATGATACCACAATCTTATTTCAGGAAGTAACTCCACAAGATATTCAAATTGCAACTCACTTTGGAATCGATTGTATTGGGTTGCAAGAAAATATTGGCATTGGAAAAGGATTTATAAGATTAACCGAGAATGCGCAAACTGAAAATGTATTAGTTTTAGAGCATGATTGGAATCTAATAGAGAATAAAGAAACTACATATCAAACATTAGAACGCAGTTATAAAGCAATTGAAAATGGTATGGATGTGGTTAGATTAAGACATAGAAAGAATCCAGGTTATCCACATTTTTCATTTAGATACCAAGGGCAAGAGCTAACATATTATGATGATAATTCACAATGTACATCACCACATTTATTAGATTCAATACATTGGTGTGAAGCAGATGTTGAATTTGGAGATTTTATTAAAAAATCAGAAGATATGTTTTGGACTACATCTAGGTATGGTAATTGGACAAATAATCCTTGTTTATACAAAAAACAATTTTATTTAGATGTTGTAAATCGATTTGCAGGAGATGGTATTGCATTGGAAGGAAACATAGCAAAATGGTGGGCAGAACAATCATTTAAAGTTGGTCACAATGAAGGATTATTTATGCATAATGATTGGCAAAAATTCGGAAGAAGATAATGAAATATACGATAGTAGGTTGTATAACCAAATACGGAATAGAACAAATTAAACCATTTGTTGAATCAATAGAACAAAGTGGATTTAGTGGAGAAAAATTGATGTTGGTGTATGATATTACACAAGATGCAATTGATTATTTAACAGATAAGGGTTGGTTATTAATACAATCAGAACCACAACAACATATTATTCTACAAAGATTTAGAGATATGTATCAGGTACTTCATCAATATGAAACCGATGTGATTATTTGGGTAGATGTTAAAGATATTGTATTTCAGAAAGACCCAACCGAATGGTTGAATAAGCATATGAATAAAGATATTCTTGCATTTAGTGAATCTCTAAAATTTGGAGATGAGGCTTGGGCAAGATTAAATGCTGGTACATCATTTCCTATGGAATGGGATTGGTTACAAAATGAAGAAATTTATTGTGCAGGAACTATTGTTGGTAAGAAAGATGCGATAAGAGATTTATTCATTGATATTTACAGATGGAGTTTGACAACATCTAATCCAGACCAATTGGCAGACCAGGCAGCATATAATATTTTGATTCATTTGCATCAATTCAAAGATAAAGTTCAGTTTGTAAAACAACAAGAAGGGTTTGCGGCACAGTTACATTTGAAGTTAAAACATGGTGATACTTTGCCATATACTGAAATACTACCATCAATAAATGGTAGTGATATTAAAACAGAAAATGGTGATTTATACACATTGGTTCATCAATATGACCGAAATGAACAACTTAAAAAAGTAATAGAAAACAAATACAAATGAAAAAAATAGTTATTACATCATTCGTAATGCCAAATGAATTGGATGACTTGGAAAGAGTATTAGTAGACTTAAATAAAGCATCTAAACATATTTCTGGTAATAATTACGAATTCTACATATCATTATCAGTTTCAGATTATTTGGTAGATTGGAAAAACTCAAAAGTAGATAAACAATTTTTTATAGATAAATTTAATTCTTTAAAACCTCTTACAGATTGGGCAAGTAAATCTACATTTCAAATGCGAGATGAGATATTAGGAGCATTATCAAATAAAATATATGCTTATAAAGAATGTAAAGATGCTACTCATTTCATTTGGTTAGATACGGATATGTGTTTTGATGATACGATACTATTCTATATGGAACATGCTTCTAAAAGTATTGAAGAACAAAACATACAAAAATATTTTGTAACTCCTGAAATTGTAAAATATTGGGATACTACTTGGGACTGTTTGGTTAATGAAAAATATTTAAATTACCCATTAGATTATTGTAAAACAAACAATCCATTTGTAGATTGTGGAGTAGTAGGTGATGTTGAAATAGATAGAGTATTTAATAATGTTGAAGGGCAACCAAAAACTAAATTTGGAGCAGGTTGGTTTACATTATTATCAAAATCATTATTAGATAGAATATCATTACCAGAATCTATGGGACATTACGGACCTGATGATACATTTTTAATGTGGGGTATTGAAAAATTAAATATAGTGAGTGGAGAAAACATAATGCAGTTCAAATTAAAAAACTACATTGTATGTGAAAACTATATTTATAGAGATAGAAAACACTATGATACTTTAATTAAACGAGTTGATAGAAAAGAAGAATTTAAACACATAGCCCATTCTGTATTTCAAACAGAAATTAACAATTTAGGATAATGGAAAATCTAAAAAAACAATTACAAGAAAAAGGATATACATTTTTTAATATGCAAGATTATCCAGAATTTAAAGATGAATATGAATATTATAAAAAATACATATGTAGTTCTGAAAATAATTTATTAAAATATATAAACTCTGTTAGATTTGATAGTGAATCTTTAAAATTAAATATTAATTGTGAAACATTTCAAGAGGTAGAAGAAAAAATAAATCAAGAATATCATTTAAAAACTACAAAATACGATAAGTCACATAGTCAATATTGGTTTTATGGAGAACCTGTTCATATAACAAATTCATTTAGACCACTCATAAACAAAATTGTTAATATTTTTTATAATGAAAATTCAGAAGAATATAAACACATTCTATCAATAACATATTATAAACCAGAATGTTTTTTAAAACCTCACAGAGATGGTCAAACTGGAACTAGATTATGTGCAGTTTTAATTTATTTAAATGATGAAGAATATAAACCTGAATGGGGTGGTAACATTGTTTTTGAAGGAACAGAATCGGTTAATCCAACATATGGAAATATTGCTATATTAGATTTTAAACAAGGTAATTGTCTTCATGAAGTTAAAAAAGTAATAGATGGATACGGTAGATATGCTATTTTAGATTTTATAAGTTCAGAAGATGTGGGAAATACACCTAACCATTATTAGTTTAATTAAATTTTTTATATTTATATCCGTATATACAATCAATTATAATATGAAATTTGAAGTAACCAACCCCAAAGCTTGGAAAGCAGTAAATGAAAAAACTATGCCAATGTCTGATAAGATAAAGGTATATGAAAAATTAGGTGGTGCATATCGTTTAGGAGAGAATAGTGGAGAGCAAGTGTTCAACAAAATGACAGAACTGTTGAAACACAAAATGAATGAAGATGATGATAATTCTTCACCAGAGGAAACATTAGCAGGATTGAAAGATATGGCAATGGGTAATTTGGAAAGAATTGCCGACTATGCTAATATGATTGAAACCCGAATGAAAGAGGGACAGGAATTGGATTCTTGGATGTATTCTCAACTAACAATTGCATTGGAAAATTTGAATTCGGTGCATGATGCAATGGATGGTGATGATGGTGAGAGAGAACCAATTAAAGAAGGTGTATCATCAAAAGAATTAGATACAATCAAATCAGCAGTAGAAGCGGCATCATCATTTATGAATGTGGGAGCACAATTAAAGAGTGCAGGTTTACGATACACATTCGCAACAGAACCGTTGGCAATTTACATAGTTCAACCTACTGCAAATAACAAAGTGGCAATTATTAACAAAAGATATGCAAGTAATCCAGATTTCGTAGTTGGTGATATTGCAGTTGGTGTAATGGACTAATTATGGAAAATTTATATTCAGTATTAATTACGGCAATTACAGTATTAGGTGGAACGGGTGCTTGGAGATTCTATGAAAAGAGAGCAATAGCGAGAGAAAAGGATGAAGATTTCATCAGACACGATTGTAAAGATAGAATTTCTAAATTGGAAGCATTATTATCCGAATCATCAAAAGAAAAAGATTCTTTAAGAGATATGGTATTGGCACTTACAAAAGAAGTTGCTGCTCTATCTGTTAAAGTGGAATATCTAACAAAAGAAAACGAAAAACTTACAAAAGGTAAAAAAACTCTAAATGGCTAAGATTTTACAAGAATGTATTATTGTATCCAAAGAGGTTGATGATAAGTTCATTCTAGCTAAAAATAGAGATAGAGCTTATGCACCAACTCTTGAAATTGTCCATACTATTATGGATGGTATAGAAGTTGCTTATCTACATGATACAACTACCGATTGGAGTGAGGGTTTAAATGAAAACGGTATCGGTGTTGTAAACTCTGCACTATTGGTAGGGCATGATGAGGCAGAACATAAGATTGTAAAGAAAGGTGGTAAACCTGGACCTGATGGTGATAAAATGAGAAATATCATCAAACAACCAACATTGAAAGATGCTATAAAAGCAGCAGTAACATATAAAGGAAAGAGTGGGTTATCTTTGAAAGGACATACATTTGTTTCATCCCCAAAACAAATGGTTAGTATAGAAACCACTTCAAAACATAAACCAGACATTCAAATACAAAATACAGAATCACCGGTAGTTCGAACAAATCACGGACATATGTTTACAGATGCTGGATACACACATGGTGAAAAGTATCTTTCATCACAAATGAGAAAAATATCAGCAGAAAAATCAGTTGATAAGGTTGAGGATTGGAAAGAAATAGCAAATGCTATGAGAAAAGAATTTTTTCCAAAAAGACCACAGATGAATATGAAAAGAGATACATCTCAAATGTCTACATCCTCACAAACAGTTATGAATTTGACAGATAGAATATTACAAATTACATATTTTAAAGATAAGGTTAAGGAGTTTAAGGGGATTAATAGTAATTTACCAGAAGGGTATATTCCTAAAATTAAAATAGAAGTAATAGAAGCATAATGTTTTCAAAATCTGCAACATCTGGTATTTGGAACGGTAAAAAGGTAGAGTTCGGTAAGGTTTATGGAAACCCTATGGCAACTGCATTTGGACAAGTTAAAGAAGATATGGGAAAGAAGTTACGAGTATTTGATTTCGATGATACATTAGTTCAGACAAAATCGCATATATACATCACACATAAAGACGGTAAAAAATCAAAACTAACTCCTGGTGAGTATGCAGTATATGAACCAAAGAGTGGGGATAAATTTGATTTTTCAGATTTTGAAAAAGTAAAACAACCACAAGAAATTAAAGGTGTTACCGATTTGTTAAGAAAAATTGCAAAAGCAGAGGGAGAACGAAAGATTGTAATATTAACTGCAAGGGGTGCATATAGACCAGTTAAGGATTATTTACAAGATATTGGGTTAAGTGATATATATGTTGTTGCATTGAATAGTGCTGACCCACAAGATAAAGCAGATTGGATAGAGCAAAAGATTAAAGA
>JACCDL011029457.1_pt1 | contig 15828 bp, 20 predicted proteins | sample 7441931 | NCBI WGS metagenome assembly JACCDL01 (sample SAMN15323437, study PRJNA562643) | freshwater metagenome | isolation source: river surface water | place: USA:Blue River Watershed | collected 2017-08-16 | reverse complement strand
CTTGTGATGCAGACGCCGTCCCCAACGTAGCCACGGGCCAACCCAATATTGCCAAAGCCATCTCTGGCTTGCCGCCCATGGCATAGACATCACTAAACGCATTGGTGGCTGCAATGCGACCAAAGTCATAAGGATCATCGACAATGGGCATGAAAAAATCTGTGGTATGTACCAGGCAATCCTCTCCCTCCCAAACCATAACTGCAGCATCGTCGTTGCCTTCATTGCCCACCAACAAATGAGGTCCCGTGATTGCGCTGCGGTGCCCCTGCAAAATCTCGTGCAGTTGTTGTGGTGCTATTTTACAACCGCAACCTCCCGCCTTGGTTTGTTGGGTCAATTGAATGTCTTGCATAGTTCTTTAATGGCTTGTGCCCATTGGTTCATGGTCCAGTTTTCTTCATGCGGCAAACGAATCATCATTTGCTGCTCTTGCAACCCGCTATGGTGCTGGTAATTTTTATCGTAATAATTCAGTAGCAATTCCACCCAACGCTCTCGATTTCCTTCCTCCAAAGCAGTTACCGCCTCTTTCACTTGCTCTGATCCCATCCTTTTCTTCAACTGCTCTGTCTTTGCGATAAGATCTTCTGGAGGAAAAACACCATACACCGACAAGATGTGTGCTGTGCGCTGCGCTATGGTTCTCACTACTTCAACGCGGGGAGAAAGCCACATTTGATTGAAAAAATGGTCGGGAACGCGAATCCTTCCGATCATCCTGCTTTCACTTTCTACCAAAAGACATTGAGACATTTCATGTTGGTATAAAAAACAACCCAAAACATTTTCAAATTGTTCTTGTGTAGGCTGCTCGGGAAGTCCCAATCCACCAAAAGCTGAACCTCGGTGATGGGCCATGCCCTCCAAATCTGCCACTGCCAAACCTTCTTTTTGCAACTGCATCAGCAATTCAGTCTTTCCAGAACCAGTCAATCCTCCCACCATCAACATCTTGAATGGTGCAGAAAACGTAGCAATCCATTGATTGCGCCAGGCCTTGTATCCCCCTTCCACCATCAACACTTCAAAGCCAACCTCTGCCAACAATCCCGCTGTTATTTTGCTTCGCAACCCTCCACGCCAACAATGCAATACGATGGTCTCACCTTTGGCTTTTAACTTGGCCTGCGCTTGAATTTCTGGAAAAAAAGGAGTGACCAATTGATAACCCAAATCTACTGCTGCTGCTTGACCTTGTTCTTTATAACAACAACCCACCAAGTGCCGGTGTTCGTTGTTCAATAGGGGAATGTTGATGGCGCCGGGAATATGACCCGCTTCAAACTCTTTCGGAGACCGCACATCCACAATGGTTGTATGACCCGAATGATGAAGTTCAATGGCCTGTTGAACAGAAATAAATCGAGGAGCTGTCATGGTTTATACCCCATCACCGTCCAATAGATTACCCAAGCCTCCGAGAATACCACCCTCTTCTTTTCTTCCGCCCACAGAGCCATAAGACATGATTCTGCTCGCCAAGCGCGAGATGGGAAGCGTCTGCAACCATACCTTTCCAGGTCCGCGCAAAACCGCATAGAACAAGCCCTCTCCACCAAAGATTGAATTCTTAATTCCACCGATAAACTGAATGTCAAAGTCCACATCTTGTGTGTATGCAACAATACAACCAGTATCCACGCGCAAAACCTCACCGGGAGCCAATACGCGCTCAATGATGTGTCCGCCCGCATGGCAGAAGGCCATACCATCACCTTCTAATTTTTGCATGATAAATCCTTCTCCACCAAACAACCCTGTGCCCAACTTCTTCTGCCATTCGATTCCCACGCTCACCCCTTTGGCTGCGCAGAGAAATGAGTCTTTTTGACATATCACCTTGCCACCCATTTGTTGCAAATCCATGGGAATAATTCTCCCTGGATACGGTGATGCAAACGCCACACGGGCTTTGCTATAACCGTGGTGCGTAAAGGCGGTCATGAACAAACTTTCACCAGTTAGCATGCGTTTTCCAGCACTCATTAACTTCCCAAAGAATCCATTGTTCTGTGTTGAACCATCGCCGAAGATGGTTTCCATCTGAATGCCATCGTCCATGTACATGAACGCGCCTGCTTCTGCAACAACGGTTTCTTGTGGGTCCAATTCAATCTCCACACATTGCATTTCCTCACCGTAAATGCGAAAATCGATTTCGTGATTTCTTCTCATGTTGTGTTTTATACCAATTCAATATCAAAATTCACCAAGGAAACAAACTGAGCAATGCGTGCGTTGATGTCGTCTTGGTTGATTTCCAATAATCTTTGAGGGCCAAACTTCTCGCAAGTAAACGATGCCATGGCAGAGCCAACGATGATGGCGCGCTTCATGTTTTCAAAAGAATAATTCTGAGTCTTGGCCAAGTAACCAGCAAAGCCTCCTGCGAAGGTGTCGCCCGCTCCTGTTGGATCTACGACATCTTCCAATGGCAATGCTGGAGCAAAGAACACTTGGTTCTCATGGAACAACAATGCGCCGTGCTCGCCTTTTTTAATGATCAAATATTTTGGACCCATGGCCAAGATTTTTTTGGCCGCTTTCACCAAACTGTGCTCCTTGGACATTTGACGCGCTTCTTCGTCGTTGATAGAAAGAACATCCACACGCTTGATCACCGCCATCAAATCGTCCCAAGCCACATCCATCCAGAAGTTCATGGTATCCATCACCACAAAAGCTGGGCGGGTTGGGAATTGATCCAATACCGAAGATTGCACTGCAGGCACCAAATTACCCAACAATAAAACAGGTGCGTTGGTATAAGAAGCAGGAACCTTTGGGTCGAAAGTCGCCAATACATTCAAGTCGGTCACCAAAGTGTCACGGGTATTCATGTCAAAATGGTATTTTCCGGACCAATAGAAGGACTTTTCGCCCATCTTGATCTCTAAGCCTTCTTGGTTGATGCCGCGGTTTTTCATATCGGCAAGGAAATCAGCGGGGAAGTCTTCACCTACAACGGACACGAGGCCGGAGGAGTCAACAAAGTGGGAAGCGGTTAGGGTGATGTAGGTAGCAGCGCCACCAATGACATTTTCTTGTTTGGCAAAGGGGGTTTCGATGGAATCGAAAGCGACAGTACCTACAGCGACGAGTTTCATGATAAAAAATTTTTGACAAAGATATTGTGAAGTTGGCGGATTTGATTATTTTTGCCGTCCGATTCTGACCCAAACTCGGTGTTTTACCTTGGTAACGACAAGGAGCTGAAGAATAAGTTGAGTGGTTTTGACAGATGGGAAAGCCCATTTCTCAAAAAGGTAACACTCCTCAGTAGCTCAGCTGGTTAGAGCACATGACTGTTAATCATGGGGTCCCTGGTTCGAGCCCAGGCTGAGGAGCGGAAAAACCCTGTAAACTTTAATGTTTATGGGGTTTTTTGTTAAAGGCCTAATTTCTTGGGAATAGCAGAAAATGAGGTTTTTTAGGCTGATTTTTGGGTAATACATGCAAATTACATGCAAATGAAACCAGCATGTGTCTGTCATAATACATCATCATTATGGCAAGTATTAAATTGTCTTTGGATACGAGGAGAGCTATTCTAAATAATGAATACCCCTTAATTATATCTGTCTCACACAAAGGGAAGAACTTATCTATACCTACAGGATGTTATTTACAAGAAAAGAGCTTTGATATTCATAAATGCACAGTAATAGGTAACAAAGTACTCAATGAAAAAGCACAGAAAATACTTTCTTACTATGCTAACAGAATGCAAGACTATGTCCTGAAACGTGCAGGAGACTTTACTGTAAAAGAACTCCGTGATTATCTTCTGCAAAAAGAGGAAAAAGAACACACCATCAGGTCTTTCTGGTTAGATGAAATTGCTAGACTAAAATCTTGTAATAGACTGGGCGGTGCAGATGTGTATCAGATGTCCTTGCATCTCATAGAAAAAGTCCTGAACCTTGATCAACCCTTCCACATGCTGAATACTAAAACCCTGTATAGCATAGAAGAAAAACTAGCCCTGCGTGGGATGAAGGTCAACAGCATAGGTGTGTACATGAGAACCTTGAAGGCTATTTGTAACAAAGCCATCAAACATGAACTGGTTACTTATGCCTGGTATCCTTTCCGCGGGTTTACTATCCGTAAAGAGAGAACTACCCCTCGTGTATTGTCTTTATCAGAAATACAGGCTTACTTTCAACTACAACTTTCTTCTGATGATCCCTTGTATCATGCTTGGTGCATAGGAAAATTGTTGTTCCTGATGCGGGGTATCAACATCCGGGATCTCATGTTACTATCACCACAGAATATCAAAGCGGGTAGGGTTATCTACAAGAGAGCAAAGACAGGAAAACTTTACAGCGTAAAGCAAACACCAGAAATACATCTCCTCTTTGAGGAGTTAAAGGATGCTCACACCTTGGTCTCCTGGCTCTCTCCTGCTGATATCAACAATACCTCTAGAAAAATAGCCATCCTCAGACAGCGTGCTAAAGTCTTGAATCATCATCTGCATAAACTGGGCAAGATGATTGGGACAGAAGAAGACCTCTCTACCTATGTATTCAGGTACACCTATGCCAATATTGCTAAGCAACTCGGGTATAGCAAAGACCTCATAGCAGAAGCCTTGGGACATGAGTATGGCAACAAGGTAACAGGTATTTATCTGGAGCAGTTTGATCAGGAAGTAATTGATATGATGAATCTGCAAATAATAGAAAAGGTGACAGGATACTCCACAGCATTATGTCCTGCGGTTTAATCTTGTGAAGATTAAAGTTATATACATAGATCTATCATATATCACTAAACCCTGGATGAATATCTGGGGTTTATTTTTTTCTTAATGTTTAAAGTATCCTTTTAATAACTCCTTTGATACCATCTACTAATTGTTGTAGCTCTGTTTTCTTTATATCAACAGTCTGATGAATAAAGTTGCAATCCACAGAGTTTTTTCCTTTTTCTGTCACCATTACTGCATACCTATTGTAATTGGTGCATTCTAAATACTCATGCTCTATGAGATAATTGACGGCCTTTTTTAGTTGCTGAAAATCCGCAAATCCTTTTATTTTTCCTTGCTCGTACAGCATTTCAAGGTCTGTATAATTTTTTGTATCCATGCAATGTTGCCGCATTAAATCTATGTATATATGCTTCATAAAGTAAAACTACCTCTCTAAGCAGCAGTATACAAATGCAGCCATCTTCTATAAAGGGTTTTCTGATTAAAATAATTTTTAATACCTCAGTATTATCAAGGGTTTCAAAAAAAAATTCTGTTGAAAAGAGGTAAGTGATGTTGAAAGTTTCTGGTGTAATAAAAAACAAGGTGAAGCTAGAAGTAAAAAGAGTACTCAGATTCTACAAATATCCCCCAGATGATGAACCCCGTGCAGTAAACACCGTCATAGAACAGGCAGAGATGCATGCTGAGGAGTTGGTGTAACTATGTTTTACTAATTATATCAATTACTACTTTACTTACTACCTGTAAAGGATAATTATTCCAAGATAAAAAACAATGAACTAATCTATTAATCCAGATACTTATTAAAGTTTCTTCTTTGTTTTATTATTATAGTTGTAGTAATAAGAAGTATATAATAAAACATACTATCACCTAACAACTTCGCGGGATACTTTTCTGCAAGTAGTTTGAAACACAAGACCAGGAGATACTTGTTTTACTTTAGATTTTAATTTATTATATACAGCATGATGTAAAGACAGAGAATAAGAAGTTTTCTGAGGAAGAGTTACAGCCCTAACACCATTATTCATAAGAGCCTTGTACAGGCTAACAGGATCCGTAGCTATCCATGTATTAACAGACTTAGATATAACAACATCATTTATTACTAAGTGAACTACATGAAACCCGGAAAGTTTATCATTACCATGAGTATTAACTACCATTTTCTACAGGAGTAACATTAGATGAGTTACTGCAGGCACAAAATTAAACTTCTAGTATAGTAAAGACAAGCCTTTTCTTCCACTATTTATTAACTTTTGTGGATAATTTGGGTTGTATTTTAAAACAACTATCAGCAGAAGAATTAATGTGATACTAGGAAAGGGATAATAAGAAAATAATGAAGTTTAGAACTTATTTATATACTAGGATAGGGGTGTTAATGGTTTTAGTCTTTTATGCAGCGGATGCTCATTCCTGTTTGCCTATTATAGGTTCCTCCTCTTCTTGTCACATCTGAAATATCACAAGACACCTCAAAAGAATCTGGATAAAAGCTTAAAGGATCACTAGTCCACCAACCCGCAACACAGTTAGATGTCACAAAACTATCATCCTCTGTCCTGAATCCTGTAGGAAATGCTGAAAACCCACTCTCATTGGAAGCTCCAATGTTAGGCATACCCCAGAAAGATACTGATTTCATCCTTCCACCTGCGGCATTTGAATAAGTCTCATCAAAAAAACTTGAATAATATCCGCCATTTGATACTGGGTCAATAAAATTAACAAGCAAACTCCATTCAGAAGTAGAGGGCACATGCCAACCTGTTGGACAAACACCCCTTTGATCTACTACTGCCCAGTGGTTATATAGTTTTCCAAAATTAGCTGAAGTGTATGCCCCACTATTTGTAACTGACCAAGCGTAGTTACCTAATCCAGTATTAATTGGATCTCCATTTCTATACTTAGATACATTCAAATTCTCTTGCATCCATTCTTGACCATTAATAATAATGCTGGGATAAAAATTACCGTCAATATCAATAACTCCATTTCCAAGCTGATATAGACTATTAGCCGCACTCACCCCAGGCACAATACTTACCTGATCTCCAATGAACAAACTATCCCCCGTAACACTCACCCTCACATTCACGTCCTCCGTATACAACGCATACGGCACAGACATCATCTGCTGAGTCCCCAAATCAACAACACCATTACCCGCATTCATCAGTACGTGCAAGAACTTATTTCCGGCTCCCCAGTTTATTTCAGAAAAAGTACCTGCTACTGCAGACCCATTGCCTACATTCAAACTAATTAGACCTTGAGAGTTGGTAGTAGCTGCATGATTCTCTTCATAAACTACATTTCCTGTGGCAGAAGCATCATGTATCTTGAAAGTTATGGTCATAGCAGCATCTGCCATTACGGTACCATCTGTGTTTCTGACTACAGCTTGATAAGGAATACTCTGAGGTGCTTGGGCATTAATACCTGTAACAATAAGCAACAGTAAAAATGAAAATAGTTGTTTCATATATCAAATATAATAGATGTTTTTTATAATCTACGGCTAGGAGATTACTATTTATTCCACACGCGCAGCAACCTCTAACAACATACCCCCACCTCCCTTAACGTTGCCAACATACCCCCGGTACTATTGTGCTACTAGAATACATGTGCTAGGTACTCATGTAAAAAACCTAGGGATAAAAAAGTACTTCCATTTTTTTCTGGTAATCTAAATTACTATGAAAACAAACCATTCATTGGTACAAGAGATAAAGCTCAGCTACTCTCCTGCCAAGTTCTCCTATGAAGCCAAGAAAATTCAATGCTCAGAAGATGCCTTGAAAGTTCTACTACCTTTCTATAATCAGGATACCATAGCCTGTCAAGAAGAATTTCTGGTACTCCTGCTCAACAAAGCCAATATGCCTATAGGGGTAATACCTATTAGCAAGGGAGGTGTTAGTTGTACAGTGGTAGATGTAAAATTAGTCATGAGCATAGCCTTAAAATCTCTGGCCTCTAGTATCATATTATCCCACAATCATCCTAGTTGCAGTACAGAACCCTCAGAGGATGACAAAAAGTTAACCCGCAAAATAAAAGAAGCTTGTGAGGTCATGGACATCAAGTTGCTTGACCACCTTATAGTAACACCAGATAACAGATACCGTAGTTTTGCTGACATGGGTGAGCTATAAACTCCTTTACGTAAAAAGCCGTCAAATAAAAAAATTAATCATCAAGACAGACACATGCAAATTACCTGCAAATAGCAAGTACAAAAAACCTGAAACCCTTGATATATCAGTAGCTCAGCTGGTTAGAGCACATGACTGTTAATCATGGGGTCCCTGGTTCGAGCCCAGGCTGAGGAGCGGAAAAGGCTGCGTAATGCAGCCTTTTTTTGTGAGAAAATTTTATGGTGTCCCTGTAGCGAGGCTTCGCTACGAGCCCAGGCTGAGGAGCGGAAAAGGCTGCGTAATGCAGCCTTTTTTTGTTTCTCCCCTCCTGCCGCAAAGCGGAAAGGAGGGGTGTCCCGGCTGAGCCGGGACGGGGTGGTCTGTTGATAGAAAAAGTGTTTGAAATTTACAGAAAGGAAACGAGGAGAATCTCCCCATCTACCAGCAGGTTCCCGAAAATTATCGGGAGCGGAGCGGAAAACCCTGTAAACTCTAATTTTTATGGGGGTTTTTGTTCAATGCCTAGTCCCCTGGTTTTGATTATAATTCTATATTTTCTTTCACCATCTATCAATACAAGTGAATAATTTGCGTTGTCTTTTTTCACAACTATGCACAGAGGAATTACTGTGATAATAGGAAAGGGGTAATAAGAAAATAATGACAGATGAAGAGATTATACCGCCATTTTTCACTATCTAACGAATACAGAATACAGGAAAATGGACATCATATCCTGAATAGTTGTATGAGAAATTCTGGATTAAAGTTACTTTTGAATCAATATAACTATTTACGTTATCTATTATCACAATGTAAAACTCCATAGAATTAGTCATTTGAAACTTTGTATTTGTGGGTGTTCTTGTCCAAGTGCTCATATTAGTACTCGTAATCCCTTCTACTGAAATATAATTTAAAACCTCGTCAAGTGATGGCATTCTCCAATCACTATACCCTGATTCATTCAGACTTGCACAATAATTAAGAGCCTCCATAAAAGTTAAAGAATTTTCACTTCTTTGACTTACTGAATTGTAAGAAAAACTACTTGGATTATTTGACTGTCCTGTGTTCTCTGCATAAAGAGCATACGGCACAGACATCATCTGCTGTGTCCCTAGGTCAACAACCCCATAGCCCGCATTCATCAGCACGTGCAAAAACTTGCTTCCTGTTCCCCACTGGATTCCACTGAATGTACCTGTCACGGCTGTTCCGCCGCCTACATTCAAACTCACCAATCCCTGCGCGTTGGTGGTGGTGGCGTGCGTCTCTTCATAGACCACCGTTCCCGTGGCACTGTTGTCATGTATCTTAAACGTGATGGTCACCGCTGCATTGGCCATGGTACTGCCGTCAGTGTTGCGCACAACGGCTTGGTAGGGGATGCTTTGGGGGGCTTGGGAATACAGAGCTGGAGCGAGAAACAAAAACAGAATGGAAATGAGAAAGTGTTCTTTCATCGTCTTGATTTATAAGTCAAATATAACAATATTCTCATCTAGAGAACTGTCTGGGCAAGATGGTCATATAAAAGGCTTTATATGCACCTTATATGTTTCTTGCATCATGTTGACTTTGATTCAATTTTTACAAAATGAAATGGATGAATCGAAAAACACAAAAAGAGAATAGAAAAGAACTCCGAAACAACGCAACGATTTCCGAAAAAAGACTCGGGAAGTTTTTGAATAAAAAACAACAGGGTCTCAAGTTCCGGAGGCAACATGGTATAGGCCCTTTCATTGTTGACTTTTATGCCACTCAATATAAACTCGCCATTGAGTTAGATGGTAGAGTGCACAACAACATCATGCGACAAGCCTATGATCAGAAAAGAGAAGATTATTTAAAGTCCTATGGAATAAAAGTCATTCGGTTTACCAATGATCAGGTGAAGTACAATGTGGATGAGGTGATTCGGAAGATTATGTTTGAGTGTGGGTATGTATGACCACCCCGTTCCGACGAGCTTCGCAGTCGGAACACCCCTCCTCTCCCTTCGGGTAGGAGGGGAGATTTTCCAACCCAAAAATATTTCACCTTCCCCGATAAGACATAGACAATCCAATGTCTCCCTTTGCTTTGAGCTTCACAGCCACCTGTTCCTTCGATTCGTTTTCAATGTGAATGGATGTATTGGTGTCCACTTTGACTTTGGCTTTTTCTAAAGGACGTAGCGTAACCAAAGAATGTCTACCCCCAGACAATGGATATTGCCAGATATCTATTGGCGCGATGGAGGTGTTTGTTACCGTAACTTGAAAACGTCCGTGTTCATTATCGCCCAGAATAAAAGCGTCCTCCGCTTTGATATAGGTAGTAGAATGCAATGTCCTCCATGACAAACAAGATGTCATAGATATGCAAAAAAGAAAAATGAAGCCAAACAATACTTTCGCCATAACTATCAAACTTAAATAATTTAAACCCCTTGAATACCAATAACTGCCCTCTACGTTCTTTAACACCTAAGGCACGTTGATTGTTCAGTCTTTGATGCAGCGGATGCTGAAGCCCGCATCTCTTGAATGAATGCTCTCCCCCAACTCCCCTGTTTCTGTTAGAGTTGAAAAGACAAAGGCTGCCGAAGATGCCTCTGGTGTCGATGACCACCACGAAGTTATACTTCCCAACCCTGAATAATTCCAATAACGTGTTCCAGCCGGTAAAGCAGTAAATCCACTTTCATTATTGGCTCCAACATTGGGACTATTCCATAATGTTGTTGTCTTCATTTTTCCCCCCGCTACAGTGTTGCCTCCTAAAAAATTAGACAATACTTGCCAATCCGCTTTGCTAGGAGCACGCCATCCTATTGGACACAATCCTCTTACATCAGCTACAGCATACCAATTATATAAATTTCCGTAGATGGACGAATTATATAAAAAATCAGAGTAAACAGAATATGCTCCAGAATAAATACTCCCCCATTGATTATTATTCAATCCCGTTTGTATCATATCACCATTCCTGTACTTACTCACAGCCAAATTCTTCTGCATCCACTCTTGACCATTAATAATAATGCTTGGATAAAAATTACCATCAATATCTGTAACCCCATTTCCAGGCTGATATAGACTATTCGCCGCACTCACCCCCGGAACAATGCTCACCTGATCTCCAATAAACAAACTATCCCCTGTTACACTCACCCTAACTGGCACCTCCTCCGCATACAACGCGTACGGCACAGACACCATCTGCTGCGTCCCTAGGTCAACAACACCGTTGCCCGCATTCATCAACACATGCAAGAACTTGCTTCCTGTTCCCCATTGGATACCGCTGAATGTTCCCGTAACTGCTACTCCTCCACCCACGTTTAAACTCACCAATCCCTGCGCGTTGGTGGTGGTGGTGTGCGTCTCTTCATAGACCACCGTTCCCGTGGCGCTGTTGTCATGTATCTTAAACGTGATGGTCACCGCTGCATTGGCCATGTTACTGCCGTCAGTGTTGCGCACAACGGCTTGGTAGGGGATGCTCTGGGGAGCTTGGGAAAATACAACTGCTGAAATGGCTAGGAACAGAAAGGTGAAGAGTTGTTTCATAGGTCAAATATAGAGAATTGTAATGTGCATTTTTAATGCTGTTGGCCTATCTTTGTTCTTCATGCAGGCTTTGATAAAAAACAACTTAACCGATATTCAAAGGATTCTCCAGTCACTTGGGATTAAGCACTGTTATGTTTTTGGCTCTGCTGCTAACGGCGATTTCAATGAGCAAAGTGATATCGACTTTCTTTTAAGTTTTGATGATCGATTGAGTATTGATGAGTACTCCAATAATTACTTCGAATTGCATTACCAATTAAGGGAGCTGTTAAAAAGGGAAATTGATATTGTTACTGAAAGAACCTTATCCAATCCGTATTTTATTGAAAAAGTCAACCTGTCCAAAGTGTTGATTTATGAATGCTGACATTAGAAACTTTCAGCATTGTTGATTGAAGTGAAAGATCTTTTGAAAGCGGGTTGAGCTATTGATATAAATACTAAAACTGCAACGAGTAAAATCACGTATATACTTGCAATCAAGATGGCCTACTCTAATCACCAAGCAGAACGTATTCGAAATCGATTAAACGGCATTCATTTTACCGAAAAGAAAATGATGGGAGGTCTCATTTTCATGGTCAGAAATGCCATGTGTGTTGGCCTAGACATGGATAAAAAAAACAACTCCGACCGCCTAATGGTGCGTGTGGGAAAACTAGATTACGAAAAATTATTGCATCATAAAGGAAGTTCTCCCATGGACTTTACAGGTAAAGTCATGAGGGGATTTCTCTTCATTGAAGCGACAGGATTTGACGCAGAAGAAGATTTGGATTTTTGGATTTCTAAAGCTTTAACATTCAATCAAATGCTTACAAGCGAATAAGCGGCCTTTGGGGTAATGAGTTACTGTGCTACTCTTCCCGCCCTTGCCTCATTTCCTCTTATCTTCGAATCATGATCAACTGGAACACCCCCACCCCGCCCACTGCGCCTTTCATCGCATCCATCTTCAATTACTACCTCTCCGACCATTTGGAAGGCTATGCCGAGTATGATGAAAAAACCTTAGCCCTGGTCAAAACCATTCCAGGCTACTTGGGCTACGAAAGCATGAAGCACAACGGCCGCGGGACTTTCATCAGCTACTGGAAAGATATGGAGGCCGTGCAGAACTGGGCGCAACACCCCACTCACATCGAAGCCAAAAAACGGGGCGCCACTTGGTACAAATACTACCACAGTATGATTGCGGAGGTTTCAAGGTTTCATGCTCACGAAAAAAGGGGAGGGCTTTTCTTTTAATCTAAGCCACTGACATCAGCAAAAAGCAAACATCATCAGTCTGCTCTGTTTGAAATTTCCATTTAGAAAACAACTCCACTAATGAATTCTTTTTCTCTTGCATCGTCGACTTAGCCGTGAGGGTTTGAATCACCCTTTTCTTGCCCAATTTTCTATCCTCGTTACCACCAAATTGATCAAACAAACCGTCTGTTGACATAAACAACAAGCTTCCTGAGGCTTGTTGTATATCATGAACGTCAAAATCCTCATATTGATCACTTCGAGCAATGGCCTGTCTATTTCCCTTGTATTGAGTAACGACATCACCCTTTATCAACCACAAATTTGAATTTGCCCCACTCCATTGCAATTCTCCCGAAACCTTGTGGATTCGCAAGAGCGAAATATCCATTCCGTCTCGAATGGTGTCATTAGAATTTGACCAATTACCCACCAAGGCTTCTCTGCAGTCACTTAAAATTTCATTTGTGTTCATCAAACCATCTTCTTCCACTGCTTTGGTTAAAAAATTACTGCACATGACAGATAAGAGCGCTCCTGAAGTACCATGTCCTGTACAATCCGCAATGGCCAAAAAATTATATTCACCTATTTCTTTGTGCCAATAAAAATCTCCTCCAATGATATCCTTTGGTAAATAATACAATTGAACATCTAAAAATGTCCTCTGCAATTGATTGACATCGGGCAAAATTCCATTTTGAATTCTTCTGGCTGCCTCCAAGCTTTGAATCAACTCCTCTTTCTCTTCTCGCTCATCTGCCAAACTCTTCTCTACTTCACTGTTCTTATCTTGTTCTTTTTTATACTTTTTCTTTAATTCTTTCAGTAAAATTTGTTGCCCAATAAAAAGAGGCAATACAATTTTTAATATATATCCAATGGTCAGGAAAGGCTTTCCAAATAATGAGACATCAAAAACTACTAGCTGTAAAAACTTAGATTTGTTTTCAAATAAGCCTATAAATATTCCAACAACAATAAGCACTATTTGAAACTTGTAATTCTCTGGCTGCTTGATATAATCTTTTATACCCTTAAAAAAATCTTTTATTATTCTCATTTTTATGAACTTAACCGCAATATATCTCAAATTATTACTTTCTTTAAGGTCCTCAATTCCAAAACTTTTGATTAAAATATAAATTTAAAATGCACATCTCCATCACCGGACTCAAACCCAAAAACTTTTTCGCCACCTTCCGCTTTTGGTTCTTGGCCATTCCTTCTTTTAACGAAGCCAAATCAGCGCCCGGCAATCTATTCTGCGAAGTGAAAAAAATCAACGGCTTCCAATGTACCCTTACCGCTTGGGAAAGCCGAGAACTGATGTTGGAATACCTTCGCAGTGGCACCCACCTCAAAGCAATGAAAGCATTTAAACAAATAGCCACAGGAAAATCATTGGGTTATGAATCAACTGAAATTCCCTCGTGGGACGTGGCTTTTGAAAAGTTAATCGCCGAAGGAAAAAATCACTAATGACATGCCCAACAAAGTTTTTATCGCCACGAGCCTTGATGGATTCATTGCGCAAACTGACGGAGACATTGCTTTTTTAGACACCTACCCACCACAAGAAGAGGACATGGGATATGCCGAATTCATGTCCAGCATTGATGCCTTGGTGATGGGCCGAAAAACGTTTGAAAAAGTCATGAGCTTTGGTATCGAATGGCCTTATTCCAAACCTGTCTTTGTTTGGAGCCAATCGCTCGTACAACTTCCTGAAAACCTTCCCAAAAATATCTCGCTTATTTATGGAAATGCCGAATCCATTCATCAAAAGATGAACGAATTGGGTTTTCATAATATTTACATCGATGGGGGACAAACGATTCAATCTTTTTTGCAAGCCAACCTCATTGATGAGATTACCATTACGACAGTGCCTGTGCTTCTCGGTAATGGAATTGCACTCTTTGGAAATGTTGATTCGATGAAACTTTTCAAATGCTGTCAAACGCGATTGTTCAAGAATGGATATGTTATGAATCAATTTGTTAAACCATAAATTTTCTTGTACGTATGGATCTAGTATTCCTTCACTTGAGCATTATTTTTCCCTGTATTTTCTTAGGCGCTTACCTCTTGTTGTTTCCAAAGGCAACACGCTTGCACCGTTCTTTGGGCAAAATTTATTTGTCCCTCATGGGAACGACTGGGGTCATTACGCTTTTCATTCCCTCGCAAGGTGAGTTCAAATTATTGCACCACTTTGGTCCATTGCATGTGCTGAGTGTCATTACCCTTTATACAGTTCCCGCAGCATATCGCGCTGCGAAAAATAAGAATATCGGCGCACACAAAAGTGCCATGATTCAGCTATACATCGGTGGCATCATCATCGCCGGATCGTGGGCAATCCTGGGTGAGGGCCGTTTGTTAAATGAATTCTTTTTTCATTGAAATCTGCTGAATAATTGACTTACAAGCTTATCTTCGTTTACAACCTTTAACCTCATGAAATACTTTTTCTTCATCCTCTTGATATCGCTGTTTTCTTCGTCAATCATGGCGCAATCTCCTGCAGTTATTCCCTACCAAGCGGTGTTGCGTAATGCCGACGGCTCTGTAATGGCCAATTCATCTGCATCTATCACTTTCAAAATACACGATACTACTGCATCAGGTCCGGTTGTGTTCGAAGAAACACACACCACAACATCCAATTCAAATGGGTTAATTAGCTTGAATGTAGGTCAAGGATCTCCGGTTTTTGGAACTTTAAATGGGGTGAATTGGGCCACTGGAAATAAATTTTTACACGTCTTGATGAATGCCGGGAATGGTATTGTGGATTTGGGTACACAACAAATGATGTCCGTGCCCTATGCCTTGTATGCTGAAGATGTGAGTGTCCTTGTAAGCCCTTCGGGAGATACGTTGTTTGTTGGAAACCAATTTTCAATTGTGCCTGGAATCAGCGCCGCCAATTTTCCACCTGGCCCTGAAACTGGAGAAACTTTACTTCCGGGTAATGCACTTTGCACCACCTCTCCCATCTCCGTTTCCTCCTGCAACGGCCAAACTTCCTTGGTGTATCAAAATACAACCTATGATTTGATTGAAATTGGCGGACAATGCTGGTTGGGTGACAACCTAAATGCTATCGCGCTCAATGATG
>JACCDL010455772.1_pt1 | contig 15829 bp, 7 predicted proteins | sample 7441931 | NCBI WGS metagenome assembly JACCDL01 (sample SAMN15323437, study PRJNA562643) | freshwater metagenome | isolation source: river surface water | place: USA:Blue River Watershed | collected 2017-08-16 | reverse complement strand
CGTTGAGCAGGTACTCTACGTTGCCGCCGTCGCCCGGCGAAAACTCGAACTGGTGCTTGAAGCGCAGTTCGGCCCCCATGATGGTGTCAAAATTGGTCAACGGCGGGAAGCGCAGGAGCTCGGTGTTGGTGCCCTTGTAGTTTTGGTTGAGGCCGGTCATCCAGGCACGGGTGCCGGAGGCAGCGCTCCAACCTTGACCTACGGTTCCCATTTCCCACATTTGAAGGGTACCGGTTCCGCCAACGCCGTAGAACGAGAACTCGTTGCCCACGCAGTTGTCAAAGGTTACGGGGCCAAACGGAATCTGGACACTGGTGTTGCCGTTGGTGACGCGCTCGGCCGTGTCGTTTCGGCTGAATCCGTCGCCGGCAAGGGTCGTCCAGGCCTTAATCAGGATGTCGCCCTCCCAGTAGGTGACCGGGGTGGTAACCGTCAGGGTAGCTTCAGCGCCCACCGCAATGCTGGGCACGGTGTAGGTGTAGGTGTTGCTCGAGGCGGGCGTACACAGGTCCGAAACCACAACCGTTACCGGCACGTTGGTTTTGGCTTGTTTTCCGTAGTTGCGCACCTTGAGGATAAGGTTTTGTGGCGCAGTCAAGAACACCGTGTTTGGCGGCGAAGTAATGGCGGTAACCCCGACGTCGTTGTTGGGTCGATCGTAGATCAAGATGTCGTCAATGGCGATATCGGCCAGCGAACCAGCGGCCGTTTTACCGGCTGCAAAGCGCAGTTTAATGGTTTGGCCGGCGTAGGCAGACAGGTCGACCATTTGGTGGCGCCAGTCGTCGGTGTTCGCGGTTTGCTGCTGTCCGGTGAGTACGGATGGGGTGAGGGTCGTCCAGGCGTTGCTTCCCGAAGGAACTACCTGTACCCCAAGTGAGGCGATGTCGGCACCATACATGTGGTAGTTGAACGAGATCACGGGGGTCGTCATGCCCGATAGGTCGATGCAACCTTCCTGCTGAAACAGCGCAAAGGGGCTGTTGGCGCCAAAGTTGCCTTCGGCGTAGAGGTAGTTGCCTTTGCGCGCGGTCGACCAGCGCGGTCCGGTCTGCGACGTGGGCGTAAGGTCCTTGCCCACCATGAAGGCGTACTCGCTGCTGTTCGAGGCCGGCGACGCAAACCAACCCGACGTGGCAAAGGTTCCGGGGTTGGCGGTGGTGCCGTTGCCCGGAGTCCATCCCGGTCCGTCAAAATTCAGGTAGTAGGGGAAGCTGGTGATCGGCTGAATGTGTTCGATCGTGATGGGGCCAATGCTGTCGTTGCTGTGTTGGCCATCGTTGGCAAGCTCCGCCCAGATGTACACCTGAAAGTCGGCATAAGCACTCAAGTTGGCCTTGGGAACAAAGGTGTAGGACAGGGTATCTGCCAGATTGAAGGTGCCGTTGATCGTGTCGCGCGAAATAACGGTTACCCCGGTGTTTAGGTTTTTCACCGAAAACGCCAGCGGAATTTTGGTCAGGGCTTGAGAGCCTTCGGTGCGCAGGCGGACCCGGACGTTTTCTTGGCTGGTGTAGGTGCAGAATCCGTTTCGCGGACTAAAGGACTCGAGCAGGTTGATGTCGCGAACAAAGGGCTGGAAGATCTTAATGTCGTCGATCGCCATGTCGCCGCGGTCGTTCGCCGCCGTATTGGTCTTGGTGCCGACAAAGCGAAGGCGGACGTACTTGCCCTTGTAGGGATTCAGGTTCAAGAAGGCCTTCTTCCAGGGGTCTACGTTGCTCCGTTGGGTTTGACCCGTAATCATGGCCGCGCCAATGACGCCGTTTCCGGTGGTGAATCCCGTTCCGGTATCGATGTCAATGCGCAGGTTGCCCATGTGCGCACCGAACTTGTGGTAGTAGAATTCGGCCGCTACGTTGGGCAGGTTGTCGAGCTTAAAGCAGGGCGTAATGAACAGCGTGTTGTTGCCCGAGGTGCCTTGGGAAGCCTCGGTGTAGAGGTACTTTCCGTTGCCCGTCGTGTTGTCGCCCGCAGGGCCCGTTCCGAAGGTCGCGGTGGGACCGGTGCGCACGGACCAAGCAAATCCGGCAGTCAGGGGGCTAGGGCTGACCTCGTAGTTTCGACCAGCAGGCGGATTGCCGAGCGGGAATACCCCTCGGTGCGCCGTACCTGAAGCGCCGGCTCCCGTTCCGGCCATCCAGTAAAAGGCTTCAAAGTTCTCGAGGTAGGGGAATTGGGTAACCACAAACGGGAAGCTGTTGGGCAGCGACGGTCCACAAACTGCGGGAGGAGAAGGGTCGCGCCAAAACGTATTAAACGTAACAGCGGCAGCCGTAGACGGCGAGCGCACGGTGTTCTCGTCGCAGGCGCAGTCGTAGGCAATCACGTACCAGTCCACGGTGTCGCCGACCACGAGGTTGGTAAAGGTGTAGGTGTATTCCGACGAGTCGGGGCAGTTCGCGGTATTGACGGCCGTCATGTTCAGCCAGTTCCATGGGCCGTTGTTCATTCGGTAGTGGAGTACCACCGAGTCCATGCCCGACTTGGGAAGGACTTTGTCGGTGGCGCGCAGGCGAATTTCTTCGGACGCTTGGTAGCGCGCGCCAATGGGCTCCTTGCGCGGGTTGAGGTTCCACTTAATGATCGGCGGGATCAGCTCGCAGGGAGCGGCTTCTACCTTGAGGTTGTCAATGAACCATCCGGCCGTTTGGGCAGTGCCGCTTGGCACGCGGTACTGCAGGGCGAAGCGAACCAAGACTTGCGAAAATCCGGTGCCGGTACCCGAAGGCCCGCTGCCCGCGATGCTCGAGATGTCAAAAACCTCGTTGGCCCACCAGCCGTTGGTTGGGGCGATGCCCTGGCCCACGGTGGTTGCGCCGCCCCAAAACGGGCTGGCTGCCGAGTTGGCGTACATGACTTCGTTGACGTATCCCAGCGTGGCAAAGCTCGTGCTCGCACCGCGGTAGTGGGTTCCCGTTAGGGTGGTCCACGACGCCCCGTTGTTGGTCGACACACTGATGTAGCCGCGCTGACCAAAGTGGATTTTGCCGATGTGGTCGAACGAAAGGCGCACAAAGGAGTTTCCCACGGTGGAAAACGACAGCGTTTGAAAGAACACGGTGTCTTGCGGGAGCACGTTGGCGTGGTAGCTGTGGGTTCCGCTCACGCTCAAGGCGCTGGTGTCGTTCCAAAACGGACTTGGTCCTGGCTGCGTGTGGAACGTGGTTACGTTGTGGGGCGGCGAATCGAAGTTTTCGGTGTAAACCGTGGTAATCTGCGCTTGAGCACTGATAATCAGGGCGGTTTGCGCAAAAAGTGCTAAACCAAGGCGGCGTAGTAGGTGCGTCATAGTATGCGTTCGTTCTCGGTTGGGTACAAACCTAGAACTTCAAATATACGCGAAGTAGCCGAAGCTGCGTCTAGCGCACGTTCAGCCGAAGCCGCGATTCACCGTTTAAAAAGCCCTCTAGGCGATCTCCGGGGGCCACGGGACCCACGCCGGCCGGCGTTCCCGTGAACAGCACGTCGCCCTTTTTTAGGGTAAAATGCTGGCTGACAAAGGCGATGAGGTTTTCGACGGAATGGAGGAAGTCCGCGGTGCTTCCCTGCTGAACGGCCACGCCATTTTTTTCGAGTCGAATGACGTGGTCCGCGGGCTCACTCGGAATGGGTACCCAGGATCCGAGCACGGCACTGCCGTCGAATCCTTTGGCTCGTTCCCAGGGTAATCCCTTGTTTTTGAGCTGTGTTTGCAGGTCGCGCGCCGTGAAATCCAGCCCGACGGTCATCGCGTCAAGGTAGCTGTAGGCGAAGCGCGGCTCGATGTACTTGCCGACTTTAGAAATGCGCACCACCCATTCAATTTCGTGGTGTACGTCGGATGTCCAAGGGGGGATTACAAATGGGTTTCGCGGCGCAAGGAGGGCCGAATCGGGTTTGCAAAAGACCACGGGCTCTTCAGGGACGACGTTGCCCAATTCCTCGGCATGCGCACGGTAGTTTCGTCCGATGCAGATAATCTTCATGACTGCCGCAGGCGAATGGCCGTTAGGATTTTTTTGGTAAATAGCGGAAAGTCCGCATTTTGAAGCCAGGAATAGTAGCCCGGATCCTTCATCAGGACGTGGCTCACGCGCTGGCCCTTGTACTTGCCAAAGCTGAATTGTTCGTGGCCTTGCTCGTCGTAGGTGATGAAGCCCGCAAAATCGGCCGCTTTATGCATGGTGCTGAAGTCGCTGAGGGCCGGAACCTCTTGGGGCAGTTCGGGGTAGCGTTCAAGTTGGGCACGAAGCACCTCGTAGGTTGCGCGCACGTCGGCCTCCGCGGTATGGGCGTTTTCGAGATCTGCTTGGCAGTAAAATCGGTAGGCCGCGCTCAGGGTGCGGGGCTCCTTTTTGTGAAAAATATTCTGGACGTCGACGCTGCGGCACTGGCTCAGGTCAAGGTCGCTCCCCGCGCGCAAGAGTTCCTCCGCAAGCAGGGGTATATCGAACTTGTTGCTGTTGTAGCCTGCGAGGTCGCTGCCTTGAATGAGCGGTACCAGTTCCGAAAGAATGCCCGTGAAGGCGGGAGCGTCGGCCACGTCGGCATCGCTGATGCCGTGAATTGCCGTGGCGGCAGCCGGTATGGGGATTCCCGGGTTGACCCGCCAGGTTTTCACGGTTTCCGTCCCGTCGGGCAGCACGCGAAGCACGCACAGCTCCACAATGCGGTCGTGCACCACATTGACCCCCGTGGACTCAATGTCAAAAACGCAGAGCGGGCGGGTGAGCCGCATCAAATTTCGCGATTCGGATCCCACTGCTCGAGGTAGTCGGCCACACGGCGCACAAACATTCCGCCGAGGGCTCCGTCGACCACGCGGTGGTCGTAGGAATGCGAGAGGAACATTTTGTGGCGAATGGCGATGACGTCGCCTTCGGCAGTTTCCACTACGGCCGGCATTTTACGGATCGCACCCAACGCCAAAATGGCAACTTGAGGCTGGTTGATGATGGGCGTACCCAAAATGTTGCCGAAGCTTCCTACGTTGGTGACCGTGTAGGTTCCGCCCTGAATGTCGTCGGGCTTGAGGGCGTTGGTTCGGGCCTTGTTGGCCAACTCGTTCACTTCCTTGGTCATGCCACTCAGGCTGAGGCGGTCGGCGTTTTTGATGACCGGAACAATCAAGTTTCCGCTCGGCAGCGCCGTGGCCATTCCCAAGTTGATGGGCTTGTGGTACACCACGTTGTTGCCGTCCACGCTCACGTTGATGTTCGGGAAGTCCTTGATGGCCTTGACGACCGCCTCCATGAAGATGGGGGTGAAGGTGAGTTTTTCGCCTTCGCGCTTCTCGTAGCTGCCCTTGACTTTTTCGCGCCAGCGTACGATGGCGGTCACGTCGGCCTCCACGAACGAGGTTACGTGCGGCGCAACGTGCTTGCTCATGACCATGTGGTCGGCAATGAGTTTGCGCATGCGGTCCATTTCGCGGATTTCATCGCCCGGGAAAACAGTCGGCGTCGGAGCCTTGAATCCGTGGCCAGTAGCTGGGGTTTCGCTGGCTTTGGGGGTTGCGGGGGCGGGGACTTCGGCAACCGAGGGTGCCGTTGCGGCGGGCCGTAAAACCGCACCGCTGGCACGCTGCGCCAAGTAGGCTAGGACGTCGTGTTTGGTAACGCGGCCCTCTTGGCCCGATCCGTCAATTTGGTCGAGGTCGGCCTGCGAAAGGCCCTCTTGAGCGGCCATGCTGCGCACCAAGGGAGAGTAAAAGCGCGATCCGGACCCTTTGGCAACCGGGGCTTGGCTGCTCGCCGCGGGCTCCTGGTTGCGGGCTTCGGGTTGCGGGTTGCTGGCAGCGGGTTGCGGGTTGCTGGCAGCGGGTTGCGCGGTGCCGCTTTCAATGTGCGCAATAACCTGACCCACTTGAATGACGTCGTTCTCGTTGAACAGCTTTTTCACCAAAACGCCCGCTACCGGAGAAGGGATGTCGCTGTCGACTTTGTCGGTGGCAATGGTCAGAACGGATTCGTCGAGGGCAATGGCGTCGCCTTCGTTTTTAAGCCATTGCGTGATCGTGGCCTCGGCTACAGATTCGCCCATTTTGGGCATCGTTAATTCAAACATAGTCGCGTGGGGTTGTGCGGCAAATTTACGGCATAGGCGGCCGGCGCAGAAGGGCATAAATGTCTAAATCCACATGCCAACGGTTTGCGTAGCGGCGATCCGCGGCCCGGTCCCATTCGGGGTTGCCACTCGACGGAACGTGCGGCACCACGCCGGGCTTGATGGGACTCAGTCCGGACCCGTCGCCCGTGTAGCCGACCCAAGCCTTCGCTCCGCGCAGCACGTCGCCCAGGTTGCTCAGTAAAAATTGACCCTGGGGGAACAGAAGGGCAACCGGACTGAACAAAACAAAAAGCGCGCACAGGGAGAGGTGGAACAGGTGGCGGCTCCGACGGACCGCGGGCTTGTCGAGCTCGGCGACACTGAGGTCGGAGGCACTCCGTCGGTCGTCGCTCCCGAGCGACCACTCGGGGTATACCATGCGGAATCGGATTCCCTGATCGCGCAGGGCAATCATGAGGTTAATGGCGTCTCGGTAGCGCAATTCACCACCCGGATGCAGGGCAATCAGGGCGGGGCGGAAGGTTGCCAGGGCCGCAAACGTCGATTCATTCCAGGGTAAATCGTAGTCGCTGGGGTTCGCGTCGGGCCCCACGGGGTCCCCGGAACGTCCCAGGTTCGCGGTTCCGCTTCGCAGCAGGCTGCGGTTGCCCAACTGCACCGCCAGGCGGGCAGCTCGAGCCATTAGGGACGACGCCGCAAAAAGCAGGGACGAAAGCAGCACCAAGGCGCGCGAAAAGCGCCAGTCCATGGGCAAAAGGGCGTAGCCGACGAGCAAGGCGAGGGTGGCCAGGAGGCCGCTGCTTACCCAACGGCGCAGCGTTCCGCGCGCTCCGCCCGAAGCATAGTACACGGCGAACCACGTCAGGGTATAGGCCGGGAGGACCCATTGGCGGTAGGCCACGGGGTAGGCGCCGCCTTCCACGTAGCGGTGCGAACGCTCCCAGTAATCGGTCACGGCTTCGGCCAACAGAAATCCGAATCCGAGTTCAACAAGGGCCGGCACGACCAGCACCAGCACACGTTGAATCAGGGCTGCGCTCGCTTTGGCGTAAATGCCCAAGCGAATGAGGGCGCTGAACGAAGCGGCGCGGCCGGCGAAGTGCTTGCGGGCAAAAATGGCCATGGCTTCGTGAAAACTATGAACGTACTTCCAGCTCGCGTGCTTGGTGGATTCGCCCTTGTAGTGAATGATGGGTGCCGAGGCCAGGTAATGGTTCGCGAAACCGGCCTGCTGGATGCGGTAGCTCAGGTCGATGTCTTCGCCGTACATAAAAAACGCTTCGTCAAAAGCGCCGAGCTGATCCAAAATGGGCTTGCGGACCATCATCCACGCACCGCAGTGCACGTCGACTTCGGCGTTTTGGTCCTCGGGAAGGTGGCCGAGGTAGTAGCGGGCAAGCCGAGGACTTTTGGGCGCCAGGGCGCTCAAACCGAGCAGGCGGTACAGCGCGACGCGTGGGGTGGGGAGTCCGCGCTTGGATTCGGGCAAGAAGGCACCGGTGCCGTCGATCATGCGGCAGCCCAGGGAGCCGACCTCGGGATGCTCGGCCAGGTAGGCGAGGGCCGTGGCGAAGTTGTCTTCGGGCACGACGGTGTCGGGGTTCAGGTAGAGCACCACGTCGCCGGTGGCCTCGCGCAGGGCGAGGTTGTTGGCCCGGCCAAAGCCCAAGTTGGTCGGGGAAGCAATCCAACGGACCTCGGGGAAGTTCGCGGTGATCCATTCGGCGCTGCCGTCGGTCGAGGCGTTGTCGACCACCAAAACTTCGACGTCGAGTCCGCGCGAAGCGCTCCGCACCGAACGCAGGCATTGGTCAAGAAAGGCCTTGACGTTGTAGTTGACAATGAGGACCGAAAGGCGCACCGGGTGAAGTTAGCCTTTAATGGTTTGCTCGTAGGGAACGCGCTGCTCCACGGCTCGACTTAGGGTGCGTTCGTCGGCGTACTCCAGGGCGTCGCCCACGGGGAGTCCGCGCGCCATGACCGTGAGGTTGACGCCCAGTGGCTGCAGGCGGCGGTAGAGGTAAAAGGCCGTGGTGTCGCCCTCCATGGTGGTGCTCAACGCAAAAAGGACCTCGGTGATGCCTTCTTCGGCGACCCGCGCCACGAGGTGGTCTATGCTTAGGTCCCCAGGCCCCATGCCGTCCATGGGCGAAATGAGGCCGCCCAGAACGTGGTAGCGGCCGCGAAAGGCCTGCGTGTTTTCCAAGGCAAGCACGTCGCGCACGTCCTCGACCACGCACAACGTGCGGGCGTCGCGACGCGAGTCGGCGCAGATTGCGCACAGGGACGTGTCGCTGAGCGAGTGGCATTGGCTGCAGAGCGTGGTTTGTTCCGCCAGGTTGTGAATGGCGTCGGCCAACTGAAGCATCCGGTCGTCGCCCTGCTGAATCAGGTGCAGCGCCAAGCGCAGGGCGGAACGCCGTCCGATCCCCGGCAATCGCGCCAATTCGCTTACCGCGCGTTCCAATGCCGCCGAGGGTAGTTCCATCGTCCAAAAATACGGCATCTTTGTGGCCATGATCCATGGACCCTACCTCGTGCTTGCCGTTTTGGCGGCCTACTTTGCGCTACTCGTGTTGGTTGCTGAATGGGCAACCCGGCGCGTCAAAACCGACAACCAGCAGTTTTTCACGGCCGGACGCCAAAGCCCCTGGTGGCTGGTTAGCTTCGGCATGATTGGCGCTTCCTTGAGCGGCGTAACCTTCGTTTCGGTGCCGGGATGGGTGGCTACCTCGTCGTTCAGCTACCTCCAGATGGTGCTGGGCTACGTGGTGGGGTATGCGGTGGTGGCCTTTGTGCTGCTTCCGCTGTACTACCGCACGGCGACCACCACGATTTACGGGTATTTGGACCAGCGCTTTGGCCTGACGGCATACCGAACCGGAGCCTGGATCTTTGTCGTCTCACGCTGGGTGGGCTCTTCGCTCCGGCTCTTTTTGGTGGCGGCCATTCTGCACGATTTGGTTTCAAAACCCTTGGGCATACCCTTTGGCGCCACGGTGGTGGGTGTGCTTGGTTTGATTTGGCTGTACACGCACCGGGGCGGAATTCGCGCCGTCGTTTTTACCGATACGCTTCAAACCGCGGCCATGCTGGGTGTTTTGGTTTGGGTACTCTACGTGCTTTTGGGTGACCTTGGCGTGCGCGAACCCTGGAATTGGCTGTGGCAGCAGCCCGAGTCGCAGTGGTTTTTCCCCGACGCCACCGACGGAAGAAATTTCTGGAAGCAGTTCCTTGGCGGCATGTTCATAACGATTACCATGACGGGCTTGGATCAGGATATGATGCAGAAAAACCTCACCTGCCGAAGCCTCAAGGAAGCCCAGCTCAACATGGTGGTTTTCAGCATCGTCCTCGTTGCGGTCAACCTCCTTTTCCTGGCGCTTGGGGTCGTGCTGTACCGGTACGCGGCTACCGCGGGTATTGAGGTGGTGGGCGACGGACTTTTTGCCGCGGTTGCTTTGTCGCCCGAGATGCCTGCGGCCATCGGGGTACTTTTTGTGCTGGGCTTGGTCGCGGCGGCGTATTCCAGCGCGGATTCGGCATTGACCGCCCTAACTACCTCGTTTTCGGTAGACATTTTGGGCGTAGAGGGGATGCCCGAAGCCCGCGCCGAACGCCTTCGGCGCCGGGTGCATGTGGGTATGACCGTAGCCGTTGGCGTATTGATGATCGCCGTCAAGCCCTTCGCCGACCAGAGTATTATCACCACCATTTTTACGGCGGCCGGCTACACCTACGGTCCGCTCCTCGGGCTCTTTGCCCTGGGTCAGCTGTCCAAAAGCCACCCGGTAGGCTGGTGGATTCCCTGGGCCTGCCTTTTGGGTCCGCTGGCGACCTACGCCTTAAGCTTGGGCGCCCCCGCGCTGCTGGGCTACACCTTTGGCTTTGAGCTCATCTTGGTGAACGGATTTTTGACGGCCCTGCTTCTGGCGCTGGGTCCCAAAAAATAAGGTCGGACCCCGCGGGGAGATCCGACCTCGTTTTCGGCTCGGGCCGACCGTTAGTGCTTGATCAGGTAGGTCCGCTGAAGAATTTGGCCGCGCTGCAGTTCCAGTACGTAGCTGCCGGAGGCGAGTTCCGTCAAGTCCAGCTGTCCTTGGTCGTTCGCGCGCCCCACAAGAACGGTGCGCCCCGCTAAGTCGATTACGCGCACGCCGTCGGGAAGGTCCGCGCCGCCAATGCGCACCATACCCGAAGTGGGATTCGGCGCCACGTTCCAGGTGTGCTCCGGTTCGTCGAGGCCAATGGAACTAATGCTGGCGCTGGTTTGAAAGACGATGTCGTTGCAGGGGCCGTCGACCGTGAGCTGCACGGGGTAGGTTCCGGCTGCAGCATAAACGTGGCGAACCGCCGCCGTCGTTGCCGTGGATCCGTCGCCAAAGTCCCAGAGGTAGTTAAGGGCCGTTCCTTGGCTGACGCTGGCCTGCCCGCGGAATACGAAGGCGCTGTCGGTTTGGAAGCTCCAGGCGCCCACCAGGTTGGGCTCCGCATTCAGGCTGATGGTGTCGCGGTCGGTTCCGCCCGAACCGTTGAGCTGCAGCGTGACGGTTTTGGGTCCAGGTGAGAAGAAGTAGACCGCGTGGTTGCCCGGTCCCGTGGCTACGCTCGGTACCGCACCCGGCCCGAAGGTCCACTGTGCGAGCGCATTTCCGGGGTTGACCGCACTGAAGTACACGGTGTCCAGCACGCACACGTCGCTCGTTGCGCTGGCCGAAATGCTCGCCACGGGCGCCGATGCACCCAGATCGTACACCTGAATGTTGTCCACGAACAGGTTGTTCCCGTAGCCATTCATGCCGACGAAGCGGAACTTCACGCTGGGTCCCGAAATGCTTGAAGGGAGCGCGATGCTGTCGCGACGCCAGTGGCTCGCGAGCGACGGCGTAAAGGTGGTCGTTTGCGCGGCCTTGGTCGCCAAAGCGGAACCGGATTTGGCGTAGCCCGTGGGCTGCCAGGACGTGCCGCAGTTGGTGCTGTATTCGACGCGAAGTCCGTCGACGTAGCTCGCGTCGTAGGGCGCATAGGCCACATCAAACACCAGGTAGGGCAGGGTCGTTCCGCTCAGGTCAATACCCGGCGTAATCAGTCCGTCTTCTTGAAGGGTCGAGCTGTAGTTAAAAAAGTTCACGGTCATCGCGTTGGTGGAAACGCCGCTGCTTCCAATGCTGTTGGCAACGGCCCAGGTAATGCCGCCGTCGGGGTTGTCCACCGTCCAGCCGAGCGGCAGCGAGGGCCCAAAGGCTTCAGCAAAGGGCAGCGGGGCGCCGGCCGTTAAGGCAATGCTCGAGGCGCTCACCGCGGTGTCGGAACCGAAGCTGTTGGTCGCAATCAGCTGTACGTTGTACGAACCCAGTGCGCCAAACGAAACCCAGGGATTTTTGCTCGTCGAGTCCGTTCCGTTCGCGAAGCTCACCCCGCTCCGTGGCGTAATGATCCAGCGCCAGGATGACGGGCTGTTGGTCGACACGTCAACCAGCTGCACAACCTGGTTTAGGCACGGGGCTGCGGACGGCAGCTGCATGGCCGCCTGGGGTGCCGAAGTGACCTCACTGACCGTAATGGCGTCCAGGGCGATGTCGCTTAGGCCGCCGTTGCCCGTGATGCCGCGAAAGCGTACTACGATAACCTGCCCCGAAAAGGCCATAAGCGAGGCCGTCGCGTTGACCCAAGCGCTTCCCTTGTTGCCGATTAACGGGGCGCATACGTCGAGGTGCCAGCGGCCGCCAGATAGCACGTCCACGTGCAGTTCGCCTTGGTTGCTTCCAAGCATGTTGGCCGAAAAACTCAGCTGCGGCAAGCTCGTGTTCGCCAAATTGATGCAGGGCGTGAACACCAGTCCGGTTGAGTTGAGGCAGTTGGTGGCCTCGAGGTACAGGTAGTTGTCGGTTGGTCCGCCGCCGTTGGCGCCGCCGGTGGGGCCGGTGCCGGTGGTTGGCGTTCCGCCGGCGTCGGTGCGCCAGTCGTGCTGGTCTTCGCTGCCGTTGGTTGCATTAACCCAACCTCCGGTCAGGGTGCACGTGGTCACCCCGCAGTTTGACGTCGTCGGGCAACTTACAAAGCTCCCAAAGTTCTCGGAATACGGAAGCACTACGGGCGTACCCGAGGCGGTCACGAACACGCTCGTAGTCAGGGTGTCGTTGTACGGATTTTGGTCCCCGGCGAGCTCGGTCCAAACCCGAAGGCTGTAGGTTCCGATACCCGGCAAGCTCAAGGTGGGTGTGAGCTGGACGACGCTGGATTGCGTCGAAGTCAGCTGAACGGACACGGTATCGCGCAGCACCGGTCCGGAGCCCACGCGGACCGCTACCGGCACCGAGGTCAGGGATTGGATTGCGGGGTTAAGCAGGCGCACTTCGACGGGAATGCTGCCAAGTGCTTGGCAGTCGGGCATGCGTCCCTGGGGATTAATAATGGCGGATAAGGCGGCGTCGGTGGTTACGATGCAGCCTTGAATTCCGGCCGGTTTTTCCACGGCAACGGCGCGTTTGCCCGCGCGGCCGGCGGGCGTTAGGGCCGCCACGCTAAACCACTCGGCCACGTTGGGGTTGCTTCCCGTAAAGACGTAGCTCGTCGCGGTTACGGTGTCGACCGGATCCATGTACGCGGCTCCGAGGCGGTACACAACGTAGCCCGCGGCCCCCACGACGGGGTTCCACGATACCTTGAACGAGTCGGGGCAGGTCCACTGGTGGTTCAGGTTGGTGGGCACTCCGATCCGGCTAAGGACCACGTCGGTGGTGTCGCCTTGGGTTCCGCGTACGATGCGCAGCCACATTTGGTCGTTCACGCCGGCGGGGACGGCCCAGTTGGCCTGGTCGGCATTGGCTCCAGGGCTGGCAACCACCGTCCACGTAGCCCCGTTGTCGTAGGAAGCACTCAGCTGGTAGGTAGATCCGTTGGGCTCTGAATCCCAGCGGACGGGCGTGGTTTGGCCTGCGACCAGAACTTCTCCGCCCACGGGGTAGGTGAGTTCCACGTCGGCGGCCACAAAGGACCAGGTCACAAAATACTCTTGGCTGCTGCCTACGGCGATGCTGCCGTTGAGTACCAGGTCAAAATCTCCGGGGGTCGGGTTGAGTACCTCAAACTGCTCTGCGGTATTGAGGCTGTCCACGGCGCGTACGGCCGGGCTGTTCAACGACGTCGCGTTCGGCGTTGGGTTGAGTACCCAGGGAAGCCAGGTCGAGGAACCTTGCTTTAGCACGCCGTTGAGGTTGTTTACCAGCGCTCGCCCGGCATTGACCGTAGCTGCGGGGTCGGTCCAGTGCAGCATTACACGAACCGCCTGGGTCCCGGCCGGCACGGTAACGCGTACCGTGTCCGTCTCGTTGGGCGAAAGGCTGTCCTTCATGAACTGATTTTGTTCGATGGACTTCGCCGCGCGCAGGGCGTTCATGCGGCCGTAGCCGTGAATAAAGTCGGGTCCCGGTTGGCCGAGGTCGTCGGACGTATTCATCAAAATGGCCTTCATGAGGCCGCCGTGGGGATCCTGGCCCGAATGGGTTTGCCGGTAGGCGTCGTAGAGTTGAGCCAGAACGCCTGCGGTGCCGGGGCAGGCCATGGACGTTCCCGTCAAGGTGGCGTAGCCGTTGGGCGAGGAGCAGGAGAACACGTTGGTACCGAGCGCCGAAACGTCTGGCTTGATTCGGCCGTCGTGCGCGGGCCCCCGGCTGCTGGACCCCGCAATGGCATCGTTTGCCTGAAGGTTGGCCACGGCGATGACGTTTTTGCCCTGCTTTTGACCCCCGGTAATGTTGCCCCAGCCGGCGCCCGCGCCGTAGTTGCAGTTCGAGGTTCCGCTGTTGCCCGCCGAAAAAACGTGCATCAAATGGTAGTTCTGAATAATGTCCTGATCCATTTGCTGCGTGAAGGCCGTGTATCCGGCGTTGCAGCCGTTGGAGTAGCTGCTGGCGGTGACACGGACCCCATACTGCGCGTAGTGGTTGTCGACGCTGTTTAGGTTAGCCGGATAGTCGTAGTAAACGAGCGATGCCCCGGGCGCTTGGCCTTCGCCGTCGGGGTTCACGTTGCCGGCGCCAAAAATGGTTCCGGCTACGTGGTCGCCGTGGTTTCCTTGGCTTGGCCCGCTGAAATTGGCCAGCACCCGACCCTTGAAGTCAATGTGGGGTTGAATGTCGCCGTCGTCGCCGTGACCCACAACGACTCCGGTTCCGCGGTAGTTGCGGCCTCCGAGGTAGGGCACGCGGACCGCATTGGAACGGTGGTTTTTGGTGCCGACCACGTTTTCCGGCTCGGCGGGAGCCTCCTTGGGCTGCACAAACTGCACGTCGGTCAGCGCGGTAACGCGACCCAGGTTGCCGGGCTTCACAACCACCTGAATGCCAAGTGGGGAAGTGCCCACCACGCGACCGATGCGGTTCAAGTCGCGCACCACCGTTTCGCGCGAAGCGGTAGCCAAGGGTACGACGAGCAGTTCCACGTCCGCACCAACCCACGCATAGTCGGGAAACACCCCGCCGGCGAGTTGGCTACTCAGCTTCATTTCGGGCAGAAACGGACTTCCGGCAGCGAAGGGCAGCGTGCCCAAGTGGTCCCAGGCGGCGGGAGCCAAAAACTCCACGAGGTAGGCGTTAAGCGGCAGGTAGCCGTGGTTTACGGCGCCGAGCGTGCTCCACGTGGCCCATTCGAGGTCGGTAAGCGGGCGCGAAAACGCCATCACACCCAGTTGCCGGCCTTTGGCAGTTTGGGCGCGTACTTGAGTTGGATCCGCCTGCGAAAGGGCGTAGGTACCGGACTGGAGCAGCACACGCGCGGACCTTGTGTCGTTATTTTGGGCGAAGAGCTGGCCCGCCACGAGGGCGACCACGGCAAGTAGGCGTACTTTCATCGACGTGAATGGAATTAGAGGTCCAATTTAGAACCGGAATGAAGAAGTTATGTTTAATTGTGCTGCTGGCTTGGGTGGCATGTTCACTCGCCGCGCAGCCGGTGCAGCGAATCCTTTACGTGGCGGCCCACCCCGACGACGAGAACACGCGCCTGATTGCGCATTGGTCGCGCGCGGAGGGCCGCGAAGTCGCCTACGTCAGCCTTACCCGGGGCGAGGGCGGACAAAACCTGATCGGTCCCGAGTTGGGCCCCGCCTTGGGCGCAATCCGCGAAGCGGAGCTGCGCGAAGCCCGAAAAATCGACGGCGCCCAGCAGTTTTTTACTTCGGCGCCGGACTTTGGATTCAGTAAAAATCCAGAAGAAACGTTTCAGATTTGGAATCGCGAACAGCTCTTGGGTGAACTCATTGCCTTGGCTGCGGAATTCCGCCCGGACGTCATTGTAACACGGTTTCCGCCGGATTCGCGTGCGGGCCATGGGCACCACACGGCTTCGGCCATGCTCGCCCTTGATTTGTTTGCCCGTCTGCAGCGCGACCGTCCGAGCCACGGCGACTGGGCACCCAAGGCCGTGTACTGGAACACGTCTTCGTGGTGGGCTAAAGACCTGGATTCCGCCGCGGCGAGCGACAGTTTGGTGAAGCTCCGCATCGGGGGCTACCACAAAGCCCTTGAAAAATCGGTACTTCAGATCGGAACCGAAGCCCGCAGCATGCACAAGTCCCAGGGGTTTGGGGCGGTCAACGACCACGGATTCCGGAACGAATTTTTGCAGCTCCTCGCCGGACAGCCCTGCGCGTGGGAGGCGCCCCTTGCGCCCCTCAACCAAGAACACGCAGCATTGCACCTCTGGCGTGACGTGCTCGCCGACCGGCCTTGGTTTACGGACCGCGACAGCCTGCCCCTTCGCCGTGTGGAACGGGCGG
>JACCDL010243268.1_pt1 | contig 15859 bp, 24 predicted proteins | sample 7441931 | NCBI WGS metagenome assembly JACCDL01 (sample SAMN15323437, study PRJNA562643) | freshwater metagenome | isolation source: river surface water | place: USA:Blue River Watershed | collected 2017-08-16 | reverse complement strand
ATCCACGGGCAGTTCCGCCTTGCTCAAAGAAGCGGAGTTTGTTTTGGTAGACATCGATAGTCACACCGTTTGTGATGCTTGTGTTTGTTACGGCATTCGAAAGAAAGATTTCTCCACCCTCGTCGCCAGAAGATGCGGTTACAGAAAGTTTTCCAGCAGTGTTGATGTCGCCAGTAGTTGTGAGGGTAGTGATGCTGGCATTGCCATTTAGAAGTGACGCATCTTGTGAATACTTCAGCGAAGTCCATGCGGTTGAACCATTACCAACCTTTAACTTAAGTGTGTCGGTCTCAAAACCAACTTCACCAGCAGCAAGAGTTGGATTTGTGGAAGTCCAGTTTGCTGCGGTGTCCCTACGAACTTGAATTTTAGTTTGGACAGCCATCTGTCACCTACCTTAGTTCTGGTGGAAGGCTGTTTAGTTGGTCTTGATAAACCCTAATGGTGTTTTCGATTTCAGCAATTGCTTGGTCTGCTTCTGCCATAAGGTCAGCGCGACCATTGCGGTTAGCAGCATCTTTGTTTAGCATATGCTGATACCCCTGAGAAGCCAGTTGAGTAATGCGTTTAAGCAATACTTCTTTACGCTCCTCTGGGGTAAGCAGAGAAATAAAGTCCATTGTCATTTACATCCTCTAAATGTTATTAGGCGCTTCCACCATCAATTGTAACGGCAGTAAGAGTACCAGTGTTGCTTACCGACACCATTGCTGTTCCGTTTGCATACTGAACTTCAAATGGGTTGGCTTGCTGTGTTGAGTGGTTCTTGACGACTAGACCTGCTGCGGCGTTTGATGAGTTTTGGAAAGTCTGTAGTGCTGTAAATGTTCCAGTAGCAGCGAATCTAGGGACAACTGTGGTGTCAATCGATACCGAACCAGTGCTGGTAATCGTCGTGAACGACATACCTGTACCAGCAGAAACGCTAGTAACACCAGTGCTTGCTGGGGTAACCCAGCCAAGAGTTCCAGATGTAACACCGAGAACCTGACCGTTGTTGCTGGTTGAGTAGCCAAGGGTAGATGTGGTGTTTGCTGTTCCGTTGTAGAAGATAGTGTTAGCGGCACCAGTGATGTTATTTGCTTGGGCAACGGTAGCCGAACCGACATAAGTGGTGTTGGCTAGAGTTCCACCAGTCGGTAGTGTTACCGAAGTGTTTGCTGTCGAGGTGAGTGTGGTTGTGTAAGCACCTACGGTGGCTAGAGTTGCGCCATCAGCAATTGTCAAAGTCGAACCAGTTGCTGGAGCAGTAATAACTACTTTGTTGACGCTTGTAGCACTAGCGACACCAAGAGTTGGGGTTACAAGAGTCGCGCTGTTAGCGAATACAAGAGGACCAGAGCCAGTCTCGTCTGAAATTACAGCAGCGAGTTGAGCCGAAGTTGTAGATGCAAAATAAGTAGTGCTTACGGTCGGGCTTAGCCAGTAAGGAGCGTTTGTGCTTGTGTTGTAAGCAAGAATCTGGTTGTTAGTTGTGGTTGCGGTAAGTTTAGATGTGGTGTTGACACCAGACATATAAACAATTTCACCCTTGTTGGCTGTGCCACCAGTTAGGTTTGAAGCAAGCGAAGCGACACCAGTAAGCGATGCGGTAATTGTTCCAGCCGAGAAGTTTCCAGATGCATCACGAGAGACAATTGCCGATGCGGTGTTTGCGTCAGTGATTGACTTACCGAGAACCTGAGTAGATGAAAGAACGGTTGAGCCGTTGATTTCATAAACCTTGCCAGAAGCGACATTGATGTCTTCTGAAGATGTCCAAGCACCAGTGGAGTTTACCCAAGTCCAAGTCTTGTCTCCGCCAGTGGTGGCTTCGATTGTGATACCGCCACCATCTGCTGTGGTGTTAGATGAAGAAGCGTTGTTACCGAGAACGATGTTCTTGTCGTCAACATTTAGAGTGGTCGAGTTAATGGCTGTGGTTGTACCGTTTACGGTAAGGTTTCCACCAACAATTACATTTCCAGTGGTGGTCAGGTTGGCGATACCAGTAGCGTCGCCAGTGATGTACGAACCATCTGACACATACTTGAGGGAACCCCAAAGAGTGGTGCCATCACCAATCTTGAACTTCCCAGTGTCGGTCTCGAAACCAATTTCACCCGCTGAGAGGATAGGGGTAGCACCAGCGTTGGTTTGTGCCGTAGTCCAGTTAGATGCTGTATCTCTACGGAGTTGAATTTTAGTTTGAACGGCCATTAGTTTTTCCTAAAAAATGTGGAAATTTATACAATGATTTTATCACGCATTACCACCCTCGATAACTATGGAACCCAGTTTGGCACTGGTAGTTCCGCTAGTTTGAGGGATATTTTCGAGGAGTGTGACTTCCTCTCCAGATGTGCCCGCTTTTAGTGACAATCTGAGACTTCCGTTAGTTTCTCCAGTGCTGAAATAGACTCCAGCAGTGTTCGCACCTGGGTTTGCTATTGCTGTAGTTTGCCTAGTGAGAGTAACTAGACCACCACTGTTTTGCTCGCTAAGCGTCACATAACTGTTTAGAGTTGAGATGCTGTTGGCAAATAGTGTCCCAGTGGCGTTTATTTTGGCAACTATTGTGTCGGAAGAGGTCTTTGCCTCAAGCAAGTTGCCACTCTGTGAAGTGTATCCCTTTATAGTTAGCGGAACCACCGAAGCGTTTGAAGCGACCAGTGTCTGAGCACCAGTAAAGGTCTGAGATGCGGTGAGTTGTGCCACAACATTGGAGTCAATGGCGATTGTCCCAGAAGTTGTGATTGTGCCACCAGTCAAGCCAGTGCCAGCAGTAATGCTAGTTACGCTTCCAGAGTCAGTAGAGTTTACCCACAACTGGCTAGTTGAGTTGTATTTTAGGACTTGGTTGTTTTGAACATTGCTAATCGCAACATTGTGTAGTTCTTGTAGTTCAAATCCATTCTGGATTCGGACAAAAATTTCTCCATTGTTTTGGTTTCTTCTGGAAACTACTCCGATATATACCAAGTGGTCTGGAGCCGACGGCTTATTGGCTAGACCGTAAATCAAAGCACCGTCTACCCCCAGCCATACTGGGTCACCAGCAGCAGACGCTCCAGTAGTGTCTAGTCCAGTAAGAGTTCCGATTTCTGTGATGTAGCCGTGCTGATTAGCAGATAAGTTTTGGTCAGCGATTCCTAAAGTTTTGCTAGAAGTAGGCTCGCCACTGTTACTGGCTAGACCAATAATCACATTTGTACCGTCAGCACCAGTTATGTAAACAGCCTGACCCTTTGTGATTGGAGTGGCTCCGTTTTTTACATAGTGCTTGATTGATGTTGCGTAATTGTCTACCCACTCTGTGTTGTAGTCGGTAGAGTCAATTTTGGCAAGAATTTGTCCAGCAGTTCCGCCAGCAGCAACGCCAGGACCTGTAGCACCTGTCGCACCAGTTGCGCCCGTGGCTCCAGTTGCGCCAGTAGGTCCCGTGGCTCCAGTGGCTCCAGCAGGTCCTGTCGCGCCTTGAGGTCCTACACCAGTAATTTTTACTTGGTTATTTACCTCTTGAACGATTACTTTGTTTAAATCTAGAGGATTTACCTTTACTAAGGGTCTCTCGTCGTCTATTTGTATCGACATTAGCGAGTCACCTCGGCTGTTACCTTGAAGTTACCCTCAAGCAATCTTGTTACTACTCCACCGCCAGACACCAACTCTAGGTCATAAACATATTGACCCGCGGTGAGAGATGCTGTGTTGGCTGCTGAAATAAGAAGGTCTACTGTTCCAGCGGTGCCACCTAAAGTAATAGTTCCGCCAGAACCTGCTGTTGTCGATAAAGCAATAATTACGGTATTAGAAGTGACATTATCTCTAACCTGCATACGGGCAGTGTAGCCAGTCAGGTTATAAGCGTCTCTGGCTGGGTCAGTCCATGTAATCTGACGCTGAAAGGTGGCACCCTGCTGGCAGGTAATGTTGTAAAGTCCAGCGATTCCACAGGTCATAGGAAGCCTCGTTCGGGAGAAGATGTAGTCCCTATTATTTTACAATAAAACTGGTTCTATGAGTTCAGAGCAAGACCAAATCAACCAGTGTTTAGTTGGTTTATTTGGCTTTTTATTGGTTATCGGAGAAGAAGTCTTGCGCTCTCGTCGACTACTTCAGTCGCGGATTCTTCTAAAGCGTTCTTGTTCTCGTTCCAATGGTGGAGACAAAACAGAAGGTCACCAGACTCTAAAGCGACATAAACATACGCTTGCGCTCCGCAAGCGTCGCAGCGGTCTTCAGCAGTCAATACATAGTCGGGAACTTCAGTGTTTGTTTCCATACTCAGATTATAAAGTAAAATGAACTATGCTTGATTTGCTGGAAAATCCAACTACCCAAGAAACAGATTCTGATTCTTCAGAACACTTTGCTCACTACGCAGATGCTGCCAAGGTGACAGAGGGGTATATTATGGGAACTCCCGTAATAGCCTTATGTGGCAAGGTTTTTGTGCCCTTTAGAAACCCCGAAAAACTTAGGATTTGTCCAGATTGTAAGGAAATCTTAGACGCACTATTTCTTGATTCGGAGTAATACTCCTCTATCCAAGTTATACTGATATCTCCCCCCGACCACATAGAGGTATCAAAATGTCTTTTTTCTCGTTTGAATTAAATAAAGAATTTGTCAATAGTTACAAAGGAAAAGAATCCCCTTTTGGATTCAAGGATGCTGCTGGTAACTCGGTCGGTGAGATTACATTTCTACGCACATACTCGCGCAAGAAAGAAGACGGAACTAAGGAGACTTGGGCTGAAGTCTGCGAGCGCGTAACTAACGGAACCTATTCACTACAAAAGGATTATGCAAAGCAACAGCGTCTACCGTGGTCAGATGCTAAGGCTGCTGCCTCTGCTAAAGAGTTCTTTGACCGTCTATTTGACCTAAAGTGGTCTCCACCTGGTCGTGGTCTATCGCAGATGGGAACTGACCTTGTAAACCGTCAGAAGAACTCGGCATCGCTACAGAACTGTGCTTTCGTTTCTACTTTGGAAATGACCAAGCAGAACCCAGGTAAGCCATTTGCGTTCCTGATGGAAGCATCTATGCTCGGTGTCGGTGTCGGATTTGACGACAAGGGTGCGGACAAGGGCTTTGAGATTTACGAGCCTGGTGCTCCTCAAGACTATGACATTCCAGACACTCGTGAGGGTTGGATGGAGTCTACTGTTGCTCTTATCAACTCGTTCCTAAAGCCAGACCAGCCTAACTGGGACTTCAACTACGACCAGATTCGACCATACGGAAGCCCCATCAAGACTTTTGGTGGAACTGCTTCTGGTCCAGACCCACTTATTGCGCTACACAACAAGATTCGTGAAGTCTTCCTAGGTCGCAAGGGTGAACTACTTACTACCGTTGACATTGCTGACATCGGTAACCTAATCGGTCGTTGTGTAGTTTCGGGCAATGTTCGTCGCTCGGCTGAACTTCTAATCGGTCGTATTGACGACGACAACTTCTTGAACCTAAAGAACGCTGAGGCTTTCCCTGCTCGCAACTCTTACGACGAGGAATCGCCTGGTTGGGGTTGGATGTCGAACAACTCGGTAATGGTCAATGTTGGAACCGACTTCTCGAAGATTATCGATGGAATCATCCGCAACGGTGAGCCTGGTGTTATTTGGGAAGATATGTCTAAGCAATACGGTCGTCTTGCTGACCCAATCAACAACAAGGACTGGCGTATTGCTGGCTACAACCCTTGTGCCGAGCAGTCTCTTGAGTCTTATGAGATGTGTACTCTAGTTGAGACCTATCTAAACCGTCACACTGACATCGAGGACTTCAAGAGAACCCTGAAGTTTGCCTACCTTTACGCTAAGACCGTGACTCTACTCCCTACCCACTGGGAAGAGACCAACGCGATTATGCAACGCAACCGCAGAATCGGAACCTCTATCTCTGGTATCGCTAACTTTGCCGACAACCGTGGTCTTCCAGTTCTACGCACTTGGATGGATGAGGGATATGCGGTAGTAAAGAAGTATGACTCGGTCTACTCTGAGTGGCTAGGTGTTCGTGAGTCAATCAAGACCACAACCGTCAAGCCATCTGGTACTGTGTCGATTCTTGCTGGTGAGTCTCCAGGTGCTCACTGGTCTCCTGGTGGCGAATACTTTATGCGTGCTATTCGCTTTGGTAACGATGACCCTCAGTTGGCTCTCTTCAAGATGGCTAACTACACAGTTGAGCCAGCCTCTGAAAACCCAGAGCACACCTCTGTTGTTTACTTCCCAATCAAAGCGCAAGCAAAGCGTGCTGAGAAAGATGTAAGCATCTACGAGAAGATGAACCTTGCTGCCACTGCTCAGCGTTACTGGTCTGACAACTCGGTGTCGGTTACTATCTCGTTCAACCCAGAGACTGAAGCCAACGACATTGAAAAGGTTCTTCATATGTATGACGGAAGCCTCAAGACTGTGTCGTTCTTGCCATCTGGTAACTTCACTTACAAGCAGATGCCTTACACGCAGATTACTAAGGAAGAGTATGAGGAAGCAGCCACTAAGTTGTTCCCGATTGACTTTGCTGGAATCTACGAGGGTATGGGTCTAGACGCTATCGGTGAGAAGTATTGCACCACTGACGCCTGTGAAATCAAGTTGATTGTGGAGAACCAGAAGTAATGGTAATCGTATACAGCAACCCAAACTGCCAAGCGTGCGAGCAGACCAAGCGATTCTTGACTGTCAAAGGTATTGAGTTTGAGTCCAAGATGATTGCGGACAGCCCTGAGGTTTTTGCTCTCATTGAAGAAAAAGGCTACTCGTCAGCCCCCGTCGTTGTGGCGGGGGGTGACAGTTGGTCTGGATTCCGTCTCGACAAACTAAACACTCTGGTTCATCAGGACTAAAAATGACCTATGAATATGTTTGTGACACCTGCGATACTCCATATAACGAAACTCGCGGTATCAATGAAGAACAAAAGCAACTGACTTGCGCTGCTGAGGGCTGCGGCGGTAGACTGAAGCGAATCTACTCGGCACCACCTATTCAGTTCAAAGGCACAGGCTTTAGTTCTAGTAGGGGATAACTAAAAAGAAAGAGGCTAGTCTCTTGGAACCCAACTTCTCACTTCCTTTCCTAAAAGAAGAAATTGGAACCCCAGTTTGTGCGGAAACTGACCCAGAACTATTTTTCCCACAAGAGAAAGACGACCCTCTGGTCAGACATATGACCTCTATCTATTACGATGAAAAGGGTGCTAAAGCCTTGTGTGGAACTTGCCCCTACAAGGTACAGTGTCTGCTCTTTGCTGTGGAAAACCGTGAAATTGGTATTTGGGGTGGCACCACTGAGAGTGAACGCAGAAGACTAATCAGAAGAACCAAAGGTGACGCCAGAACTATTGTCCAAATCGCTTTTGGTAAAAAGAGGTAAAATAATAGTAGCCCTTGGGAGAGAGGCAGTAATTACTCACATCTACCCAGGGAGAAACCTTGAATATCGTAAAAATGATTCTCAAGAGAACTATTGCTCTTGTAATCCTAAAAGTCAGTGCCGTTCTAGCCGCAGGTTCTATCGGTGGCGTTGAACTATGGCAGTCCGCTCTAATCGCCGCTTTCGTTGGTGTTATGGAAGTCGCTGAGTCACTCGCTCGTGCTTATGTCGTAGACGGTGTCCTAGACGAGCAAGAAATCAACATTGCGTTTGCATCTTCGGCTGAGGCTGCTTTGGCAGACACTAAGAAAAAGTCTTCTGCTACAGATGAGTCTGGTCTCTAAATCTGATAGGATTTAGGAACAACTAGGCGCACACCAAGTTGCTACAACTAAATAAAAAACCCCCTAGTTAGCGCCAGGGGGTTTTTATTTTGTCTGAACTAAGACTTTTTGATTTTGGTTCTAGCCACTCCGTAGTAGAGAGGGTTTGAGGAACTTAGTCCTAGAGCCTTAGCAATCTTGGTTAGAGAGATTCCGTTGTCTTCGTACTCGTGACGAAGTGCCTCGTGGTAATCCTCGACGCTCTTCTCTCTAGCAATCTTGATGCGCTCTACTGCCTCGGCAATCTGCTCTGGAGTTGCCTTACTACGAACACGCTTACTTGCTGGCTCGACAGCGACTGTGGTGACGCGACGGCGGACTCCAGCATAAGTAACGCCAACTGCCTGAGCAATCGCGATAAGTGAGCCACCCTTGTTGTAGTACTCAACTAAGAGTCTGGTGTATTCGCGTGATGCGTCGTGCTGAGGCGACTTAGTGTTGCGTGAACCATATGCCTGTCTTGCTAGTGGCAATAGTTCGATTAGTAGTGGAGCGTATTCATCGACTAACTGCTTGTTCTTCAATTCGTATCCTTTTGTATTTGTCATTTGGTTGAAACCTTTATACCTGATTATAGACATAGGTTTTATTAGAGAGCAAATTAATACAATAAGCCCACAGCGAACAATTTGTGATACTATCTATAAGCACTAACAGTTAGGAATAGGTATGGCAAAAGGTAAGGGCGGTGGCGGTAAGCCAACAGCCAAAGGTGCTAACGACGACAGACTGAGTTCAAAGAAAAAGGCGTATAAGAAGCGCCCTAAAGTATTTGACGCAGTAAAGCGTCGCTTGGTCACTAAAACTGACTAAGTGTGATACGATTTACTTATAACTAAATAGTGAACCAAGGGGATGCCTGGTTTCGACTGGCATCTGAAGTTTGGTGAAGCACGCCAAGATAGCGGAGTCTTGTAAAACCGCTACAAAAAATAAATGCTGAATCTCGTTCCGCATTCGCCCTAGCAGCCTAAAAATTGCTAGACGCCCCTGAGAAAGCACCAGTCCTAAGTGGGCACTCAGGTTTCAAATAAATAGGACAACCCAAGAGTGAACTACAGCAACTCTATAATCAAGCAGTGGACCTAGTAGTACCGTGGCTGGTAAAGCCTAAGCGTGTAGAAGAACAAACAGACTATGTCAGGACAGGGGTTCGACTCCCCTCATCTCCACTAAAGGTCGACAGCATATGTGCACAATAAGGCTGTCTCGGAAGCCGAGCGTATCTCGGTGACCTTTAAAACTTGAGCGTGTCATATTTGACAAATGTCATATGTGTCCCTTAGTATCGTAAATGTCAAAACTTCAAAGTGCAGTTAGACAGCAATCCCTAGCAACACCACCAAGTATCGAAGAGTGAGATGAAGTCGACATCGCAAGATGTGCGAAAGATTCAACAGTCCTAGTAGCGAAAAGTGTGAGCAGCGAGCCAATGTTGCGATTGGATTTGTGGTTTTGATGGTCTATGGTTATGATTATGTAATCGGCTTTACTGGATAGTAGAGACGACCTCTCAACTGAAAAGGCGAGGGCGGGTTGTCTGTCAAGGCAGACACTGGGTTCGAGACCCAGCAATCCACAAACACAGAGGCGACGGTCTCTGTGGAGTATGGCGGAATGTGAAGTTAGCAAACGACTTCCTAACGCATACAAGGAGCAGATTAAGTTCTGGCAAGCGATGCCAAATGGTAAGCCCCAGTTCCTAACTGACTTAGCGGTCAGAAAACTGTTTGTCCTAGCGGACAACTTGTAGTTGAGCGGATTTACTGAATCCAAATGGTTGCCCGCTCTTTGAGGTGGAATCCTCATACTCACCCTCACTCTAGGCAATAGAGCAATAGCGGAACTTCCGTGTTCAACTAGAGTGAACCCGCGTGTGTAGTTCAACGGTAGAACCTCAGTTTTCCAAACTGATGGTGCAGGTTCGATTCCTGCTACACGCTCAAACGGCTGAATTGCAAGTCAGTCGGAATATGGCTGAATCTCTGTGCCAACAGGGAGAAGGCACTGTCGGGTCTAATCAACCGGGTGGAGAACCTAACGGCAGGTACGCAGATAATCGCTAGAGACCCTGGTGGCTATGCGTTGGTGGTAAAACGAAATCCACCTATTCAAACCAAAAACCCTCTGGGCACTTGTGTCTAGGGGGTTTTTTACATTTACTTTTTATAAACTTAGGTTTAGGTTTATAAGAGATAAGTGTCCAAAAAACGATACATTATTATATAACTTTTAGAAAGAGAGACTTATGGAGAACGCTTTCTGGCTTATTGGGCTGGCTTTTGTAATTACTTCGCTAATAAACATAATTGGTATAATTTATATAAAGACAAAAGTAAATCCCACCAAAGAGCAAATACAAAGAAAGTTAGACAAAAGATGGAAGAAAAGAAATTCGCGGAGAAACTTCTAGCCAGCCTAGGCAACCGTAGCCAAGAGTTCGCTGAGGCTATCGATAAAGCATTAGATAGGTTAGGCGAGCGCGAACCTGAAATCGTCGACGCCCCTAAGGTCGAGATAGACAAGTACGACTACGAGCAAATCGCGGTGGCTTGGAAAGAGACTGGTATGGTAGAAGAAAGAAGTGCCATCAGGGAAATCATCAAAACTGAACTGCTATGGAAGACACAAGACGAGGGCTTTGTTGGAGCCTTACAGTGGATGCTGGGAGAACTAAATGCGAGAGACGCTCAAGACCTTAGTGACAAGACTAGGGCAGAGTAGAAAACTTAGATGGTTTACCAATCCTGTTTATGACCGTGGGTTGGTAGATGGGATTGCCCTAGGCTACCAAGAAGCATCTAAACTTGTGGAGCGTGTAGCCACAAACGCTGAGCGTAGGCGAGTCAACGACATCCTTATCAGAGAGCGTGCCAGACTCCTAGACCTCGAAGAGATGGAGTGGAAAGGCTACTCTAAAGAATTGCTTGACGAGGTAGAGGCAATAATGACTCTGGTTGGTAAAGAAGATTAGTGCTCACTAACGGCGACTTTTCAGTATCCCCTTGTGAACGCTCTGAAATAAAAGACTTTATCGAGGAGTATCACTACTCTGGGTCAATCAATGGGGTTCGCTCTACCTACTGCTTCAAGATGGAGCGCAATGGTGAACTCATCGGCGCAATGCTCTATGGGCAACTCGCTATGGCGAACGCATATAAGAAGTATGCTGACCGCGAAGAAGATGTGATTGAACTACGCCGTCTCTGCCTTATTGACGACACTCCTAAGAACTCCGAGTCCTACTTCATTGGCAGAACTTTGCGTTGGCTAAAGAAGAACACCGACATCCGTAAGGTGGTTTCATACGCAGACCCTAACTATGGACACCAAGGGACTGTCTACCAAGCCACAAACTTTGAGCGAGTTGGTATGACCGCTAAAGGAAAAGTAATTATGTGGAACGGGAAAAAGTATCATGACAAAACAATCCGCACCAAATACAACGGGAAACTCAAGCCATTTGCTCAAAGAGTCAAAGACGCACTAGATTCTGGCGAGGCACACTATGTGGAGCAAGTGCCTAAGGTAATCTATTTGATGAGGTTGAAATGACCAATCCCCGATGGTGTAATGGCAACACTCCACTCTTTGGAAGTGGCTTTCTAGGTTCGAGTCCTGGTCGGGGAGCGTATGAGAAAAATAAATAAAGGCTATCCGTGTCGTAAGCATCGCATCAGGTTCTATGGAAGTTATTGTTATAAATGCTACAAAGAACGCCGCGACGCTGAAAGAAACAGATGAAAACTAAGTTCAAGACTAAGTGTGAGATTCTTGGAGAACTCTGGCTGAATTATCGAGACGATGAACAGTTCAAAGACTTCATTGAATACGCTGACTTAGGACTACCTCTTGCTTACTGTATAGGAACTGGAATTGTAGAGAAGACAGACAAGGCTAAAGGTTTTATAAATGAGGCTTTTGAGTTGCTTCTTGATGGTTTAGGCATTGAAGAAGATACTGGCTTTGAAGACTTGGATGATGTCCTAGATAGTGAGGTAGAAAGTGAAACTTAAGAAACTAGAAAAGAAGATTTCCAAACTGGTCGAAGAAGCCTATTGGAAAGGCTGGAGCGACGGCTGGGACAAGTGCGATGAAGAGAACCTAGAAGACACCACTACTTTTGAAGAGGGTTGGGCTGCTCGTGGAGAAAATGTCCTAACCAGAATGAAGATGCTCGAAGAGGGTTACCTCATTGATGGCAAAGGCTCTAAAGCGATAATGGTTCGCGAAATTGCTGAACTCCTCGCTTTTGAATTCAAAAGAGAAGAGGAAAATGACAATAACGACTAGCAAATGGGAAAGACTCTCGATAAAAAAGGGCTACAAGATTATGAGAGAGCATGGGCTTAGTAAACCGAAGTCCGCTTGGGAATCGGTGAAAGGCATAAAAGTTTTCACTATTTCTTGCGTAAAGCAGTAGAAATACGCCTCAGTAACTCAGTGGTAGAGTACTCGCCTTGTAAGCGAGCAGTCGTCAGTTCAATCCTGACCTGAGGCTCATGGATAAAAAAACAATAGAACAAATAAAGTTCGCTTTGATGGATAAGCGTAAGCGTGAGTTTGAGAAGGCTAGACGCGAGCGTAAAGAGCAAGAGCGACTTCGGGCGATGGCGCAGCAGGTTAGCGCAGCCGACTCATAATCGGTAGGTCGCGGGTTCAAGTCCCGCTCGCCCGACCAGCCCCCGTAACTCAGTGGATAGAGTAGCGGCCTTCTAATCCGTTTGTCGTAAGTTCGATTCTTACCGGGGGCGCAATGAAAACAGCAATAGTAATACCTTTTCGCTCCACTCCTGATAGGGAGAGGATTTTTCAGTATGTCTACAACAGGCTAAAAACCGAGTTCGTCGACATCCCTATCTATGTCAGTGACAGCAGAGAAGTCCTCAAGTTCAATGTTTCTCAAGCGAGAAATCGTGGGTGTCTACAAGCGATAAACGATGGCGTCGACATCCTTATAGTTATTGACGCTGACACTATGTTCCAAAGACGAGATGTGGAAAAGGCTATTCGCTTGGCTGAAAAGGGGGTGGCAAGTATGTTCCGTAACTATGTTCGAGCAAGTAAAGAAGAGACAGACTCGATTCTGGCGGGCGGGGAGATACCTAAAGAGTTTGAGGCAAAGATGTTTAGAAGCACGCCTGGCGGACTTTGGGTTCTTCCAGTCGAAGTATTCAAAACTCTAAACGGCTGGGATGAGCGTTTTATCGGCTGGGGCTATGAAGATACTGCTTTCAATGAGGCTTACAAAACTGTCTATGGAACCAAGTTCCGTAGGATAAAGGCTAATCTAATAAGTCTTTTCCACACTGATAGGATATACATTATTAACCTTTACTTGAAAAACGAAGAAAGGTATAGGCTCTATAAAGAAATAAGTAGAAGCAAAGATAGAGAGTCTATGCTGAAACTGACCGAGGGAAACATAAAGACTTATGACTAAATATATGGACACCCAAGAAGCAGTCGTGTATCACGGAAACTGCCTTGAAGAACTCAAAGACTTGGCGGATAACTCCGTAGACGCTATTGTCACAGACCCGCCTTATGGCTTGGGTGACTCCAACCCCGACTACATTATGTCCGCACTCAAGATGTGGATTGAGGGAGACCGCGCACATATCCCTGCTGGCAAAGGCTTTATGGGTAAGACTTGGGACTCTTTCGTTCCGCCACCTGCTGTTTGGGATGAGTGCTTTCGAGTGCTAAAGCCTGGTGGATACATCTTGGTGTTTGCTGGCTCACGCACACAAGACCTTATGGGTCTATCAGTTCGTATGGCTGGCTTTGAGATTCGCGATTCTCTGAGTTGGGTTTACGCGCAAGGATTTCCTAAGTCGCTCGACATCGGTAAGGCGTTAGAAAAGGCTGGCAACGAAGAAGCAGCAGAGCAGTGGTCTGGTTGGGGAACAGCATTGAAGCCAGCAGTCGAGCCAATCATTATGGGTCGCAAGCCATTGTCGGAGAAAAATGTGTCACTCAATGTGTTGAAGTGGGGAACTGGTGGCATCAACATCGACGAGTCTCGCATTGGTATGGACACTATGGGTGGTGGAACTATGCCAGACCTACGAGATGTAGGTGCTAAGTCTAAAGAAGCCATTGGCATTGACAAGTTGAGTTTCGGTCAGGTATCTGGCGCAGAGCGTATCGAATACAACAACTTCAAGACTGGTCGCTTTCCAGCAAACTTATTGCTTAGTCACGCAGACGACTGCGTTGAAGTCGGCGTAATAGAAGAGTCTTATGTCATAAACAAAACAGAAGAGTGGACAGGCTTCGGTCAGAAAGAACGACCTGACTACGAAAGCACAGAACAGAAAGTGTCGACGCCCCTATATGAATGTGTAGACGGCTGTCCTGTAAAGGAACTAGATGAGCAATCTGGAATCCGCCCTGGTGGAACTTACCCTGCTAAGCGAGGTCAGGCAGTAAATACTTCGTTCGCCTCTGGTCAAGAGACCGAGGGTGGTCAACGCCAGATGGGTGACACTGGTGGGGCTTCGCGATTCTTCTATGTCGGTAAGGCTAATAAGAAAGACCGTAACGAGGGTCTCGATGGTCTAGAAGAAAAAGGCAAGGTCTTCAACGGAAAGAACGACACTTCTGCTGGCAATGCGCCTGGGTCTGTGGAAGACAAGTTCACTACTAAGCCACAAGCAAATCATCACCCGACGGTGAAGCCGACATCCCTAATGGAATACCTAATCAAGATGGTCTGCCCTCAAGGTGGAGTAGTGCTAGACCCGTTTTCTGGAAGTGGTTCTACTGGTAAGGCTGCTGTCCGTAATGGATTCAAGTTCGTTGGCGTAGAAATGACTGACGAATACTTACCAATAATCAAGGGTCGCCTTGAACACGAAATCGACAAGAAGAACGGAAGTCTTTTCTAATGACACTAAAGTATCGTTCCAATATGACTGTGGAACTTGTTCAGTCGATGGGAAGTGACGAGGCAGTTGTATTGGCTGCTCGCGTATCTACCAAAACCGAAAGCGTCGACGCCACTAAGGATGCTGGTCTAATCAATTACCTAATGCGAGACAGACACGGAAGTCCGTTTGAACATAACGCATTTACCTTTTATATTGAGGCTCCTATCTTTGTGTTCCGTGAGTTTCAGAGACACAGGATTGCTAGTTACAACGAGGAGAGCGCACGCTACAAGCAACTAGAGCCTGTGTTCTATGTGCCAAACCTAGAGCGTAAGTTGATTCAGAAAGGTAAGCCTGGTGCTTACAAGTTTGAACTGGGAGACCTTAGCCATTTGACTGCTGTTTATCGCTCGACCTACGAGGCTAACAAGAGTGCCTACGCTGAGTATCAAAAGATGCTAGACGCTGGAGTTGCTCGTGAGGTTGCTCGTGGAGTATTGCCAGTAAACATCTACTCGTCTATGTATGTAACTATGAACGCTCGTTCCCTAATGAACTTCCTATCTCTACGCACTGACCGTGAAGAGAACCTGTTCCCGTCTTTTCCTCAGCGGGAAATCGAGATGGTTGCTGAACAGATGGAAACAATATTTGCTGAGCGTATGCCTATCACATATGATTGTTTCAACAAAAACGGAAGAGTAGCACCGTAAGGAAAGACGAAATGAACATAGAAACTCGCGAGCAATTGATTATACATATCGAGGGGCTTCAGGCTACCTTGACTAAACGCAATGCTCGAATAGAAGAACTTGAGGCTCAAGTTGAGAAACTCAAGAAAAGCCCAGCCAATAAAGACGCTGAGCGAAAAGGCTACAAGCAAGGCTGGAAAGATTGCGCCTCGCACCTGATGGAAATTACTCGCAAGACTGCTTTGGAGTTGCGTGAGATTCGTAGAGAGGCTTTTGACTTGTACTTGAATGGAGATAAGAAGTGAGCATCGAAGCATATGACTATGGCAAGAAAGACGGAATCGCTGAAGAGCGAAAGCGTATCGTCGATTGGGTTCATAATCACAGAACAGAACTGCCATTGCTAGATGGATACTCTATTTTTAGAGACCGCTTTGACTCCGAGAGTTTGCTGAAGTTTATTGAAAGTGGCGTAGAGCAAGAGGAAGACGAAGAGTGAGAGAGTTCTGGAATCTTTACTATGACGGTAAGGACTGCGT
>JACCDL010038941.1_pt1 | contig 15863 bp, 13 predicted proteins | sample 7441931 | NCBI WGS metagenome assembly JACCDL01 (sample SAMN15323437, study PRJNA562643) | freshwater metagenome | isolation source: river surface water | place: USA:Blue River Watershed | collected 2017-08-16 | reverse complement strand
CCACCTCGTGCTCGCCACGCAGCGTCCGTCGACGGACGTCATCACCGGCCTCATCAAGGCCAACCTGCCCACGCGCATCGGCTTCAAGGTCTCCTCGCAGATCGACTCGCGCACCATCCTCGACCGCGGCGGCGCCGAGACGCTCGTCGGCCGCGGCGACATGCTCTTCGTGCCTCCGGGCAGCGCCACGCTCAACCGCGTGCAGGGCGCCTTCGTCGGCGAGCAGGAGGTCGCCGCGATCGTCGAGTTCCTGGCCGAGAAGAACGGCAAGCCGGAGTTCGCCCAGGACGTCGTCGCCGCCATCAAGGAAGGCGCCGAAGGCGGCGAGGGCGGCGAAGAGGGCGAGGACGGCGAGGACCCGCTGGTGGCCCAGAGCTGGGCGATCATCAAAGAGACGCGGCGCGCCTCGGTCTCGATGCTGCAACGACGGCTCAAGCTCGGCTACAACCGCGCGGCCCGCATCATGGATATCCTTCACGACAAGGGTTACGTCGGGCCGGAGAACGGCTCGAGCCCGCGCGAGATCCTCGTCGACTGAGCGGGAAGCAAAGGGAAACCGGAGACCGGATCATTGGCCGGGGAATCTTTGCAGGTCTCGGGTCTCAGCCGTCGGGAGCCAGGTTCAGGTGTTCGGGTCCCAGGTTCAGGGTATGCATTTTGTCCCGTACCCGCACCTGTACCTGATAACCCGTACCCGGGACCTGAGGGCCGAGACCTGAGACCTGGGAATGTTTCACGTCTCGAGGTAGGGCTGACCAGCCTTGGTCAGCCGCGGTTGAGCGAGGCCGCTCAACCCTACCCAAGGCAGCGAGGCATCACTCAAAGGGAAATCGGAGACCGGATGATTGGCTGGGGCCATTCCTTAAGCCCGCAGCATCTATTCCGGTTTCCGGTCTCCCCTTGAGCGCTGCGTCCACTTTTGCAACGAGGACAGCACGTGGTGCTGTCCCGCCCCTCACTTCTTCTCTTTCTTCTTCTTACGTTCCGGGACTTCGGGCTTCTTCTTTTTCTCGGGCGCCGGGATGGACGGCTCCGGCACGGGAAGGGTCGGATCGACGGTGGGCGCGGGGGCGTTCGGGTCGAAGAAGGGCTTCGGCGCGGGCGCCGCGGGAGCAGGGGTCGATGGCGCGGCCTCCTTGGCGGGTTCGGCGGCGACGGCCAGGGCGGCCACGAAGAGCAAGGCGAGCGAGCGCATGGGGTTGCTGATTAAACATCCGGGTCGGGGGGAAGTTGCAAGCCTGCCCCGCCGGGCATGAAAAAGCCCCGTTGCCCGGGGCTTTCGACCGGATCCCCGTTGTCCGCTCAGGCGCCTTCGGTCTTCTTGGCCGGCTTTTCGGCCGCCGGCTTCTTCTCGGCCTTCGGCTCAGGTTTCTTCGGGGCGGGCTTCTCTTCGGAGTCGGCGTCCTTCTTCGGCTTGGAAAGTTCCTTGGCGACCGCGACGCCGGCGCCGACCGCGACCTCGGCGAGCTTCGCATTGGAGGCGCCGCCGGCTCCTTGGCCGGAGCCGATGGCGGCGAGCTTGTCCGCTTCCGCCTGCGCGGCCTTCGCCGCGTCGAGCGCCATCTGGGTCGTAGCGTCCACCGTCTGGGCGACGAGGGAGACGGCTTCGGCCGGGGCCTCCGGCGCGGCTTTCGCTTCGGCTTTCGCTTCCTTCTTCGGCTTCTTGTCCGTGGCGACGGTCTTGTTGCCTCCGGGCGGCGTCGGGCCGCTCGGCTTCTTGGTGGTGGAAGTCGTGGCGGCGAACGCGACCGAAGCGGCGGCGAGCAGGGCGAGCAGGGTTGTCTTCATCTTGTGGATATTACACCGACGGGCGGCCGGAGTTTCAACCTCGGTCCGGTCGGAAGACGAAGAAAACCGCCCCCAGCAGACAGCAAAACGCCCAAAGATAGTCCCATTTCCACTTTTCGCCCAGGAAGAGCATCATGAAGGGGACGAAGACCGCGAGCGTGACGCATTCTTGCAGGATCTTCAGCTGGGCTCCGGAAAGGCCCCCGGCATAGCCCAGCCGGTTGGCCGGGACCATGATCAGGTATTCTCCGAGCGCGATGCTCCAGCTCACCAAGGCGGCGGCCCACCAAGGACTCTGCTGCATCGTCCGGAGGTGGCCGTACCAGGCGAAGGTCATGAAGACGTTGGAGGCCGCCAGCATGCCGACGGCGAGGAGGGCGGGTTTCAGGAGTTCGGGGCGCATGGCAGGGAGGTCACGGAAAGGCTACGGCCGTGTCACGCTTCAAGGTAAGCGAAGCGTCTTGTACCCGGTCCGATATGCTCAGACTTGCAGGTTGCGCCGTCCCTATCAACCTTGCGCACCATACCCCTATGTCTGAATCCCCCGTCCCTGCCCCCGCGCCCTCGGCGCCCGTCACAGCCTGGAACTCGCTGACGAAGGATCTCGCCGGCGGCTTGGTCGTGTTCCTCGTCGCCCTGCCTCTGTGCCTGGGCATCGCCCTGGCTTCGGGCGCGCCGATGGTCGCGGGCCTCGTCAGCGGCGTGGTGGGCGGCGTGCTCGTGGCATGGCTCAGCGGTTCGCACACCAGCGTGAGCGGGCCGGCGGCCGGCATGGTGGCGGTGGTCCTGGCGCAGGTGGCGATCCTCAAGTCCTATGAGGCGTTCCTCGTGGCCGTGATCTTGGCAGGGGCGCTCCAGATCCTGCTCGGCGCGTTGCGGGCCGGCTTCATCGCGGCCTTCTTCCCCTCGAACGTCATCAAGGGCCTGCTCGCCGCGATCGGGGTGATCGTGATCCTCAAGCAGATCCCCCACGCGGTCGGGCACGACGCGGATCCGGAGGGCGACATGGGCTTCCTGCAGCCCGACGGCAAGAACACCCTTTCGGAGCTGTTCTCCTCCCTGTTCGAATTCGAGCCCGGCGCGCTGATGATCGGCCTGGTCTCGCTGGCGGTCCTGCTGGCGTGGGACCGGAGCCGGTTCAAGAAGTCGCTCATCCCGGCGCCGCTCGTGGTGGTGGTGCTCGGCGTCGTGGCCAACCTGGTGATGAAGTCGGCGGGCAGCGCGTGGGCCATCGGGACGTCCCACCTCGTGCAGGTGCCGACGGCGGCGAGCCTGGGCGAGTTCTTCCGGGCCCTGCCCAGCCCGGACCTCCAGGCTTTCGGCAACCCCGCGATCATCATGGCCGCCGTCACGATCGCGGCCGTCGCCTCCTTGGAGACCCTGCTGAACCTCGAAGCCGTGGACAAGCTGGATCCGCGCAAGCGGGTGAGCCCGCCGAACCGCGAGCTCATGGCGCAGGGCGTCGGCAACATGGTGGCGGGCTTCCTCGGCGGCCTGCCCATCACCTCGGTCATCGTGCGCAGCTCCGTGAACATCAACGCCGGCGCGGCGAGCCGCCTGTCGGCCTTCTTCCACGGCATCCTGCTGTGCCTGCTGGTGCTGCTCGCGCCGCGGTGGCTGAACGAGATCCCGCTGGCCTCCTTGGCCGCCGTCCTCCTGGTCACCGGCCTCAAGCTGGCCAGCCCGGCCCTTTTCCGGCAGATGTGGTCGGAAGGCCGCACCCAGTTCGTGCCCTTCATCGTCACGACCGCGGCGATCGTGTTCACGGACCTGCTCACCGGCGTCCTCATCGGCCTGGCCACCAGCCTGGCCTTCATCCTGCACAGCAACTACCGGCGGCCCTTGCTCCGCTTCATGGAGCACCATGTGAGCGGCGACGTGTTGCGCATCGAGTTCTCCAACCAGGTGAGCTTCCTCAATCGGGCGGTGCTCGAACAGGCCCTGGATTCCGTGCCGACGAACGGCCACGTCGTGCTCGACGCGCGCAACACGGACTACATCGACCCGGACATCCTCGACCTCATCGATGATTTCCGCAGGCAGACCGCGCCGGCGCGCAACCTGAAGGTGAGCCTCGTGGGCTTCAAGGACCGGTACGTGATGGCGGACGAGATCCAGTTCGTGGACGTGAGCACCCGCGAGGTGCAGGCCCAGCTGACCCCGGAGCGCGTCCTCCAGTTCCTCAAGGAAGGCAACGAGCGGTTCGTGACGGGCCGCCGCCTGACCCGCGACCTCGCCCGCCAGGTGGATGCGACGGCCGCCGCCCAGTACCCGATGGCGGTCGTGCTCAGCTGCATCGATTCGCGCAGCCCCGTGGAGCTGATCTTTGACATGGGCGTGGGCGACGCGTTCGTCATCCGCATCGCGGGCAACGTCGCGAAGGAGAAGGTCCTGGGCAGCATGGAGTTCGCCTGCGCCGTGGCCGGCGCGCGGCTGGTGCTCGTGATGGGCCATACCAGCTGCGGCGCGGTCAAGGCGGCCGTGGACCTGTTCGAGACCGGCAACACGGCCTCGAAGGCCACGGGCTGCGAGCATCTCGACGCGCTGGTCAACGAGATCCAGAAGTCCATCGTGCCGGGCACCAAGCCGCACGGCGACTGGGTGACGAAGGAGACCAAGCTGATCTACGTGGACGACGTCGCCGCGCGCAACGTGGCCCGGACGATCGGCTACATCCGCTCCGCCAGCCGCACGCTGCGCGAGCTCGAGGCGGCGGGCAAGATCGCCATCGTCGGCTCCATGTATGACATCAAGACCGGCAAGGTCACTTATCTGGAAGAGACCACGCTCAAGGCCTGACGGACGGAAGCGGCGCGCGACTGAAGGGTTCCGCTGAGGCATAACCTGGTTTGTGCCCGACGGCGGCCGCGACGGTCATCGGAGGATGCAGACTCCTGATGACCGCCCGCGCGAACGCCTCGTCCGCCTCGGCCCGCGCGCCTTGCTGGACGCCGAGCTCATCGAGCTGCTGATCGGCGCGGGCACCAAGGGCGCGCCGGCCCCCGTCGTCGCCTCGGCCTTGCTCGCCGAGTCCGGCACGCTGGCCGCGCTCGCGACCTGGGATACGCATGACTTCGGACGGGTCCATGGGCTCGGGCCTGCCAAGGCCGCCGAGCTCGCCGCGGCGATGGAGCTCGCCCGCCGGATCCGCGAACGCGCGCACGATCCCGGCGAGAAGTTCGACGCGCCGGCCAAGGTCTGGGCGCGGCTCGAACCGTTCGCGGCCGGGCTCGCCGTCGAGAAGTGCTGGGTGCTCTGCCTCAACCGGCGCAACCGTCTGCTCGGCCTGCATGAGGTCAGCTCAGGGACGGCGACGAGCGCGCTCCTCCACCCGCGGGAGGTCTTCCGGCATGCCCTCAAGCACGCGGCCTCGGCCGCCATCGTCGCCCATAATCATCCCAGCGGCGACCCTACGCCGAGCCCCGCCGACCGGGCCGTGACGCGTCAGCTGGCCGACGCCGGCCGGGTCGTGGGCGTCGAACTGCTCGACCATGTGGTCGTGGGCCGCCCGGAGGCGGATCCGGCCGGCAAGGGGTGGTTCAGTTTCGGCGAGGCGGGCTTGATTTAGCGGAACTATCGGCTGATTTTGGAGGTCGCACCCTCATGCCCCTTTCCCGGACCATCAAGGTCGGGCTCGCCGTCGTCGTCGCAGCCGTCCTCGCCTTCGCCAGCCGTCAAGGCCTGCGCTATCACAAGAAGCATCTCGCTGCCCCCCGGGCCGGCGAACTCGTCTACCGTCAGGACTGCATGGGCTGCCACGGCCCGGTGGGCGAGGGCGTCGCCGGCAAGGCCGACGAACCCCTGGTCGGCGAGAAGTCCGTCGCCTCCTTGGCCAAGTACATCGCCCGCGAGATGCCCGAAGACGATCCCGGCACCCTCTCCCTGGCCGACGCGGCGGCCTCCGCCGAATACATCTACCAGGCCTTCTATTCCGCCGAAGCCCGCGCGCGCAATCATCCGCCGCGCGTGGAGCTCGCCCATCTGACCGTCCGCCAGTATCGCGAGAGCCTCGCCGACCTGCTGGGTTCGCTCCGCGGCGCGACCGGCGTCGTCGAGTCCGGCGGCCTCGCCGCCACCTATCGCGAGCGCCCCGAGCGCGACCCCAAGATGCCGGACCGGAACCGGCCCGAGACCACCTTCAAGCAGCAGGTCGACCCGGTCATCGACTTCGACTTCGGCGCGAAGGCCCCGGAGAAGGGCACCTATGCCGCGCAGTTTTCCATCCACTGGAGCGGCTCGGTGCTCGCCCCCGACACCGGCGAGTATGAGTTCCGGATCACTTCGCCCAACGGCGTCCGGCTCTACGTCAACCCGCCCGAAGGCGGCAGCGAGAAGGACGCCCTCATCGACCTCTGGGTGAGCTCAGGTGCCTCGCGGTCGGCCTCTGCGGCGATCTTCCTCCTCGGCGGGCGTAGCTACCCGCTCAAGCTCGAGTTCTTCAAATACAAGGACAAGACCGCCGGTCTGAAGCTTGAGTGGCGTCCGCCCGGCGGCGCGTGGACCTTGGTCCCGCGCGCGCACCTTTCGCCCCGGCTGTCCGCCTACGTGAACGTCGTCTCGGTCACGATGCCGCCCGACGACGGCAGCATCGGCTACGAGCGCGGCTCTTCCGTCTCGCGGGAATGGACCGAAGCCGTCGCCAAGGGCGCCCTGCAGGTCTCGGCCCAGGTCGGCCCGCGGATTTTCGCGCTCGCCGGCACCAAGGCCGACGCCCCGGACCGCGCCGAGAAGCTCAAGGCCTTCTCGCTGCGCTTCGCCCAGCTGGCCTACCGTCGCCCGCTGAGCGACGAGCAGAAGGCCGACCTCGCGGCCATCTACGCGCCGGGCGTCGCCCCCGAGGTCGCCGCCAAGCGCGCCTTCATCTTCACGCTCTCGAACCCGGCGTTCCTCTATCCCGGCCTCGGCGCCCAGGACGACTACGCCGTCGCCTCGCGCCTCGCGCTGACCCTGTGGGATTCCGTGCCTGACGCGCCGTTGCTGCAGGCCGCGGCCGCCGGCCGCCTCAAGGACGCCGCCCAGGTGCGCGCCCACGCCCAGCGCATGATGAAGGACCCCCGCGCGAAGGCCAAGCTGCGCGACTTCCTGCACGACTGGCTGCATGTCGAAGAAGGCGTGGAGATCGCCAAGGACCAGAAGGAATACCCCGGCTTCGACCAGGGCGTCGTCATGGACCTGCGCACCTCGCTCGATCTCTTCGCCGAGCACATCGTGTGGTCCGAGAAGTCCGACTACCGCCAGCTCCTCCTCGGCGACACCATCCTCATGAACGAGCGCCTGGCCAAGTTCTACGGCCAGAAGGTCGCCCCCGGCGACGGCTTCCAGCCGGTGAAGATGGATCCCGAGCAGCGCGCCGGCGTGCTCACGCATCCGTATCTCCTGGCGACCTTCTCCTACACCAAGTCGACCTCGCCGATCCACCGCGGCGTCTTCGTGACGCGCAACATCCTCGGCCGCATGCTCAAGCCGCCGCCCATGGCGATCGCGTTCATGGACGACAAGTTCGACCCATCCTTCACCATGCGCGAGAAGGTCACCGAACTGACCGCCAAGCCCGCGTGCATGTCGTGCCACGTCACGATCAACCCGCTCGGCTTCAGCTTCGAACGCTTCGACGCCGTCGGCCGCCTCCGCGCCACCGACAACAGGAAGCCCGTCGACCCCGTCTCCGACTACGTCGCCGCCGACGGCTCGGTGCTCCAGCTCAAGGGCGCCCGCGACGTGGGCATCCATGCCGCGGAGAGCGCCGCCGGCCAGGCCGGCTTCGTGCGCAACCTCTTCCACTCGCTCGTCAAGCAGCCCCCGGCCGCCTACGCGCCCGAACTGCTCGGTCAGCTGACGGACAGGTTCCGCGCCGACGACTTCCACGTCCGTAACCTCGCCGTCGAGGTCGCGGTCGTCGCGGCGCTCCGCCCGACCGTCGCCCCCGCCCCCGCTTCCCCGGCCGCCGCCGCCCCTCACGCCCGCTAAGACCATGACGCTCCAACATCGCCGCGAATTCCTCCGCCGCCTCGGTCTTTCGGCCGCCGCGCTCCCGCTCCTCGGCGGACTGGCCACGCTCGGCGCCGCCGAGCCCGCCGCCGGCCGCCGCCAGCGCGTCATCTTCGTCTTCTCGCCCAACGGCGTCGTCCCGCCGGCCTTCTGGCCCGACGAGGAAGGCGCGAACTTCAGGCTCAAGCCGATCATGAAGCCCTTCGAGCCTTTCAAGGACAGGCTGCTCACGCTCAAGGGCGTGAACAACCGCGTCCGCGGCGACGGCGACGCGCACATGCGCGGCATGAGCTGCCTGCTTACCGGCATCGAACTCTTCCCCGGCAACATCATGGGCGGCGGCGGCGCGCCGGCCGGCTGGGCCAGCGGTCCGTCCGTCGACCAGGTCCTGCGGACGCACCTGCAGGCGAACCCGCGGACCAAGACCCGCTTCGGCTCCCTCGAACTCGGCGTCGCCGTCGGCAACCGCGCCGATCCGTGGACCCGCTGGAGCTACGCCGGCGCCAACCAGCCCGTCGCGCCGATCTCCAGTCCTTATGAGCTCTTCGACAAGCTCTACGGCTCGATGAAGGAAGGCGAGAACCTCGGCTCCGTCCTCGACGGCCTCAAAGACGACCTCGCCAAGGTCGCCCAGGCGGTGGACAAAGGCGACCGCGCCTTGCTCGACCAGCATGCGACCGCCCTGCGCGAACTCGAGCGCGGCCTCAGGGAGAGCCAGTCGCAGGCGGCCCTCAAGGTGCCGTCTCCGCCGGAGCCCGGCATGCCGCTCGACAACGACAGCATCCCGCAGATCGCGCGCCTGCAGACCGAGCTCCTGATCAGCGCCTTCCAGAACGACCTGGCGCGCGTCTCGACGTTCCAGTTCACCAATTCCGTCGGCGGCGCGCGCATGAAGTGGATCGGCATCGAAGAAGGCCACCACGCGCTCTCGCACGATCCGGACCTCAACACCGGTTCCGTCGAAAAGCTCACCAAGATCAACACCTGGTTCGCCGAACAGATCGCTTTCCTCGCGAAGCGCCTGCAGGAGACCCCGGAGCCGGACGGCAGGGGCAACATGCTGGCCAACACCACCATCGTCTGGACGAACGAGCTCGGGAAGGGCAACAGCCACACGCACGAGGACATCCCGTGGGTGCTGATCGGCGGCGGCCTCGGCTTCAAGACCGGCCGCGCGCTCAAGTTCGCGAAGGAGCCCCACAACCGCCTGCTCATGTCGATCGCCAAGGGCTTCGGCCATCCGATGCAGACCTTCGGTAACCCGAGCCTCTGCGAAGGCGGAGCGTTGAAGCTGAGCTGAGGGCAGGTGGAAGCGGCAGGCGGTTAGCGGGTGGCGGTTAGGAAAAGCCATCAACGCAAGGGGAGACCGGGGGCCGGATGATTGGCTGGGGGTTAATGCCCTCAGCATTCATTCCGGTTTCCGGTCTCCCTTTTGTTTCAGTCTAAGCAGGCGGATGCGAGGTCATCGCATCCCTGCTGGGCTTTGTCTGTCATCCGCCATCCATCATCTGCCATCTTTCCGTAAAGGGTCCCCCGCCTGTGCCGATTCCGATTGGAGCTCCACTTATTCCTGGATTTAGGTGGGCGGTACGTTGCCACGGCTCGGACGAGGCCGGTCGGGTCGCACCTCCCGTATATTATGTTCGTAGGGAAGGGAGGCTGCCGCGGGTGTCGAACACCGCAGGGGACGGTTAATATGAAGTAAAACGCCGCGAAAAGCAAGCGGGCGGGCGGAACAGGAGTGATTTCCCCGTGTCGTCGGCTACAACTGCCCCATGCGACACCCCTACGCGCTCCTGCTCCTCTGTCTCGGCCTCGTCGGCTGCCAGCAAACCCAGCCTCGTCCGGAGATCGTCCCGGCCGAATACGTCGGGTTGCTTGCGCCCAAGACGCCGGCGCCGCTCCTCCAGAAGGGCGACCGCCTCGCCATCTGCGGCGACTCCATCACCGAGCAGAAGATGTACAGCCTGCTCATGGAGGCATACATCGTCGCCGCGCGTTCCGACCTGCACGTCACCGTCCGCCAGTATGGCTGGAGCGGCGAGCAGGCCGGCGGCTTCCTCAAGCGCATGGACAACGACGTGCTCCGCTTCAAGCCGACCGTCGCGACCACTTGCTACGGCATGAACGATTTCCGGTACGTCCCGAAGGATGACGCCATCGCCGAGACCTACCGCCAGAACCAGACCACCGTCGTGCGTAAGTTCAAGGAAGCCGGCGTGCGCGTCGTGCTCGGCTCGTCCGGCACGATCCATTCCGTCCCGCCGTGGGTGAAGTCCGCGAAGGGCACCTGGCAGGAGCTCAATCTGGCGCTGCTGAACTTCCGCAACATCGGCATCGAAGTCGCGCAGGCCGAGCAGGTCGCGTTCGCCGATGTCTACTGGCCGATGCTCGTGAAGGGACATGAGGTCCGCGCCAAATACGGCGAAGACTTCAAGCTCGAGGGCAAGGACGGCGTGCACCCCGGCTGGGCCGGCCACGTCATGATGGCCACCGCGTTCCTCGAAGGCCTCGGCCTGCGCGGCGACGTCGGACAGATCGACGTCGACCTCGCCAGCGGCAAGGCGAACGCCCGCTACGGCCAGCGCGTCATGAAGTCCGAAGGCGGCGTGGTCTCGCTGCGCAGCTTCCGGATCCCGGCTTCGTTCGAGCCTGGCGACGCCACGAAGGACGGCACCCTGGCCGCGGGCGTGGCCTTGGCCGACTTCCAGAAGAAGCTGAACCGCCTGACCCTACGCGTCGCCGGCGCCAAGACCGCCCAGCTCAAGGTGACCTGGGGCGACACCTCCAAGATCTTCACCGCCGCGCAGCTCGCCAAGGGCGTGAACCTCGCGGCTGAGTTCCCGCAGAACCCGACCTCGCCCGCCTTCGCCAAGATCTGGAAGGCCGTGGCCGAGAAGCAGGCCTACGAGACCAAGCAGATCAAGACGCTCTTCCGCAGCCCTGAAGCCAAGAAGGACATGGAAGCCGTCGTGAAGAGCTCGCAGGTCGAGTTCGACCGCCTGGCCGCCGCGCTGCAGGCCGTGATCAAGCCCGTCGATTCGACCCTCAAGGTCGAAGAGGTGCGCTGAGCGCGCTCCGCCAATGAAACGGGCCGCACTTTCGTGCGGCCCGGGCTATGGCTAGCCAACAACGATTGATTATTCGGCCGTGACGTTCTCGGCGACGCCGACGCCGAGGGTCATGCCACCGACGACCTGGACCTTCTCCATGATGGTCTTCTGGAGTTCCTCGAGGACCTTCGGGTTCTTGATGAGGTAGTCCTTGGCGGCTTCGCGGCCCTGGCCGATGAGCTGGCCGTTATAGGCGATCCAGGCGCCCTTCTTCTCGAGGATCTTGTGTTCGATGCCGAGGTCGAGGACGGAGCCGGAGCGGGAGATGCCTTCGGTGTACATGATGTCGAACTCGCACTCCGTGAAGGGAGGGGCGACCTTGTTCTTCACGACCTTCACCTTGGTGCGGTTGCCGATGACCTTGCCGGAAGGCTCCTTGATCTGGCCGATGCGACGGATGTCGATGCGGACGGACGAGAAGAACTTCAGGGCGCGGCCGCCGGGGGTGGTCTCGGGGCTGCCGAACATCACGCCGATCTTTTCGCGGATCTGGTTGGTGAAGATGACCACGCAGTTGGTGCGGCTGATGGCGGCCGTGAGGCGGCGCATGGCCTGGCTCATCATGCGGGCCTGGACGCCGACGGTGGAGTCGCCCATCTGGCCGTCGAGTTCCTGCTTGGAGACGAGGGCGGCGACGGAGTCGATGACGATGACGTCGACCGCGCCGGAGCGGATGAGGGTCTCGGCGATGTTGAGGGCGTCTTCGCCGGATTCGGGCTGGGAGACGAGGAGGTTGTCGAGGTCGACGCCGACGACCTTGGAGTAGCGGGGGTCGAGGGCGTGCTCGACGTCCACGAAGACGGCGTTGCCGCCCTGGCGCTGGATCTCGGCGATGATGGAAAGACAGAGGGTCGTCTTACCGGAGGATTCCGGGCCGAAGATCTCGACGATACGGCCGCGGGGGAGGCCGCCGACGCCCAAGGCGAGGTCGATGGCGACCGAGCCGGTGGACACGGTCGAGACCTGCATCTTGGTCGCGTCTCCCATGCGCATCAGGGTGCCGTCGCCATACTGCTTGTTGATGGCGGAGAGAGCCAGATCGAGGGTCTTCTTCTCGGCTGCCTGGTTGGCAGATTTTTCCTTAGCGGTGGGTTCGGATTTGGCGGACATAACGTTGGGTATGCGGAATGGAAATTGCCCGCCACGGCGAGCGTGGCAAGCAAAATGAACAAATGTTCACTATATCTTTCCACCCCCTTTTGGGCGGGGGTTAGAAGCTAAACAAATCCCCCAGCCATTCCCAGAAACCCGGCTCTTCCTTAGGTTTTACGGCCTTTTTAGGCGCGGCTCGGACGGCCGGCAGGTTGGCCTGGGCGGCGGCCTGGGCTTGGAGCTTGGCCAGCCCGTCCTTCATGAGGTCGGCCGCCAGCTGGTCGCGGAGCCGCTGCTCCGGTTTGGCTCCCTGCGGGCTGTGACAGCCGAGCACGACCGCGATCACCCGGTGCCCGCCGACCTTGGCCGTCGTGACGATCGAGGCGTCGGCGGCTTCGGTCCAGCCGGTCTTGAGTCCGTCGCAGCCCGGGAAGGAATCCAGCAGGTGGTTATGGTTCAGCACCTCCATCGGCTTGAGCGGGCGGCGGAGGACGTAGCGCTTGGCTGAGGTGAAGCGCAGGGCTTCGGGCATGGCGCAGAGGACGACGGAGAGCTTGGCCAGGTCGCGGGCGGTCGTGGTGTCGTGCGGGCCCTTGCCATAGGTCAGTCCGTTCGGGGTGACGAAGCGGGTGCGGGCCATGCCGAGCTCGGCGGCCCGGCGGTTCATGCGGGCGACGAAGGCGGCGGTGCTCCCGGCCCGGTCGACGGCCAGGGCCACCGCGACGTCGTTCGCTGACTTCAGCATCAGGGCGTAGAGCATGTCCTCCACCGAGAAGGTCTCGCCGACGGCCAGCCAGATCTGGGAGCCGCCGGTGCCGGCCGCTTCCTTGGTCACGCCGACGCGGTTGCGCAGCGTGGTCTTGCCGTCGCGGATGTCCTCCAGGACCAGGAGGAGGGTCATCAGCTTCGTCACGCTCGCGGGACTGCCCGGGTAGTCGGCCGTGGTCTGCGCCAGCACGGCGCCGGTCGCGGCGTCGACGCAGATGGAGCCATCGACCCGCAGGCCTTGGGTCGAGTAACGCGTCTGGGCGGCCGTCTCCGCGGTGAGCGCGGCGCAGAGGAGGAGGGCGGTCGCGACGAAGCGCACGGGCGATTGGTTGACGGACGCGACGGCGGAGCAAGTCCGATTTGCGTCGGGCCCGCGGAACGTCACCTTGCCGGCATGCGCCTTTTCCTGCTCCGCCATGCCGAAGCCGTCCCCGGGACGCCCGACGCCTCGCGCGACCTCACGCCGCACGGTCAGCGCCAGGTCGCCCTGCTGGCCCCGGGGCCGGGGCTCGCGGCCTTGGCCGAAGTCGACGCGATCGAGCACAGCCCGTTGGTGAGGGCGGTCCGGACGGCGCAGCTGCTGCGGCTCGCGACCCGCTCGACCTTGCCGCTTAAGGTGCTGCCCGGGCTGGAGCCCGAGGCCGATCCGCGCAAGGTCGCGGCCCTCGTCGCAAAGTCCCGCCGGAGCCGCCTGCTCGTCGGACATAATCCGCATCTTTCGGAGCTGGCGGCGCTTCTCCTCGGCCTGCCCGACGGCGGCGAGGCGATCCGTTTCCGCAAGGCCGGGCTGATGGCTTTGGAAAGGCGCGCCAAGCCGGACCGCGCGCGGCCCTTCGGCGCGTGGAGCCTGCTGTGGATGGCGCCGCCCGACCTGACGAAATGACACGCCCCGACCTTGACTGAACTCGGCGTAACCCCGACCTTCCTGACGTGTCCGAACGCCGTCGCCATCGCCTGATCTGGAGCGCCGTCGCCTGCGCCCACGCGATGGCCTTGGGCGCGGTCTGGATCGGGGGGATGCGCGGGGCCGGTGAGCCGTCCGCTGAGGGCGGTCATATCCTCGTGACCTTGCTCCCCGAGCCGGTGGCCTTGCCCGGTGAAGCGAAGGAAGGCGCCGCCCTCGGTGCCGGCCTGTCCTTGCCCGTGACGCCGGCCTTCGTGCCGGCGCCGCCGGCTGCCGTGCCTGTCGCCGCCGCCCCTGCGGCCGCACCAGTGGCTTCCGTTGCCTCTGTGACGGCCGAGCCCAAGGGCGTCTCCGTCGCGCCGCCCGCGCCGGTCGCCGAAGTCTTCGTGCCGCCCGCTTTCCGCGCGCGACAGGAGCCCGCTTATCCTGAGCGCGCCCGTCGCGCCGGCGTCGCCGGCGTCGTCGGCGTCCGCATCGCCCTCGCCGCCGACGGCACCGTCCGTCAGGTCGAAGTCACCGCCAGCTCCGGCAGCCGCCTGCTCGACGAAGCCGCGTTGGAGGCCGCCCGCGCGTCGACCTTCGCGCCCGCCACCCGCAACCAGGCTCCGGTCGAATCCGAAGCCGTCGCCAATTACCGCTTCGAGCTCCGCTGAACCGTGCGCATCCTCGTCGCCGCCTCCAATCGTGGTTCTAATGGTGCCGTCGTCTACGCAAAGCGTCTCATCCCGATGCTGCAGGCGGCCGGACACGATGTCTGGCTGGCGGCCGAGCCGGGTTCGTGGATCGAGCGGCGCAAGGCCGGCCAGGTCCCGATCATCCAGACCAGCTTCCGGCGTCTGCCGTTCGACGAAGTCGACCGCGTCGCCGCGATCTGCCGGCGCGAGCGCATCGACCTCGTCCATTCGCATCTCACCCGCTCGAGCAATTTCGCCGCGGTGATGCGCCAGTTCCACGGCATCCGCAGCGTGGCTCATCTGCACGCCGCCCAGCCGCGCCTGCACACCGGCTTCCACGACCACCTCATCGCCGTTTCGGACGCCGTCGCCCGGCAGCAAGCCCTCTATCCTTGGAACTGGACCATGCCGATGTCCGTCCTGACCAATTGCGTCGACGGCGAGCGTTTCCGGCCGGCGCCCGCCGGCGCGCCGGACCGGTTGCGCGCTCTGCTGGGCGTCGGCCCGGCCACGCCGGTGATCGCCCTCATCGGCTTCATCTCGCGGCGCAAGGGCCAGGACCTGGGCGTCCGCGCCTTCGCCGTTCTCCGCCGGAAATATCCGGACGCCGTCCTCGCCGTCATCGGCGAAGGCGCGCTGCCCGCGGACCTGCCCATGGATGGCGTGCGCATGGTCGGTTTCCGTGACGACGTCGACGCGCTGCTGCCGCATGCGACCGCGGTCATCGTTCCTTCGCGCGAAGAACCTTTCGGCCTGGCCGCCATCGAAGCGATGGCCTGCGCCGTGCCCGTGGTGGCCTTTCCGGTCGACGGCTTACGTGAGGTGCTCTCGGAGGGCGCGGGCGTGTCGGTCGCGCCCGGCGACTTCGAAGCGATGGGCGCGGCCTTGGCGACGCTGCTCGCGGATCCGGAGCGCCGTCACGCGCAGGCCGAAGCCGGCCGTCTCGCCGTGCTGGCCCGCTACTCGCCCGCCGCGCACATGGTGCAGTTGCTGCCGATGTTCGCGCAGGCGCTGGCCTGACGTCGGTTCAGCCGCCGCGCTTCCAGGCCTTCACCCAGTCGATCTCGAAGGTGTTCTTCGAGGCGTCCTTGAGTCCGTAGCCTTCCTTGGGGCGCTCGCCGTTCCAGCCTTTGATGTTCGATTCGCTGGTGAGGAGAAGGAACTGCGGGGCCTTGGAGCCCGGGCACTTGGCGTCGGTCCAGACGACTTTGCCGTCGAACGTGAAGCGGTAGCCGGAATCGTCCCATTCCACGCCGTAGTCGTGCCACTCGCCGCCGACGTTCGCGGGGTGCTGCGTGGAGCTGGCCGTCTTCTCCGTCGCATGTTTGTAAGGGCCCCAGTGCAGCACGGACTGGTAGCCGCCTTTCTTCAGGCCGGTCGTCTCCAGGATGTCGATCTCGACGCCGTCGGCCGCCGCGCCCGCGGCGGTGCCGGACTTGCCGTAGGTGGGCGACTGCGACCAGAAGGCGATCTGCGTGCCGGGCTGGACGGAGAAGCGGCAGCGCGCCTCGACCTTGCCTTGGACGACGGCGAACT
>JACCDL010835533.1_pt1 | contig 15876 bp, 15 predicted proteins | sample 7441931 | NCBI WGS metagenome assembly JACCDL01 (sample SAMN15323437, study PRJNA562643) | freshwater metagenome | isolation source: river surface water | place: USA:Blue River Watershed | collected 2017-08-16 | reverse complement strand
ACCACCAGCACCGCCACCGCCACCAGCACGTGACGCACCGCCACCGCCACCAGCGACAACTGTGTAATCAATCGAAGTCACTCCGGCAGGAACAGCCCAGTCGCACGTAACAGTTGTTGTGAACGCAAGTACAACATGAGCACCTTGCACAGTTCTCTTCGGAGCACAGACCGCATTGCCTGCTTGAGAACGCGCGACAGGTTCTGGTGCAACATCTTCCGCCAACACCACCGTTGACATGGACAATGATGCAACAGCAACAACAGCAACCGCGCGAGCAGTCATGCCTGCGAGAGCATGTATGCGACGTTGTGGTGAGGTCATGATCAGTCTGAAGGGTGAGAGGAACGGTGGTCTTCTGGGGTCGCAATAAACCCTTTGTCTAGGTTACAAGCCCCTTATATAAGGGGGTCATTTCCGAAGTGTGAGTCGCTCGTGATAGTGGTCCTCGCTCTGCTTTGCATTGATCGCGTCGGGGCGTCTTTCCGGCCACAAATCGACAAATAAAACCCTCAACCTGTCTCAACTAGAGGTTGAGGGTTTGAGAGAAAAGCCATAGAAATCAACAATCGCAACAAGAACTACGGTGTGAGCATGAAACTGTTCGAGGGAAAAGTAGTTGTTGTCACAGGCGCGGGCAGTGGCCTTGGACGCGAGTATGCGAACACTTTCGCAGCACTCGGTGCATCTGTTGTTGTCAATGATTTTGGTGCGGCAGTGACGGCAGAGAAGCTTGCAACAAACCCGGCTGACGAAGTTGTTGCTCGTATCACCGCATCGGGTGGCACTGCTGTTGCGAATACTGCGAGTGTCTCTGACTGGTTGGGTGCTGCATCAATTATTGAAACTGCAGTCACACACTTTGGTCGACTTGATGTTGTCATTAACAATGCCGGCAACAATCGACCTTCATCGTTAGTAGAACTTTCAGAACTTGATCTTGATAGTCAAATTGATGTGCATCTCAAAGGCACACTTGCTGTCAGTCATTTCGCTGCACAACATTGGAACAAAGTTGGTGCGGAAACAAACCGCGCAATCGTGAACACCACTTCTGCAGTTGGTCTTCACCCCACCGCAGGTGGTGGTGTGTATGGCGCTGCGAAAGCAGGGATCGCTGCAGCAACTGTTAGTCACGCACAAGAACTTGCGCGACTCGGCGTGAAAGTAAATGCTCTTGCACCATGTGCACGTACACGCATGGTGAAAGAATCACCATCAGTCCTTGCGATGATGCCGGAGTCGAATGAATTTGATCGACACGCACCAGAACACAACGCACCGCTCGTTGCATATCTCGCAAGTTCACTCAATCGATTCACAGGTCGCATCTTCGCTATCGAAGGTCCCGACCTTGCGATCTACACACCATTCAGTGTGGAAGAGCATTGGTCAACTCACGGTGCCTGGACAGTGGAGGGAATCGCTGATGCACTGCAATCGATAAACGAGCGAGTCGACACAGAGGCCTTCTTCCCCGGTGGCGTCGTGCCCCATGGTGTTCCCTCCGGTCGCACTTTGAAGATGCTGACCGACGTCGCCAACACATCGCGTTAGTTCTGAGAAAAACAAAATCCCCCTGCAATCGCAGAGGGATTTTCGTTACTGGCGCGCTCGGCAGGACTTGAACCTACAACCTTCTGATCCGTAGTCAGATGCTCTATCCATTAAGCTACGAGCGCAAAATATGTGGACTTGGAATGTTATCGGTTCCGCAGAAATCCACTCACTGCACCGCTGAATCCCTTTATTCCCAAGGGCCCCAGCCGTTTGACCTCTTATATAACTGCAAGGCCGCCCGCGATGCCACGTAGGGGTCCAGCAGTTCCTGAGCAGAGCCAATTCCCATCGCATTCAGCCACTTCTTATGACTACTCCAGTTCAACTGGAAGAGTCCCACGCAGCACCATGAATAGGCCGCTGGGTTGAGCTTGCTTTCCCTCTTCGCAATAGCAATCGCGCGCTGTTCCAACTCGTCGGGAAAGATCTCCTTAATAATGGCTGCCGACTGGCTCGCTGTGTAGCGCTGAGCGGGTGGGTTCAATTTCAAGCCGCTGGAAGGAACTGGTGTTCCTGATTGGGTCACCGCAGCTCGAGGCAAACAGATGACATCCCCAATGAGAATCAGCGTTTTTGTGCTGGCTTTATTGACTTTTAGAAGCAACGACATGGTCACATTCACCTTGTCGGCGATTTTGCTCCACGAATCATTGCGTTTCACGGTGTACGTCTTGACGCAACCGGTCGCCACTTTGGCCCCTACCGGGGACGGCGCGCTGAAGGTCAGGGCACCAGCGGTCACAACGACCACTAGAAGTCTGCGTGGCAAACTCATGGCGGAGAGGGTGGGATTTGAACCCACGGTCCGCTTTAAGACGGACAACGCCTTAGCAGGGCGCCCCATTCGGCCACTCTGGCACCTCTCCTGGGAGAAATTGAGTGTACCCCCGACCAGGGAGTCCGAAACTTCGGGGGTCGGATAAGCGCACTGCGCAAAGCCTGCCCCTCTCAAAACCCCTTGTGTAACGGCTCTGTTAAACCACTATCCCCCATGATTTGCGCCCTAATTCAGCCGACTAGGGTTTTCCCTATTCGGTGCCGACGGCGGTGCCGAACGATCATGGGAGATCAACACATGAAGAAGTTCTGGAAGCTTGCCGCAACGGCAGCCGCAGCTTCACTCATCGTCGCAGCATGCGGCGGAAGTGATTCAGCATCAGACACAACCTCGGCACCTGTCGAGAAGACTGATGTCAAAGTTGCAGTTGTTTACATCGGTACAACAAAGGACAAAGGCTGGTCATACCAGCATGAGCAGGGCATCCTTCAGCTCGAGCAAGAGCTCGGCATTGAAGTGAAGCGCATTGAGAACGTTGCAGAAGGCGCACCTTCTGAACAAGTTTTTGAGCAGCTTGCTGCTGATGGTTATCAGTTGATCTTCGCAACCTCTTTCGGTTACGGCGCTCCAATGGCACGCGTTGCTGTGAAGCATCCTGAAGTGTGTATGCAGTGGGCAACTGGTGCGAAGTTCCTCCTTACCAAGGCTGGCGGCGGTGAATTCGCAGACTTCCCAGACCTTCCAACAAACCTCGGCACGTACTTCGGTGCAGCTGAAGAAGCTCGTTACCTCTCCGGTATCGCAGCTGGTAAGGCAACAAAGAACGGCAAGATCGGTTACGTTGCTGCGTTCCCAATTCCAGAAGTTCTTCGTGGCATCAACGCATTCACACTTGGTGTGCGTTCGGTCAATGCAGAAGCAACCGTTCAGGTCACTTGGACAAAGACATGGTTCGACCCAACCATCGAGAAGCAGGCTGCAGAGTCTCTCCTTGACGCAGGCGTCGACGTTCTTGCACAGCACCAGGACACCACAGAAGCCGGTGTGGCTGCACAGGCAAAGGGTGCAAAGTGGGTTGGCTACAACTCCGACGTGAAGGAAGCAGCACCAGATGCATGGCTTACCGCACCAACTTGGAACTGGGGTCCTTTCTACATTGCAACAGCCAAGGCAGTTGCTGGCGGAACATGCCCATCTGAAGAGTTCTATGGCGACATGAAGGGCGGAATGGTCACACTTGGTTCATTCGGTTCCTCAGTTGACGCAGAGACACAGGCACTCATCGAAGAGAAGAAGGCAGCCATCATTGATGGTTCATTCGCTCCATTCACTGGCGCAATCAACAAGCAGGATGGTTCTGCATGGTTGAAGGCCGGCGAGAAGGCAGAGCTTGGATTCCTTTTGGGAGACATGACATTCTTCGTTGAAGGCGTCGTCGGTTCCGCTAAGGGCTGATTTCACCAATGACTAATACCTCTCACGAGGTCGTGAAGGGGCCGCATCACTCAGGTGATGCGGCCCCTATCGCACTCTCAGCACACTCAATTACAAAGCGCTTCCCTGGCGTACTCGCAAACGACTCTGTCGATTTCGATGTTCGCGCTGGTGAAGTGCACACTCTCCTCGGAGAGAACGGTGCAGGTAAGAGCACCTTGGCCGCCATGTTGTGCGGTCTCTACCAACCAGACAGCGGTTACCTGCTGCGTAATGGACAACAAATTGCTCTGTCTTCACCACGCGCAGGTTTGCAACATGGCATCGCCATGGTGCACCAACACTTCCGCTTAGTTGATCGCTTCACTGTTGCCGAGAACGTTGTGCTCGGCAGCCGCGATCTTTCTTTCACTCTCCACCGTAAGTCCATTGACGAAAAAGTCGCTGCGGTTGCGGAGTCATATGGTCTTCCTATTGATCCATCCGCCATCGTTGGCGAACTTTCAGTTGGTCAACGTCAGCGTGTTGAGATTGTTAAGGCTCTGTACCAAGGTGCAGAAATTCTTCTTCTCGATGAACCCACTGCAGTTCTTGTTCCCGCAGAAGTTGAGAAGTTGTTCGAAAACGTTCACGCAATGACTGCAGCCGGAAAGTCAATTGTCTTCATCAGTCACAAGCTGGGTGAAGTTGTTGAGATTTCCGATCGCGTCACTGTGTTGCGCGGTGGGCGCGTCACAGGTCATGTCTCTGGCCGCGGTTCTACCGACACCAAAGAACTTGCTCGTCTCATGGTGGGTCGTGACATCAACTTGTCCACGCAACGCGCATCACACGCCACAGGTCATGAAGTTCTGCAGATTCGCGAGCTGTCACTTACCTCAGACGGCGTTGACATCTTGTCGAACATCTCGTTCAACGTGCATGAAGGTGAAATGGTCGGCATTGCTGGTGTTGCTGGTAACGGACAACGTGAACTAGCCGACACCATTGCAGGCCTTATTTCGCCCACTACCGGCACAATTTCCATCGGTGGAGCAATGACGACCGACCGCGGTCCGATTGCGGCTCGCGAGCTTGGTCTTGCTTACGTTCCTGAAGATCGTTTAGGCATGGGACTCGTTCCCTCCATGTCAATTCTCGACAACTTGTTACTGACACGTGATCGTCACATCGTTGTTGACCGTGCATCAGTGCGTCCTGAGGCAACACGTTTGATTGAACAATTTGAGATCAAGGCAAACGACGCAGACCATGTTGCGCGCAAGTTGTCTGGCGGTAACGCACAGAAGGTTCTTCTTGCGCGTGAACTCTCTGGTGGTCGTGCAGCAACCAAGTTGTTGGTTGTCTGTTCCCCTACTCGCGGTCTCGACGTTGGCGCCATTGAAACTGTGCGCCGACTTCTTGACGATGCGCGTAGTGCAGGCCAAGCAATTTTGTTGATCTCCGAAGACCTCGACGAAATCATGTCGTTGGCTGACCGCATCCTCGTGCTCTATCGCGGATCAATTGTCCATGAAACAAGTGGTGAAGCTGCACAGCTCTCCACTGTCGGCGCAGCAATGGCCGGCCTCAAAACGGAAGGCGCCGCCTAATGCGAGCTCCATTCAGAATTATTTTTGAACAACGCAGTGAAACACCGAAGTATCTCTCTGCATTCGTTCCTTTGGTGTCTGTTCTTGCAGCACTTCTCGCCGGCGCCATCTTCTTGATGGCTACGGGTTATTCCGTGGGTGAGACATACAGCAACATGTTGCAAGACGGTTTGCTGTCGTCTCGCGGATTCACCGACACGCTCGGCCTGTCCACAGTGTTGATCTGTACTGGGCTGTGCGCAGCATTTGCCTTCCAGATGAATCTGTACAACATCGGTGGTGAAGGACAGCTCTACATCGGAATGCTTGGTGGCGCATGGGCCGGCCTAGCGCTTGGACCACATCTTCCTTCCGTCATCATGGTGCCCACCGTGTTGTTGGTCGGTGCTGCAGGTGGCGCAGCGTGGATATTCATTCCTGCATTCGTACGTTCTCGGTACGGCACCAGTGAGATCGTTTCCACACTGCTACTGACGTACATCGCAGCCAGCGTGTTGAACCACTTCGTGTACACCCCGAACAGTTTCTTTCGCGCTCCCGACGTGACCTTCCCGATGGGACGGACCGTTGCTGATTCTGCAAAGTTGACTGCAATCGGCGACACACGCATGTATCCAACATTCTTCGTGATTGTTGCTCTCGCACTCTTTCTCTATTGGGTGGTCAAGCGCACTGAGTTTGGTTATCGCATTCAAGTGATTTCTGATTCTCCTCGCGCTGCTCACTACGCAGGCGTCAACGCACGTCGAACCACAATGCAAGTGATGCTCATCTCCGGCGCGCTCTCCGGACTTGGCGGCGCAACATTGATTGTCGGTGAGTTCGGCAAACTCGACCAAGGAGTTTTGTTGCTGGGATATGGATATGCGGGCATCGTGATTGCAGCGCTCGCTCGCAATAACTTTGCGGCCATCATCGTCAGCGGCGTTCTGTTCTCTGGACTTCGAGTCGGCGGCGACAAGTTGCAAATCACTACAGATACTCCGATTCACATTGGTGTCATGCTGCAAGGAGCCATCTTGTTGTTCGCCCTTGGTGGCGAAGCTTTCCGGCGCTACAGAATCAGAGCCGTACGTATGCAGGCGGTGGCGCAATGAACAGCAATATTTGGATTCTCACCAGTGCAAATGCGTTCACTCTTGCCACCACATTGATCTTGGCCGCTCTTGGTGCATTGTTTACTGAGCGTTCTGGTGTTCTCAACCTTGGTGTTGAGGGTGTTTTGCTCACCTCTGCAATTTCTTCGTTCCTCGCTGCTGATTCATCAGGCAGTGTGTGGGTTGGTCTTGCTGTTGGTGCTTTAGTCGGTGCAGCGCTTGCAAGCGTTCACGCCACACTCGCCGTTATCTTGCGTGCGAATCAGATTGTGTCGGGCTTGGCCTTGGTTATTTTTGGTAGTGGACTAGCAAACTTCCTTGGCAAACCTGCCGAAGGAAAGACCGTGGCCACGATCATCGAGCCGTTGTCGTTTGGTCCATTGACGGACATTCCAGTTCTCGGACCAATTCTGTTTCGACAGGACATCATCACCTACGGAACCTTCGCACTAGCGATTGGTTCTGCGTGGTATTTGTTCCGCACACGTCCCGGTTTGGAACTACGCGCAACAGGTGATGACCCAGCAACTGTTGATGCTCAAGGTTTGTCAGTTGCGCGCATTCGCATTCGCTACACAATGTTTGGTGGCGCACTGATGGGTCTTGGCGGTTCGTGGCACATGTTGGCGCAAAGTGCTGCCTGGCACCAAGAAGCCACAACAAGTGGCATTGGCTGGATTGCACTTGCCCTCGTCGTATTCGCCGGTTGGCACCCAGTACGCCTGATCTTCGGTGCGGTCTTGTTCGGATTCTGTTTGCGCCTACCTTTCACATTGCAGGCCGAACAGATCACGTTCATTCCTTCAGCCTTCATGCAGATGTTGCCGTACGCGGTCACTCTCATTGCGCTGATTGCGTTGAGTCGCCCAGGTAGCAAGAACTTGCGCGGCGCGCCGAAGTCGTTGGGCAATCCTTTCGTTCGCGACGAACGATAAGACGAGACCTGCATGCTCCGTGGAGCGCGTCGGCGACAGACGTAAGAAACAAAAAAGGGTTGGCCTAGGCCAACCCTTTTTTTATCTGGCGGAACGGAAGGGATTTGAACCCCCGGGGCTTTTACACCCTCTCGCTTTCAAGGCGAGTGCATTTGTCCGCTCTGCCACCGTTCCGTCTAACACGATACCTGCGAAAATCGCTGGCCCAAAAAGGCCCACCAATTACTTGCGGATGTGTGTGCGCAGCTCGGTGACCCAGTCATCGGCTTGCTGCCAGCGGGCATCTGCATGTTCACGCACATTCGGAGCATGTTCTCCGGCTGCAGGATATGAACCGAGGAACTTCACTCCGCCCTGCTTTGTATGCAGGTCTCGAAGAACGTCGGCCATCAATTCATCAGCGACATGACCGTCGGCATAAATGATGAAGCAGTAGTCACCAAGTCCACCTGCTTTTGTCGGGCGCGATGACAGCAACGACAAGTTGATGCGACGTGCTGCAAACTCTTGCAAGATAGAAATCAAACTGCCTGGTTCGTCAGCGCGCTGAAAGACGACGATGCCTGTCTTGTCGTGTCCTGTTGATGCAGGAATTCCTTCACGAGCAATGAGAACGAAACGGGTTTGATTGCCTGCATGATCTGCGATGTCCTTCGCAACTACTTCCAAGCCATACAACGCGGCTGCATTTGCTGGAGCAAGTGCTGCAATACCCTTCTCGCCTGCTGTGGAACGTTCGCCCACAAGACGCGCAGCGTCGGCCGTTGAGTTTGCTGCATGTACTTCTGCACTCGGAAGGTTCTCACGCAACCATGCACTGCATTGCGCAGTGGCAACAGGAATGGAGAGAACTAAAGACACGTCGCTGAGCTTTGTGCCTGGCGCAGCAAGCAAACAGTGCTCAATATCAAGAACTACTTCGCGCTGAATCAACAATTCGTAATCGAAGATGAGCGCGTCCTGGGTGAAGTTGACGGTTCCTTCGATGGAGTTTTCAATTGGTACGAAACCGGCATCAACATCACCACGAGCAACAGCATCGAGAACATCAGGGACCGAGCGGAATGGAACCAGTTCACCTGCAGCAAGATCAGGCTGAGTCAGGAGAGCCTGTTCAGTGAAGGTACCGAATGGTCCGAAGAACCCGATGCGCGCTGGTGTTTGTGCCACGGCAGGAAAGGCTACGCCCTAAGGCGCCCCCAGCCCTGCCTTATTTCACTTGAGAGGTTCGGCGAGACCCGTTTCGATGAAGTCTTGAATCTGGTTCACTTCCATCTCACCGGAGTTACGTGCAACGACTTTTCCTTGACCATTCACAAGGACCATGAACGGGAAGCCATCAACGCCATAGGCGAATGCTGCGTCTGCCTCTTCGCTGTCAGCCATTACTTCAAACTGCCACTTCATGTCGCTGATCCAGTTGGATGGTGGCCAATTCGCCTGATCCTTACGGGATGATGTGGTGATTCCGACGACTCGCAAATCTGCAGGAACGAGTCCCTTGTCGCGCCATTCATTCAAACGAGGCACTTCTGCATTGCAGTGTGGACACCAGTGCGCGAGGAACACCAACAAGATTGGCTTTCCATCAGAGCCTGGGTTGATGTTCACAGGTGCACCTGCGAAGTTGTAACCGCTCAATGCAGGAGCCTGCTTGCCCAGTGCTGGGTCGACTTCTGCAGAACTAAGTGCTTCCAACGCATCGCCGGAGCTTGTGATCTTCTGGAACTCTGCTGGAACGACTCCGCCAATCACAGTTGATGCAGATGGTTCTGCATCGGACTTCGACAACGAAGTCACACCAAAACCAACAACACCTGCTGCAACAACGACTGCTGCGATGTAGGCGAACAATTTCATTGAGCCGGAACTTTCATTCTTTGCTTTGCGTTGTGCTTGTGCCATCTCAGGCCTCCTGTGTTTGTTCTGGTTCGCGAATTAGTGCGAGAGAGATTGAAATAACAGCAATAAATGCACTTCCTGCCATAAAGCACAAAGTGACAAAACCAAGCTCGCGGAACCACACGCTAGTGCAGGGTACGTCGAGGCTGCAGACGTTGGACTCAAGCGTGGGGAACCACTCCAACAAATAGTGATACGTCGAAACGATGAGTCCGAGCGCTGCAAGAACAATGGAATAACGCGCAATTTGTTTGTCGCGCCGAATGGCTGCAACGAACGTGATGATTGCGATCGAGTACATGGCAATGCGTTGGTACCAGCACAATTTGCACGGTGCGTATCCCACACTCTCGCTGAAGTACAGACTGCCCACCATGGCGCCAGTGGTGATGGCACACATCAGCCAGATTCCGCTCTCGCGAACATTCTGCAACCAACCCGAAAAGAGCTCGGTTTTGCCTTCTGTGATCACCGCAAGAAGGGTTCCAAGTCCACCCAACAAAGTGGCCAGCGCCAGAATCGCACTAAAAATTTGGACGCCATCAGAATTCATCGCCCCCATTCTTGCCCCTGATTTAGGCAGAACAGTGGCAGGATTGAAGGGTGATTTCAGAGACCATCGGCATTGAAGCCCTCCGTGCCATGCGTTCCGACCGTCGGAAGCACCGTGTCGAAGATATGGACTGGTTTGAGGCCCTCTACCGGGTCTATTTGGCCGCCTTTCTCGGGGGTGGAGCCATCTTTTTCCTCTCCGGGCTTGTGGGCGATGCCCCCTTCACCGGCGCCGACATGGTCAACATCCACACCCACACCCCCCATGCCCTAGGTCTGGTGGCCTCGTTGGCGGTCTTTATCGGACTGCGGAGCGGAGCCAATGGCGGACCGCTGGCGGTGGAAGATGCCGAGGTGCGCCACGTTCTGATGGCTCCGGTCTCCCATGCCCAGGTTCTGCGCCACCCCGCTATTCAGCGACTGCGCACCTTTGCCTTCGCCGGAGCCATTGCTGGTGGCACCGCAAACCAGTTGCTCGGTCGTCGAGTTCCTGATGCTCCCGCACTTGGCCTTTTCGCTCTTTACGGTGCCATCGCTGGTGCTCTGATCGGTGTCCTCTTCGTCATTAGTGCGTTGCTCGCACATGGCTTGGGTCTTGCTCGTTGGATGACGACAGCAATTGCAACGTTGCTTGTTGGCTGGCAAGTTGCTGTCACGTTTGGAGACACAAACGTCGCAGGCCCATTCGACGTTGTCGGCAGTCTCTCGCTTGGCTGGTCACGCGTGAACTTCATCGACTTCGTTGGCGTAATCATTGTCATGGCCATCACTGTTCTTTCCATCACGTTGGTCGGACGTTTCTCACTGGAAGCACTCGCTCGTCGTAGTGCACTTGTGTCGCAATTGAAATTTGCGGTGACATTGCAAGATGTTCGTACTGTCGTTCTGTTGCGACGCCAACTCAGTCAGGAACACATGCGCGTGAAGCCGTGGGTGAAAGTACCTCGACTTCTTCGCCGCGATGTTGTTGTTGGACGAGGCATTCGCAGCATGATGCACTTCCCACTTCGTCGCGTTGTTCGCATGAAGTTGTTGAACATCACTGCTGTTGTTGCATTAGTCATTGCATGGCGTGGCACAACACCGGTCGTCATTGTTGCTGGGCTTGCGTTGTTTGTGCTCGGCCTTGACGTTGTGGAGCCACTGTCACAAGAAGTAGATCAACCCGACCGCACCGATTCACTTCCGGTGGAACGCGGATACCTCATGACGAAGCATCTCATTGTTCCCGCGTTGACATCGCTTCTCTTTTTGCCTGCTGGGGTTGTCGTTGCATTCCTGTTGGAGCCACAAGCATCCACCATCGGATACGCATTTTTATTAGGAATTCCTGCACTTTTGGGCGGTGTTGCTGGGGCAGCAATTAACTCCGTGCAAGGCGCACCAGATCCTCTCGGCGGTGCAAACGCAGGACTCGCATTGCCCCCCGAAGTAAGTGGCATGGGCACTGTGATTCGTTCAGCATGGCCACCAGCCGTCAGTGTCGTCGCATGTCTTCCCGTTCTTGCACTTCGTCACGGTGTAGAAAACCAAACTGACGCACTCGGCAACACATTGCGTGCGGTCGGTGGTGTTGTCATCATGCTCGTTCTTGTTGCTGGTTGGGTGCGTCAACGCGATGCGATTAAAGCGCATTTCCGTTCCCTCAAACCAACTGTTTCTTCGACCCCTTCGACCTCCACTGAAAGCAACTGACATGGCTCGCACTCGACAAAACATTCACGCACCCGTTCCCGCTGCAGCACTTCATGTCAAAGATGTCTCCAAGTTCTACGGCACTGCACCTGCACTTGATCCCATCACCTTGGAAATCGCCGAAGGTGAGCGTGTTGCACTGATTGGCCACAACGGCTCTGGCAAGACCACAATGATGAGAATTGCCGCGGGACTACTCGATGCAACAAGTGGTTCAGTTTCTATCTGCGGCAACAAGGCAGGCACATTGTCTGCACGTGCATCGCTGAGCTTCATCGCGGATCAGCCAACGTTTTATGACGACCTCACGCTGTGGGAGCACATGGAATATGTAGCTCGTCTGCATGGTGTGAAGGAGTGGGAACAAACCGCTGCCGACCTTCTTGGTCATCTCGGTTTGTATGAGCGCGCTGACGAGATGCCGAATCGTTTCTCGCGCGGCTTAAAGCAGAAGTCCGCCATCGCGCTCGGGTTCATTCGCCCCTTCGACTTGCTGCTGGTTGATGAGCCATTTGTTGGTCTCGATGCTTCAGGCAAAGAAGCGCTGTTAGAACTGCTAGCCGGTGCCAGCGACAACGGTTCCACTGTCATTGTGGCGACGCACGAATTGTCCTTCGTCCACACTGTCAAACGTGTCGTTGCGTTACGAGATGGGCGCTTGGTCTACGACGGCCCCACCGACGGTATTGATGTTGACCGTCTTGTGCGAACCGAGGACCCTGCAGGGGAACACGATGGAGAAGGCAAGTAGTCTCTAGATATGTACACATACGACGTCGTTTCAGAGTCCGTTCGTAACCCTCATGAGCTCGCAGCCGAGCTCACTCGTCGCTCTAGCGACGGCTGGGAAATTGTGCAGATCACCTATGACGGTGCTGCGTGGTTCCATGCGTTCATTCGTCATGCGGGCAGCGTCAGCGTTGCCCCGTACCCCGGCATGAAAGCCACTACTCCAGGTGCAACTGTCCCCGCTGCAACAGTGTCGGCCTCTTCCCCATTGGGTGGTCCATTGTCCGATGCGGCGAAGGCTCCTACGCCAACAGCAAGCAACACATCCGCTTCTTCACCCAACGTTCCTGCCAACTGGTATCCAGATCCATCTAAGCGATATGAGCTTCGCTATTGGAATGGCAGTGCTTGGACAGCACACGTTGCAACCGGCGGTGTGCAGTCCACCGACGAGCCCAAGTAATTCATGCAGGCCATATCGCTTGGCCACGCCGGCATTCTCATTCGCACGCGAGGGATCACCATTGTCTGTGACCCTTGGTTCGTTCCCGCATTTTTCGGTTCGTGGTTTGTGTTCCCACGTAACGATCAATTGCCCGACGACATCATGCACGATGTGTGCAATCCGGACTTCCTCTACATCTCTCATTTACATGGTGATCACTTTGATGCATCGTTCCTTGCGGAGAAGATGAACAAAAACACCACTGTTCTTCTTCCCGATTACCCCACGCGCGAACTAGAGCGTGAATTCAACAAGCTGGGGTTCCGAAAGTTTGAGCGCACTGTCAATGCTTCAGAACGCGAGATTGCTCCCGGAGTTTCAATTGCTATTCACGTTGAAACTTCCATCACTGATGGGCCTGGTGGCGACTCCGCTCTGGTGGTCTCTGATGGTGATGCGCGATTAGTAAACCAAAACGATTGCCGTACAAATGATCTGAATGCATTGGTGAAGCACGGCAAGGTAGATCTTCATTGGTTGCAGTTCTCTGGTGCTATTTGGTATCCGATGGTCTATGAGATGGACGAGGCAGAGAAGAAGAAACTCTGCATCGACAAAGTAGAAAGCCAGTTCGCACGCGCACTGCGTTATGTGGAATCAGTCAATGGCACCACCGTTGTTCCGTCGGCTGGTCCTCCATGCTTCCTCGACGAAGAGTTGTTTTCACTCAATATGGTGACGGGTACGGAGACCAGCATTTTCCCCGACCAAATTGAATTTCAAAAGCGCATGTCGGACATTGGTCGTTTGAATGCAGCCACCACCATTCCAGGAACGTCATTCACTGTGATTGGCGGCGGTGTCACGGTGGAACAGCCGATGAGCGGCGAAGACATCACTCGTATCTTCACCGAGAAAACAGCGTATTTGCGCCAGTATCAAGCTGATTGGGCGCAATGGCTCGCAGATGAAAAGGCCTCGTGGGCTTCCCCTGATACCGATGTCATCGCAACATTGAAGTTGTGGTGGGAACCACTGATGGCGATGTGCCCAAGTGTGCGTCAAGGTGTTGGCGGCAATGCGCTGATCACTGCGGGTGATCTCAACATTTATGTGAACTTCTTTGACGGTCTTGTTGAAGAACATGCAGGGCAGGCGTTCTCATATCGATTCGACGTGCCACGCAATCTTCTGGAACGCATTGTGTCGACACGCGCTGTTGACTGGTCGAACTCTTTGTTCTTGTCATGCCGCTTTACGGCGTGGCGCGAAGGTGGCTACAACGAGTATCTGTACAACTTCTTGAAGTCGCTTTCCGTCGAGCGCATGACGCGCACGGAGAGTGAAGCGAAGCAGAAGCTACAAGGCATTCCGTCGGACGAATCAGACATCACTATCGGTGACTACGTGGTGCAGCGTCGTTGCCCGCATCGCAATGCAGACCTCAGCGTGTTCGGTGAAATCGAAGGCGACAACCTGGTGTGCACTTTGCACGGCTGGAAGTTTGATCTTGAAACCGGAACGTGTCGCAACGCTGCTGAAAAAGCAATCCGCGTTCGCAAGCGCGATGCGTAGTTTTTAGTAACTGCGCATTCCGTCGATTGCCATTGGCAATTCACACCAAATCGTCAAGCTGTACTTCACGCCACTCTGCAATTGCCTGCTCTCGTGTGGATGCGTGACAAGGCTTGGCCAAATGATGAGATCACCCACAGGAACATCTGCGTTGTTGAAGTTCTGTCGCGGGAATGCGAGTTCGGCTCCGGTGTAGTCGTCGTTCAATTTGATGCTGGCGCTGACCTGAGCCACATCGTGATGCATGCGCAGATTCTCTTGTTCACCCATTGCATACCGAATGATGAATGCATCGCGCAGACCGTGATAATCCACATACGGCCACCACTGACGAATCGCAGGCCACATTCGTGCGCCAATGTCGTTTTCAACAGCTTCGAATAGTCGTGGTGCAATTGCTGCGAGAGAAATCTCATATCCCGGCACCGGATCATCGTCTTGTTGTGAGAATCCACCGGCAGCTTGTGCAGCCTGAATCACCGTGGCGCAGAACTCCGGAGTCCAAAAGGGCATCTGGATGATCTCGTCGCCCACCAATCGGGCTTCGCCATCGTTCTGTGCGCCTTGGTACCCGAGGATTGCTTCAAGATTTCCCATGGGTCAATGGTGCCACCCACGGCTGTCGTGGCACGACATCCCATGAGAAGGAATCGCCTGTTTGTCCAAGGCTTGCCCACAACATCTGTTTCACCTGGGTGGCTGTGATGCCGTTGGCCACAAGGTCGGCCAAGGTGACTGCACCGTGGCGTTTCGCCAGGCGTTCGCCATCATCACCCACCACTAATGGCACGTGCGCATAAGTGGGCGTTGAGTAATCCAGCAGCTTCTGCAAATGCACTTGGTTCGCCGTGACATCGAGAAGGTCGTCACCACGCAAGACTTCCGTGACGCCCTGCAACGCATCGTCCACCACCACGGCGATGTTGTAACTAGGCACACCATCGTTTCGTCGCAGCACCACGTCATCCACCGTGCCAGCGACGGTGCCATGAATGAGATCCATGAAGGTCTCAGTTGCGCCGTTCGCGCGAAGTCGTAATGCACCAGGTCGTGCTTCTCTCCGTTGTGCCCGTTCAGTTTCGGACAAGTCCCGACATGTTCCGGGATACATCACTTGCCCACCATGTGGTGCTTGTGCGGCTTCCAGAATTTCTTTGCGGGTGCAGAAACATTCGTAGGTGAGGCCTTGCTCTGCTAACTGCGCAATCGCTTCGTGGTACAACGCGAATCGTTCACTCTGCACTACTGGTGTCTCATCTGCAAGTATGCCGAGCGATGCAAGATCATCAAGTTGTTGTTGTGCATTCGCCATGTTGGCGTTGTGCATGTCGAGGTCTTCAAAACGAATGAGGAATGTGCCTCCGCGTGCATTCACTGATGCATACGCAGCAAGGGCCGTGCGTAGATTGCCCAAGTGCAAAGGCCCAGTAGGCGACGGAGCAAACCGCCCAATCACTTCGGTTCGGGTCCGTTTGCGGTTGGGTCCATCATCCACGCATCAGGATCGTCTGGGTTTGGTTCGTTCAAGAGAGAGAACACTTCATTGCCGAAACGTACATTCACTTCCAATTGTCCGCCCATT
>JACCDL010366030.1_pt1 | contig 15885 bp, 14 predicted proteins | sample 7441931 | NCBI WGS metagenome assembly JACCDL01 (sample SAMN15323437, study PRJNA562643) | freshwater metagenome | isolation source: river surface water | place: USA:Blue River Watershed | collected 2017-08-16 | reverse complement strand
GTCGGTATTGCCACATGAAACTGATAAATACGCAGCGCCGATGGTCACAGCCACCATGATTGGCGCCTTACAAATCGCTCGCACGCTAGGTGGTAGAGCCGGTCGCAAGATCTTGGCACAAGCACGGCAGTCGTTGATCGATATTTACGATCGCCCAAGTCACCACTAAATTCACCGATGAAGAGGGCCGCACTGGCGGCACGTTTACATGGCACTTAGCGAATCTCCCCCGACGACTTCGGGCCCCGAAGCACCCGAGCGCACCTCCTCGCCATGGCCAACATTTTGGATTGCATCGAGCGCGGTCTTTTTGGTCGCACTCGACACGACGATGTTGTTTGCGGCCTTTGATGCGCTTAGGCGAAGCTTCGAGAACACCGCTGCAGCTGAGCTTTCTTGGGTGTTAAATGCGTACACGGTTGTTTATGCAGCAATGCTCATCCCTTCTGGCGGATTGGCCGACGCTTACGGGCGACGGCGGATTTTTAGACTAGGCTTAGCTGTGTTCATCGGTGCTTCGCTGGCCTGCGGTGCTGCACATACCGTGGGCTGGCTGATTGCCGCGCGTCTTGTTCAGGCACTTGGCGCAGCCCTACTAACGCCAGCATCGATGTCTATCGTGTTAGCAGCATTCCCCATCGAAAAGCGTGCTGTGGCTGTGAGCCTTTGGGGTGCTGTTGGAGGTCTCGCTGCGGCTGTAGGGCCGAGTCTGGGCAGTTGGATAACCCACCAGGCGGGCTGGCCCTGGGCGTTTTATATCAACATACCAGTTGGTTTGTGGGCACTTTGGCGCAGTGCAATAAGCATCGAAGAAGCGGTCAAGCCAGCTCAGCGAAAGCGCCTAGACATTGTTGGCCTTTTGCTGCTGATGACGGCAGTGGGCTCGTTAGCCCTAGCAATTGTGGAGAGCGGAGAGGGTCGATGGAGTCGACAAACACTTTTACTCATGGGAACTGGTGGGCTCCTTACCGGGGTAATCTTTGTGCTCTGGGCACGATCACGCGAGCATGCATTGATCGACTTGGCGCTCTTCAAACATCGCACCTATAGCTTCGTGAATGCAGCTACGCTGGTATTCGGTATCGCTTTTTCAATGATGTTTCTTTGCTTTTTTTTCTTCATGCTTGGTGTGTGGCACTACTCGCTACCGCTAGCGGGCCTTGCAGTAACACCCGGTCCTTTGATTGTGATGCCAACAGCCATCTTGACAGGAAGACTCGCATCACGACTTGGACATCGTCGCTTTCTAGTCGGCGGTTCAATGCTCTATGCTGCAAGCACGCTCTGGTTTTTTTGGGTCCCTGGTAATGAGCCAAACTATTTGTTGCACTGGCTACCCGGTCTGGTCATGAGCGGCGTTGCAGTTGGCTTGGTGCTGCCGTCCTTGTCAGCGGCCGCCGTAAACCGCCTACCTGCCGAGCATTACGCTGTAGGAAGCGCAGTCAATCAAGCCACCCGCCAGATCGGCTCTGCAATAGGCGTTGCACTCACCATTGCGCTACTTTCGCACCCAGACTTGCAACGCTCCGACTTCAATAGCTTTTATTTGTTACACGCAGCGCTGGCTTTGGCCACAGGACTTTTGTGCTTACCAGTCGACACAAGACCACGTACGTGATCGGCATGATAGACCCGACCGTGATCGCTGTAAAAACTTTCAAGTCCTGAGCATGTCGACGTGAGCATTAGCCTCGAATCTTTCTTGATGATCCCAAAGCTCCCGATAAATACCCTGCTCATTTAGGAGCGATCTATGCGCACCCCATTGCACGACTTGTCCTTTGTCAAATACCAAAATCCAATCAGCTTTGGCTGCGTCAAACAACCGATGGGTCACAAGTATCGTACTCCTTCGATCTGATAATTGGAGCAAAGTATGCATGACTGACTTTGCCGTGCTGGTGTCAAGCGCACTCGTAGGTTCATCAAGCACGAGCAGACTTGGCTTGCGGATGATCGCCCTTGCGATCGCGATACGTTGGCGTTGCCCACCTGAACAACTGTCAGCCGAGACGATAGTCTCCGCACCTAAAGGAAGACTCGCAATCCAATCAGACAAGCCCGCAGCAAAGGCTGCGTGGGCAATCTCCTGATTTGTTGCACCCAGGCAACCAGTCTTTATGTTTTCTGCAATGGTTCCATGAAAGAGTAGGCTGTCTTGGAACACAGCACTTGTTTGGGCCCAGTATCGCTCAAGCCCGATTGAATCAAGGGCTTTGCCATCCACCAAAACCCTCCCGCGCTGAGGCGTGAGCAAACCGAGCAACAGTTGAATCGCCGTACTTTTCCCTGACCCGCTTCCACCCACAAAAGCAGTCAACTTCCCGGCGGGTATCTCAAAGCTCAAGTCTCGAATCTGATCAATATGATCGGCGCCCGCCACAGCATATTGGGTATTCGGATAGCTGAAGTTCACACTTTCAAAGCGAATTGAAGGTGATCTGAAAGCGTCCTCTTTCCGCAAGTCACTGGCCCTTGCCTCAAGGATTGGGAAATTTTCCGATTGATCCAAACATTGTGAACTGCCCGCCACCGTTCCACGAAAACTAGGCATGGACTGAAACTCTTCAACCCGCCGCATACTAGCCGATACCCCAACCAGCCTCGAAATCGATGTTGCAAACGAGTAGGCATGGGTTGCTAGCGCTGCAAAGAGCAAATAAAAGGAGACAAGCGCCCCAGTGGTGATCTGGCCTTCGGTCAGCATCCAGCAGCCACATGCAAGGACGATAACATCGATAAACTCCACAGCAATCCATGGCACGCGATTACTGAAGTAGCTGTAAACGTTATACCGCTTTGTAGCGACTTGGATTTCTTCATTCAACTTTTGAAAGCGACTAGTTACATACCGCCCCAATCCAAACACACGGATTACCAGATGATTCGATAGGGTTTCCCATAACTGGCCGGAGAGTTTGCCGTGAGCTTGCTTCGAATCGTAGCTTGCCTGCTCAGCAAGCGGGGTGAGGATACGCGGACCTATTGGTATCGTCGGCACAAGTAACACCAAGCCCAAAATGGCAAGCCGCCAGTCTGTTAGGAATAACATAATCAGTGCGATCATCACACCAAAAAAGCCGGTCGCGATATACCCAAGCGACCACAAGGCTGACTCCAAACCACCTGCGTCATTTATAATTCTAGATATAAGATCGCCGTGATTCGAAGATCTAATAGCGGAAAGGTCGAGAGTCTGGACCCTTAAGTACAATCGCTTGCGTAGTTCAGCCGGCATGACCGCACAAAGTCCAGACAAGAGATATTCGTGCAGACTGCCACAAATACTTGAAATCACTGCGGCGCCGAATAGCAGACCCAAAATGACGACCATAAGATCGATCCGTGACTGCAGGATTGCATCGTCAATCAAGCTTGTGAAGGCTAAGCGCTGCGCCATTTGCAAACCAAGCTCTACCATCATCAGGATTAACACAGCGCTTACAGCACGGCGATGCGGCCGAAAAATCGGCCACAGACTTTTCGCGAGTGTGAGAACCCAGGTGAATCCGGGTTTCAACGTCAAAACCTAAGATAACTTGATGTTGTTACGACGAATCACATCAGCAAATCGTGTAGAGACCGTTCTAAGGTATGTCGTCAATTCCGCTGCGGATCGAAAGTCAGGCTCCACTGATATGGTGGTCATGGTTTGCTTGACAGCCTCACTTGGCATCGATCTTTCCAGAATGCCGGCTAAGCGCTCGATGATCGCAACGGGGGTATTGGCCGGTACCATCACCCCAAGCCACGCGCCAAGATCAAATCCACTAAGCTCGGGTAACTTAGCGAACGGCATGACACCCTGTGTCATCGTACTGCCTTTCTCAAGTGACACACCGTAGGCCTTAAGCTTTGCGCTTTTAACCAACGGCATCGTTGATGCGGCAGTCTCGATGCAGTAAGTAATCTGACCGCTCATTACATCGGTAAGCGCAGCAACACTGCCTTTGTAGGGCACATGTAAGGCCTGCACCCCCGCCGCGGCGTTGAAGGCTTCGGCAATCAGGTGGGCCGTTGCGCCGGTACCTGAGGATCCAAAACTATACTTGCCAGGGGCAGACTTAAGCAGCGCTATAAATTCACGTAAATCTTTTGCTGGCACGGCTGGTGAAGTCACAAGCACATAAGGGGACATGCCGATCATCGCCACAGGCGCGAGATCTTTCACCGGATCGTAGGGAACCTTTTGGAGCAAGGGCGCAATTGACATCGGGCCACTTGAAGCGGCTAAGATGGTGTAGCCGTCAGCTGCTGCTTTAGCCACGGCATCTGTTCCAATCGTGCCGCCTGCACCGGCCTTGTTCTCGACAATCACAGGAACGCCAAGCCCTTTTGAAATTTCTTGGGCAGCCACACGACCTGCCAAATCCGTGGCTTGACCAGGGGGCCACGGGACAATCATTTTCAACGGCCGCGATGGGTATGTCTGTGCAAGAACACCACCAGTACCTAATGCCGCAGAAGTCGTGCCAACCAGTGCAGCACTTAGGATTCGTCGTCTATGCATGCTTGTATCTCTCCAATCGTAAAGCGAACATGGTACCGATCTAAAACGTAAAACCAGCCCCGGATTTTTAATCACCTAATAGAAAATTTGCAAAGCGACCTTGGATGGTCGATCCGGATGTCTCGTCCTTGAGTTGCACCCCACTGAGGCAACGGCTCAAAGCCTCGCTCACCAAATAATATAATTTGTCGGCTGCCTCTTCATAGGGCAGCCCAGCTGGGCGAATGTTAGAAATGCAGTTACGACGCTCATCGGTTAATCCAACGCGAGGCGCCCAAGTCATGTACAGCCCCATGCTATCGGGCGAACTCAATCCAGGACGTTCACCAATCAAGACAACCACCACCTTTGCAGCCATCAATTCACCAATTTCATCGCCAATCGCCACCCTGCCCTGCCGCACGATGACAAGGGGCGCACATCGCAACGGGTGCTTGATCAAATGCTTGTGCATCGCTTGTAACAATGCTACGGCACTCGACTCAATAGCCAAGGCAGATAAGCCATCAGCAATGACAAAGGCCAGATCGTAGTTTGCACCACGGTAGCCTTCAGCGCGAGACTGCAACAGCAGCTTTGAGCGGGCTGAAAGTCTGCGTCCAAGATCAGGACGCTGCAAGTACATTGCACGGCTTTCGGCCGCACTTTCCACAACCACGCATGGTTCAAACAAACGCAGATCGTTTACGGATGCGGCTAAACCGTCCCCATTCAAGTCGTGGTGTACGGCATCACGAGCGCGCGCATGATCGAGTTGGAAGGCCAGTTGCTGTTGGGTTGGAAGGCTAACACCGGTACGGCCTAGTGCAATACGGCCAGGCGTAAACTTCCGCAACAATTGCCAGGGATTATTGACGACGATTGATTGGCGCTTACTTTCCGTCATATAGCTCGGAACGTTATCATCAGGATATCTTTAATACAGCGTTCGCAAAACGAGGTGGTATCTCATCATTGAGCTCGACTTGCGGACTGTCGCGAAGGATTGCCATCTTGTGCAGCCAGGCCTCAAACTCAGGAGCGGGTCTTAAGTTAAGCACCCGCCGCGCGTATAAGGCATCATGGAACGACGTTGTCTGATAATTGAGCATGATATCGTCTGAGCCCGGTACACCCATGATGAAATTGCAGCCTGCAGTTGCGAGCAGTGTCAGCAATACATCCATGTCATTTTGATCGGCCTCAGCATGATTTGTATAACAAATATCACAACCCATCGGCAGCCCCATTAACTTGCCGCAGAAGTGGTCTTCCAAGCCCGCTCGAACAATTTGCCTGCCATCATATAAATACTCCGGACCAATGAAACCGACGACGCTGTTGATCAGCAAGGGTTTATAGCGTCGAGCCACCGCATAGGCTCGCGCCTCGCAGGTTTGTTGATCCACACCATGGTGTGCGTTGGCCGATAGTGCACTGCCCTGACCTGTTTCGAAATACATAAGGTTATGGCCGAGCGTGCCCCTCCCAAGCGATAAGGCTGCGTCATGTGCCTCGGCTAAAAGCGCTAAATCAATACCAAAGCTACGGTTGGCAGCCTCAGTGCCCGCTATCGATTGGAATACCAAATCGACCGGCGCACCGCGCTCAATTGCTGCGATCGTGTTCGTGACATGCGTTAATACGCAAGATTGGGTCGGGATATCGTAGTGGCGAATGACTTCATCGAGCATATGAACAATACGAATGACTTGTTGTACGTTATCGCTCGCTGGGTTGATGCCGATGACGGCATCGCCTGCGCCATACAACAAACCGTCAACCATGCTCGCCGCAATACCGGTGGCATCGTCAGTAGGATGATTCGGCTGAAGTCGAGTTGCAAGTCGATCGGCTAAGCCGATCGTGTTTCGAAATTGCGTGACTACACGGCATTTTTTTGCTACCAAGATCAGGTCTTGGATCCGCATAATTTTTGAGACAGCTGCAACCATTTCGGGTGTCAGGCCGGGTGCGAGTGCGCTTAGCGTTATCTCGTCAACAAGGTCTGACAAGAGCCAGTCCCGAAAATCACCCACCGTCATATGTTGCACTGATGCAAATGCCTTTGCATCATGTGTATCAATGATCAGACGCGTGACTTCGTCACTTTCATAGGGGATAACCGATTGTTGTAGAAATGTTTTAAGTGGCAGTGCCGCCAACGTCATTTGCGCTGCAACGCGTTGTTCGGCATGGGTAGCCCCAACCCCGGAAAGATAATCACCTGATCGCGGCGGCGTCGCTTTGGCCAGTAGGTCCTTGAGATCCGCAAATCGATAGCTACGAACGCCAATGGTGTGCGTGAATTGACTCATGATAGTAGTCTATATCGCCGATAAGCATGACGCTAGCTTGCCGTTGAAACCGACTTGAGACGAAACCATAACCAGCTGTTCATCGAGCCATAAGGAAACTTTATGTTTGAAGTCATTCCATCGAATTCGAGTTGCGGCGCAACGATCCAAGGGTTGGACTTGCGCCTTCCACTATCTGCAGCGCTATTGAGTCAATTTCGAAAGATTTGGTTGACCCATCAGGTCATCGCCGTCATCGGGCAGGATTTAGCGATTGCCGACCTAGAACGTATCACGCTTCAACTTGGCCCTCGAAGCGAAGATCCATTTATTGCACCCATCCCAGGCCATCACCATATTGTAGAAGTCCGGCGCGAAGCCCATGAAAAGACCAAGCTTTTTGCCGAAAATTGGCACTCCGATTGGAGTTTTCTACCCCGACCACCGGCCGCAACTGCGCTCTATGCCTGCGTAATTCCACCAATCGGCGGCGACACACAGTTCGCGAATCAATATGCAGCCTGGGAGCGCATACCGCGAGCGCTAAGAGACGCCGTCGGATCGCGAAACGCTATTCATTCTGCACGTCGCGGCTATGCACCCGATGGTGCCTATGGTGAGAACGATAGGGCGATGGGCCGATCGATGGCTATAAGCTTTAGCTCTAGTGCGCGCAAAACGCAAACCCATCCGATTAAACGCGTACACCCTGAGACCGGTAAAGCCGCTTTATTTGTAAGCCCGGCATACACCATCGGTATTGAGAACATGCCCGACGATGAAGCTCATGATCTGCTCGAACAACTGTTCGAGCACATGGCTTCCGAAGAGGTCATTTACCGTCATCGATGGGAAGAAGGCACGCTATTGATTTGGGATAATCGTTGCCTGGTCCACAGAGCAACAGGAGGCTATGATGGGTATCGAAGATTACTTCAACGAGTCACGATTGCCGATACGACAACTGCCCATGCATGAAGCCGCCCTATGAAACTTCAGGATCTTGACACCCCTGCAGCGCTGATCGATATGCAACGCATGACGTTTAATCTTCAACGCATGCAGCAACGAACGCGCCTCTTAGGGGTGAACTTTCGCCCCCATGTCAAGACGAGCAAATCAATCGATATCGCTAAGCTGCAATTAGCCGCCGGTGCAAAGGGAATTACTGTTTCTACTTTAAAAGAAGCTGAGCAATTTTTCGAAGCTGGTATTAAAGATATTCTTTATGCCGTTGGGATTGTCGAATCAAAATTATGGCAAGCCGCCAAACTCATCGAAAAGGGTTGTGACCTAAAACTTATTACCGATAATTCGGATACTGCAGCTGCGCTCGCCGCGTTTTCTGCACGACAGGGCGTTCCCCTCGAAGTATGGATTGAAGTCGACACGGACAATCATCGGTCTGGTGTCAATCCTGAAAATGATGAGCTACTCGCGATCGGGAAGCTACTTAACCAGGGCAGGCTACGACTTGGCGGTGTCATGACCCATGCAGGCTCGAGCTATGAGTTAAATACGCCAGAGGCGTTGGCAGGTTTAGCAGAACAAGAGCGATACCTCTGCTTAAAGGCAGCCAACCGCCTGCGTGCCGCAAACATAGCCTGCGATCAGGTGAGTGTTGGTTCAACACCGACAGCGCTTTCGGCTCAAGGTCTTGAGGGAGTGACTGAGGTTCGGGCCGGGGTGTATATCTTCTTTGATCTAGTCATGGCAAATGTAGGCATCTGTCAGCTCGACGATATCGCGCTTAGCGTACTCACTACGGTGATCGGGCATCAAAGGGAAAAAGGCTGGGCTATTGTGGATGCCGGCTGGATGGCCATGAGCCGAGATCGCGGAACCCAAAAACAAACGATTGATTATGGCTATGGACAGGTATGCGACCTCAACGGTCAACCAATCCCCAACTATCAACTGATAAGCGCAAACCAGGAGCACGGCATCATTAGTGAGCAAAGTGGTCGTCATGCGCTCGATATAAGTACTCGCTTTCCGATAGGGACTCGGCTGAGAATACTACCGAACCACGCTTGTGCGACCGGTGCACAATTTCCTGCCTATCACACCGTCATCAGCAATGGGAGCGCTGAACTTGAAGTCGGCCCAACGTGGCAACGCTTCTACGGTTGGTAGTTTTCCGTACTCTTTCTGTAACGTTACACACCATAATCATGAATGACGTTCAGGATCAAGAGTGTATTCATCAACGATCGATCGAATGATCCAACTATTCCATCGACTGATCGATGGGCGTTTGGATTTGCAGCGACTGTCTAAAGTCATTGCGTTTGGAGGCATTTAATGGTTCGCGACAACACACTTGAAACCTGGGAACGTGAAGAATCTGAGGTACGAGCTCGATTCGCTGGCCCTGGGCCACTGCCTCGCGATGAGATTATCGCTTTGAGCGGCCTTGAAATTTTTCAAGGCATCTTTGAGGGGCGCTTTCCCTCGCCCCCGATTGGCGATACCTTAGATTTCATACCGATCCAGATCGCACTCGGCTTTGCGATCTTTCAGGGACGACCTCAGCCTGAACACTACAACCCACTTGGTACTGTCCACGGCGGATGGTTTTGCACGATTCTTGACTCTGCAATGGGTTGCGCAGTCCACTCGACGTTACGGCCCAAAAAAGCCTACACCACCTTGGAGCTAAAGGTGAATATGGTGCGCGCGTTGACGCAAGCTGTTTCGCTCGTACGTGCCGAGGCAAAAGTGATCCATGTAGGCCGCCAAGTCGCAACCGCTGAGGGACGCATCGTAGATGCGGAAGGAAAAGTCTACGGCCATGCAACAACGACTTGTATGATCTTTGAGCAGCCAAGCGCTTAGCTGCTTGATAAGCACATGTTTTAACAGCTGAAATAAGCAACGGCAATGCTGGCCTCTACGACAAGTCGAATCGATGGCAAGCGTTTAAAGCATTTCAGCTCGGACTTGCTTTGTTACAAATGCTTATCCTTTTATGGACTAAATTGTCATACAAAACGCTCACAGCAGGAGGTTTCATCCTAGGATACCGATGCGCAAATTGGCGCAATCCATAGCGATCAAATGACATATAGGGAGAGAAAAATGGCTGCTGTCGTACTACAAGTTGTATCACGCCCTTTACCAGGCGCAGACATGAGTGTTGTCATTGGCAATATGAAGGATGCCGCCGAGCTGTGGCGAAAACATGGCGCCGAGGTAAAGTGCTACACGGTTTCCGCAGGTGAAGTAGGTAATATCGTATTTGCTGCGCGCTGGGATAGTTACACCGCCTACGGACAAACGCTTGATGCGATGGTTGGCGAACAATCCATTCAAGCACTCATGGCAAAAATTAATGCTTCGGGAACGGCTGAATGGGTAAGAAGCAATCTCGCAAGAGAGTTGCCCGTTTAAAGCGTTTACAAGATCTTCGCACACCCTATGAAAACTCGTCGCCAGGTGCATCGCCACTTGGCTGCGAACAGATTCTTTTGGTCAAGCGGTTAGCCTTAGCCGCCTCGTTCGCCCTCACAAGCAAGCCGTCTTGTCCTTGCATTTGACCCTCACTACCTGCGTAGGAAATGAGGCGATTGCCGATTTTTCCGTCGGGCTAGTCATGGCCCAATGACCCTTTGCGTATTGTTTTTCAACATACTTTTCATAGTGGAAGGCAATCGTCTGAATGGACCACCAAGCGCTCAAGCAGAGCAATAATGTGACACCGGCAGCCGATAGTCGATGAATACACTTAGCCATGAAGCACTCCTAACTTTGGTATGAGATGTACTCATGCTAAGTGCTCAGTGGCTCAAACTATGAGCCACCAATGATCATCAAGTAGAAATTGTCGACATCTCAAGGCTTGCAATTGCGTGCAAACGCTCACTTGCAAGCGCTCTAAGACCTGTTGGTGGACTTTTTGATAATTTTTCAAGCGCTTCAAGCGCGAGCGCCCTAGCTGCAGCCACATCACCACGAGCCATGCATATCGCTGCCCTTGCGTGCAGCCGTTCGTGCGGCTCCTCGATGCCATCTGTGTATACCTCCATCCAACGCTGCGCTGCATCTGCGTCACGGCTCTGTTGCGCAAGATAGATAGCGATCGGCAGGGTCAATCCAACGCGAAAAGCTCGAGGGTAAGCCGCAAGTCCTCCGTCATGTAGGTCTTTGGCAAGGGATTCAAAGCCTCTGAGCGCAGCTTGAGCGACGGGCCAGTCGTCAAGTACCTGTGCGGCAAGAATAAGCGCAGAAGTTTTCAAGACAGCCAGCTTAGATTCTCGTGCAATCTTCTGAAGATTTTCTAAATCCCATTGCCGTGGACGATGCCCAGAAAAGTTTCGACCGATAATCGCAGCAAGTTGCAATCGTTGTAGTGCTCGTGCATCACTGCGCAGCAATTGCCAAAGCTGGCCGCCATCAGAAGCAAACCCACCGGTTTGCAAGGGAATCAAGGTTGCGACCCCGATGGCCAGCGACATGAGACCGACTTGGAAAAGGAAAACTGATTCCAATCCACTCAAGTAGGGATACATAATTAAGGTAACCAGGGCTACTGAGGCACTCGATAAGGGGCCGCCAGCCACAGTCCATATGGCCTGCCTAGGTTCAAGAGGACTACCCGCCCTAGGTATGGCGACTGCAAGTCCTCCCCAGGTTGAACGGTGACGATTTATTGAGCATCGCAACCTACCTGCCTCGAGTTCTAATTGCAAAGGACCTGAAAACAGCATCAGCGGCAATAGGCCAGAAGATACGGCACCGGTCATGTGGCCAAGCTCATGAATCGTGATTGCGACCCAAGCCGCAACAAGCCAGCCAGCGATCACCAAAGGCCAATTGTTGCTCGATTGACTCAACAAGTCGTTGGCAAGACCAGCATTGATAAGCCCCGACAAACCGACATAAGCAATAAGCCCACCGGCAGAAGCTGCAAGTAGCATCACAAGCCATGACCGCTGGGATGCCATACTTGCGACAACTGGCGGATGTTTTAGTGCCAAGTCTGGATTCATGTCTATCGGCTCAGCTTTACAACGAAATGGATTTCATACTTACATTGTAAGTTTTGTTAACTAATCAATCAAGCCATGTGCGTCAACAAGCCAAAGCCTTCCTCACGATGGATCGGTAGCGATGGACACTTTGCTTTGATCGGCGGTGGCGAAATCTAGATGTAGTTTTGACGAACATATCAACATCTCGGCTTTAATCATGAAACGTTTCACACATCGATTCAGAATCCTGAGCCGGCCTCGCTCTCAGTACATAGGTTATTTGCTATGCCTATGGTTGCTACAAGCCCATGGTTCAACCCATGCTCAAGGGTCTGATAACAACGCCAAGCATCCACTTGTCTTGGCCCAACACCCGGATGCTATTCGGGCTGGTTATATGGTTCTAGAACGTGGAGGTACTGCTGCCGATGCAGCCGTTGCGATTCAGGCGATGCTGGGACTCGTTGAACCACAGTCTTCCGGCCCAGGCGGAGGAAGCTTGTTACTCTACTGGGATGCCAAACAACATCGGCTTCACGCATTAGATGGTCTAGCAATGGCGCCGGGAAAAGTCAGTGAGGACCTTTTGCTGGATTTCGATGGATCGCGTATCTCGATCGAGTCAGCATCTCGAGGTGGCCGCAGTGCAGGCGTGCCGGGCACGATGCCGCTACTGGAAGTCATGCATAGACGCTGGGGACGCTTGCAATGGTCAACACTTTTTGACCACGCCATTGAACGCGCGCAAGAGGGCTTCAACGCTTCAGTCTATCTTGAATCAGTCCTCAGGCAGAGCCGATCAGCTGGACCATCCTATGCAATCGATCAAGTTTTTTCATTCGACCTTAGGGCGGGCGATAGGCTCACAAATCATGAATACGCGCACACGCTCAGGCAATTTGCTCAGCAGGGATACCAGGGATGGCTCATGCAAGGTGGCGCTGAGACGATGATTTACGCTCTCAAGGGACAAGGCATCGAGAGTCAACTCAATAGATCGGACTTTATAACTTATAAAGTTATTGAAAGAAACCCCCTTTGTTCGATGATATTTTCAGTTACGATCTGCAGCTTTCCCTCGCCATCATTTGGCGGGCTTGCAGTACTTCAAACCCTAAAAATTCTTGATGCCCTCGAACTTCAATCACCGCTATCGTGGAACTTTCTAGACGAGCGATTTGTTCATCAATACATCGAGGCTGCCCGTCTAGCAACTGCGGACCGAAGACAATGGTTAGGTGATCCCGACTTTGTTAAAGACTTCAGCGACGACCTACTCGCTCAGGCGTATGTTCAGGAGCGTGCTGCAATCATTGGCAGTCGCGCTCTAGAGAAGGTTCAACCCGGCCTGCCAAATCTACTAAAGGTGGGCATCCTTGACAGCGAGCGAGCCAACGATGCACTAGCGCATGGAGCAACGAGTCACTTCACAGTAATTGACGTTGAGGGCAACATGGTTGTCATCACAACGACGATCAATTTGAATTTTGGCTCCCGGGTTGGCGCCGGAGGTTTTTTTATCAATAATATGATGAGCAACTTCACAAGCAATTTGCAAGAAGCACCCTTTTATGCCGTCGAAGCGCGAAAAGTAAATAAGCAAGCTGGCGCTGCCAACAGCGTCGATAGCCATAAGCGCGCTTACACATCCATGGCGCCCCTAATCGTGTTTGACTCACAACACCAACCAATTGCCGCATTTGGTGCTGCCGGAGGTGGCCCAATTGTCGATTTTCTCGCAAAGAGCTTGATTGGATTTTTGAAATCCAAGAAGAGTTCACAAGAGCTTGTAGCCGAGGCAAACCTAAGCGCCTCAACAGGCACACCCGTTTTCGAAGCTGGGCGCTGGCCCAAGGACATACTGACGTCTCTCCAGCATCGAGGTCACAAACTCAGAGAGGCGCCACTGCTGAGCGGAAAAGTTATTGTTATAAAGTCCGATAAAACTTGGGCAGGTGCTGCCGATCCAAGGCGATTGCCTTGAGCTTCGTATTGGTGTCCCAAGTACCTCTGCCTTCCGATCAACTGAGAACCTACAGTCCAAGCGTTTTCTTCGCTTCGGCGAGGATTTTCATCGACTCGCCATGATTGCCTGCTTTGTGAGCCGCCTCACCATCGGTCCTCAACTTTTTGACCTTGGCCATGTCAGACTCGCTAAGCTTTGGACTCGAAGCAAGTTTTGCGTCGATGGCCTTCATCTCGCCAGGGCATCCGTGAGCGTAAGCAGCTCCGGTCAAACAAATTAGCAATAGAGAAATTGAAAACTTTTTCATGACAAAGCTCCAGAAAGAAAGTAAACACCACTGAAATTAGTAGTTTCGGGAGCGTACGCCAATTCTCGGGAGCAAGTAAAAGACCCCCGAGGTTTTTGGGATTTCGAGCTGAGCGACGCTTGCCAGCCCATCTGATACACACTGAGCCCGCAGCATCACCTCATGCTTGACTGAAGATGATGACTAAGGACATTTACGAAAAGGCTAGTTTTAATTACTGGATCTATCCGAGGCATTGGCGCGGAAGCTGCAGTGCTAGCAGCACAGGCGGGGTGGGTTGTTGCCGTGAATAATCAGACCCGAGCCGATGCAACGCATAGGCTCAGCGCATGAAGTAGCACGTGCAATCGTATGGCTGCTGAGTGATGGGGCAAGTGATTGCACCGGCAGCGTGCTCGACGTGACCGGTGGCCGCTAGTCCATAATGTCGCACCCTCAATTCGCGAAGTAACTGCGGATGAAGATTATTCAAAACGATGTCACTTAAGCCTTACTCCGATCCTGAGTCTTACTTCGATCTCTCAACAGGAGCGCCGTCTTGGTCCACGCCTTAGTTATTTTTATCTCTGCCTTTTTAATTTTTTTGGTACAACCTTTAATCGCCAAGCAAATCTTGCCCTGGTTCGGTGGATCAGCGGCAGTATGGACAACTTGCCTGCTATTTTTCCAGAGCGCACTTCTTGCAGGTTACGCTTATGCCCACGCGCTCACACACTTCTTACCCTTAAAGCGACAGGTACAGATACACAGCATCCTGCTGCTCTGTGCGCTTGTATTCATGCCCATTATTGTTGCTGACGCCTGGCGACCAGGTGGATCGGAAGATCCGATTCTGCAAATTGACTTGCTCTTAATTGCAACGATCGGCTTACCTTATTTCTTGCTATCAACCACGACCCCCTTAGTTGGCGCCTGGTACTGGAAGCGGTTTCAATCAGCGGCGCCCTATCGGCTTTTTGCACTATCAAACGCTGCATCGCTACTTGCTCTCGTTGGATTTCCGTTTTTCATTGAACCAAACTTTGGAAATCGAGAAACAGCCTGGATCTGGTCAGCCCTGTTTACGATGTTTGCAATCTTATGCGGCTTGATGGCGTGGCAGACCTGGTTTGCGGTCAAGGCGAAGTCCGCCGATGAGACCAGACACAGTTTAGATACAAGTGCGTTGGAAGCGTCGTCATCCGACGCAGTGACCCAAGGCAAAGGCGGCTGGATTTCGTGGATGGGCTATTCTGCGATGGGATCCGCCGTATTGCTCGGTGTCAGCAGTCACCTTACCCAGAACATTTCATCTGCACCGCTTTTGTGGGTGCTCCCACTAGCGCTTTATCTCCTCACCTTCATCATCAGCTTTGACCATCCACGTTGGTACCGACGGTCGATCTTCTTTCCTCTGGGCGCTATTGCACTTCCTGCTATGGCCTGGCTGGCTGACTCCCTTGATCTAGCGCTTGCCGCTCCCGTTTACTCGTTTGGACTTTTTGTGATTTGCATGGTGTTTCATGGCGAACTGTATCGATTGCGACCAGAGCCCCAACGTCTAACGCAGTTTTACCTGGCGATGTCGGCGGGTGGGGCTGTCGGGTCTCTGCTTATGGCGGTGGTCGCACCGATGCTAATGGATGGATACTACGAATTCCATATCGTACTGATTATTGCCTCAATGCTAGGCCTCACGTTGATTCGAGCGTCTGCCAACAGGCTAGCGTTGGTATTGAGCGCTACGGTCCTCGCATCCGTCGTTGGCTTAACCTGGCGAATTGTAGACCATTACAACGAGGGTGTTCGGATGATGGCTCGCGATTTTTATGGTGTTGTGCTAACCAGAAACGGACAGGTGGGCGGCCAGGCCT
>JACCDL011448280.1_pt1 | contig 15891 bp, 14 predicted proteins | sample 7441931 | NCBI WGS metagenome assembly JACCDL01 (sample SAMN15323437, study PRJNA562643) | freshwater metagenome | isolation source: river surface water | place: USA:Blue River Watershed | collected 2017-08-16 | reverse complement strand
TAACACAAGCAGTTGCATGGGCGATATTGGAACCGAATCGAAATCGTGAACTCGCAGAGCTTGCGGTGCGTGATACGGGCCTTGGTAATGCTGACGATAAATTCAAGAAGAACTTTCGAAAAACGCTTGGCTTGGTCCGCGATCTGCGAAAAGCCAAAACAGTGGGATTGATTTCGCACGATCCTGAAACTGGGATATCGGAATACGCCAGACCAGTTGGTGTTGTGGCAGCTATTACACCTTCCACAAATCCTGGCGCCACCCCAATTAATAAGATTCTGAACGCGCTGAAATGCCGTAATGCCATTATTGTGGCGCCATCACCCAAGGGGCAGAGCACTTGTGCAAGCCTATTAGAGCTAGTTCACCAACAAATGGATTTAATTGGCGCACCCCGTCAATTAGTGCAATGTCTACCAACACCTGTAACTAAAGAAGCAACCCATGAGTTAATGCGACTGGTTGATCTAGTGGTAGCAACCGGATCACAAGCAAATATTCGTGCCGCGTATTCCTGCGGCACCCCGGCTTTTGGAGTGGGCGCTGGAAACGTTGCGGTCATTATTGATGAGCATGCAAATTTATCGTCTGCTGCACAAAAAATTGCTATCTCAAAAATATTTGATAACGCCACTAGCTGCTCTAGCGAGAACGGTGTTGTTTTAGTTCAAGCTATTTACGATGCTGGTATTACTGCCCTAGAAAAAGCTGGGGGAGTCATGCTTGACGCCGATGATAAAAAACGTCTTCAAGACGTGATGTTTCAAAATGGTAAATTAACTTCAGCGCTTACAGCACAGTCAGCAGCATTCATTGCTGACAAAGCAAAATTATTGAATCCAAAAGCCAAACAAGCGAAGTTCTTGATGGTCTCAGAGACTGGGTTTGGTCCATCGTCACCATTCTCGGGTGAAAAATTAAGTCCAGTGTTGACAGTATGGAAAGCAGCGGACTTTAATCAAGCTAGAGAAATCGTTGCTGGTATTTATTCTTTCCAAGGAGCGGGGCACTCTGTGGGTCTTCATACCGCCACATCGGGACAGGTTCTGGAGGACCGTGCTCAAGAGTTGGCAGAAAAGCTACCAGTATCTCGAGTCATTATTAATCAGGCGCATGCGATTGCAACTGGCGGTAGTTTTGATAATGGCTTACCGTTTTCATTATCGATGGGTTGCGGTACGTGGGGGCGAAATAATTTTTCTGAGAACATGAACTATAAGCACTACTTAAATATTTCCCGAATTGTGCGTGTTATTCCAGAAAAGACGCCTCAGGTTGATGATTTGCTCCAAGAATATTTCCAGCGTTTCCCAAAATAGTCTCAGGTTCCCAATTGCATCAAAACGCTGGTGATCTTCAATATGTCATGCAGTACTGGGCTAAGCATCAGCCCGATCGGATTCTGCTGTATGCGCCTGAGCCTAATTTAACTGTTTCATATCGGCAGATATGGATCGAATCTCAACATCTACATGCGTGGTTTGATCAGCAAAATATTAGTTCGGATGCGCACATTGGCCTCTTTATGCACAATGGTCGCCAAACCACTACATTATTTTTAGGAACAATGGCTGGTGGTCGAGTAATCACGCCATTTAATTTACTGGCTCCTCCTGACCAACTTGCCTACTCCTTAGATCACAGCGATATAGAAATTCTGTTCTACGCACCCAAGAATAAAGATGCACTATGGGCTGCCTTACCAAAGGTCAGGCGCAAGTTCACCATCATTGAACTAGATCCGGATGCCGCAGTGGGGCCGTATATGAAGGTGATAGCTAAGCCTTTACCACCAGTAAGCTCCGATCAGGGTGCATTGTTAATGTATACCTCTGGAACCACCGGCACTCCTAAAGGCGTGTTATTGAGCCACCGTAATTTAATGCATGCTGGTAAATCCATTGGGCAGTGGCATTCCTTAAGTAACCACGATATTGTCTTGAGCTCGTTACCGATTTATCACATCAATGGCCAATGTATTTCAACGGTAACCCCGTTTTATACCGGCGGCGGAATTGTTGCCCCTCATCATTTTTCTGTCAGCGCCTGGTGGGATCTTGCTAAACAGTACCGCGCTACTTGGATCAATATGGTGCCAACCATTATTGCGTATCTGATTAATGCTGCTAAGTCTTCTGGTAAAAAGCCAAGCACTGAAGACCTCAAATCGATTCGTTTTGGCCGTTCTGCTTCTGCACCATTGCCGCCCGAGCATCATAAGGAATTTGAATCATTGTTTGGTATCACTGTTATTGAAGCCATGGGTATGACCGAGTCTTCCTCCATGGTCTTTTGTAACCCGCATGATTCTCGTAAACGCTATGGCAGTCCAGGTTTACCTTGTGGGGTAGAAGCCAAAGTGATTGATCCTGCTGGTCAGGAGCTTGCCAGTAATTTGATTGGAGAAATTTGCTTACGTGGTGAGAATGTCATGCGCTCTTATTACAAGGGAGATCATGAGACACAAAAAGCCTTTGATCCTCAAGGATGGCTGAAAACCGGCGATTTGGGAATGCGTGACCCTGATGGTTTTTACTTCATTACAGGTCGATTAAAAGAGTTGATCATTAAAGGAGGAGAAAATATCGCGCCTCGTGAAATTGATGAGGGACTTCTCAAGCACCCAGCTGTCTTAGATGCTGCCGCTGTTGGCATACCGGATGACAACTATGGACAAGAAATCATGGCGTGTGTGATTTTGAAGAAAGATATGCCATGTTCGGAAGATGAGTTGCGAAAGTTTTGTGTAGAAACACTAGGTAAGTTTCGTACACCAAAGATTATGAAATTCGTTGAGGACTTGCCTCGGGGCGCCTCTGGAAAAGTGCAACGACTCAAGTTACTGGAGTTATTGAGCCCTTAATTACAAACCCTGATCTTTCAGAATGAGATCAGAAGCTTTCTCACCCATCATCACTGCAGGCCAATTCGTGTTCCCTGAAACAAGAGTTGGCATTGCTGAACAATCAACGACTCGTAAGCCCTGAACCCCGCGAACCCGAAGTTGGGGATCAAGCACTGCATTGGTTTGATGATCGGGCCCCATTTGACAGGTTCCGGTCGGATGAAAAATAGTAGCGCCATTATTACGACAGAACTCGAGTATGTCTTCATCCGTTTGAGCTTTTTCAGGCTTGATTTCCTCTTGAACTAAAGCCTTCAGCGGATTGGTTTGTGAAATTTGCCTTGCAAATTTAATTGCCGCAATACTAGTCGCTCGATCGTGCTCTGTGGAGAGGTAATTCGCAAACATCTTCGGTGGTGCCAGTGGGTCAGGAGATGCGATGCGAACATATCCCCGTGATTCAGGTCTTAATTGGCAAACCGACATCGTAAATCCTGGAAAAGGATGAACTTGGCCGCCAGCCATATCGGCTGATAGGGTAGCTAGATGAAATTGAATGTCTGGGGTTTTAGATTGCGGCATTACCTTGGTAAATAATCCGCCCTGATTAATACCAATCGAGAGGGGTCCGGAGCGAAAAAGAAGCCAATCCAATCCAATTTTTATCTTGCCAATTAGAGAAGAGAGCTCTACGTTTGTTGAGATATTTTGATTTAACTTATAAATCAAGCGGTATTGCAAGTGGTCTTGTAAATTTTCACCAACACCTGGTGAATCTTGTAATACAGGAATACCAAATTCATTTAATAAACTAGCTGGCCCAATTCCAGAGAGTTGTAATAATTGCGGGCTCTGAATAGCACCCGCACTTAAGATGATCTCTCGCCGAGAGCGAATCACAAACTTTGATTGATTCTGAATATATTCAACACCAACTGCTAGACGATTCTCAAAAATAATTTTGGTCGCTTGGGCATTTGTAATGATGGTTAAATTCTTGCGTGACCGAATTGGTTTTAAATAACCCTTGGCAGCGCTACACCTCAATCCATTATGGGTGCTTAATTGATAGTAGCCAACACCTTCTTGTTCTTCATTATTAAAGTCTTCGGTGGTGGGTACCCCCAAATGGTTTGCGCTCTGAATAAAAGCTTCCACTAATGGATGACTCTTTTTAATAGAAGAAGCGCGTAATGGGCCTTGTTTCGAGTGTAGAGGGTCGCCTAAACGGTCGTTACCTTCAGCTTTCTTGAAATACGGCAGTACCTCATCCCATGACCAACCGGAGTTTCCGAGAGAAGCCCAATGGTCATAATCTTCTTTTTGACCACGAATGAAGATCAAGCCATTAATAGAACTTGAGCCGCCTAAACATTTACCCCGTGGCCAATAGATTTTTCTGCCGTTCATTCCAGGATCGGGTTCGGTATGAAATTTCCAATTAACCTTAGGATCCCACATGGTCTTGCCATATCCGATTGGTAAGTGGATCCATGGAGAGGAGTCGGGTGGACCTGCCTCAATCAGGCAGACCGAGGTATGAGGATTTTCAGAAAGGCGATTTGCTAGAACGCAGCCTGCCGATCCGGCACCAATAATGATGTAATCAAACACGTGCAAAGTAATACAAAATCAGACAGTGGCTGGACGAAGACTCAGTAATTCCCGCGCTTGACGACCGCTTGCAACAGGTCTTCCGCAATCACGCGCCATTTTGGCTAGGCGAGTAACTAATTCGGCATTATCTTTGGCAAGTCGCGTTTCATCGAAGCGAATGTTATCTTCGAGGCCTGTACGAACATGGCCCCCAAGCTCGAGCGCCCATTCATTTACAACTAATTGATTCTTACCAATTCCAGCAGCAGTCCAAGTAGCACCTGGCATGACATCGTGTAATTCTTTGATCAAAAATTCTAGGATTGAACGACGAACCGGCATTGCGTTGGGAACCCCCATTACAAATTGAACATGTGGGGGCGGTAAAAGAAGACCCTTTTTAACCAAATTTGCTGCGTTATAAAGCATCGCTAGATCAAATATTTCAACTTCGGGCTTAATTTCATATTTCAGCATTTCACTAGCAAGACCCTCGACAAAATCAGTAGGATTTTCATAAATACCCACCGGAAAATTTGTTGAGCCAGTTGCCAAAGATGCCATATCAGGGCGATGAAAGAGCATCGAGCCCCTTGCTGATTGATCACGCCCTCTGCCGCCCGTCGAAAACTGAACAATCATATCTGGACAATATTTCTTAACTCCCTCTTGAACCTCGGCAAATAAATCTGGATTCGAACTCGGGCTCTCATCAGGGTTACGAACATGAACATGCACTAATGAGGCGCCGGCCTCATATGCCTTTTGTGTCTCTTCGATTTGCTCTTTCGGGGTTACTGGCACACCGGGGCAATCTTTTTTACGAGGCACCGCTCCAGTAATGGCAACGGTAATTACAACAGGCTGCTGACTCATTAATACTCCTTGGCTAATTTACGATTTATTGGGCTATTTTTAGTCATTTTGTGAAATAAAAATAGGGCATTTTGATCTTGATATGCACCCAAAAATAACACTTTCATGAAGAAAAAATCATCCGTTCCAAAAATCTCAACTTATTAGCAATTTTTGTTCATTTGGTTAGAACGCGATTGATTTTTAAACCTAACTTATTAGTACTAACACTTACTTGAAACATTCTGTTCAACTTAGTGTAATAGATTCTATGCCTAAATCCCCAAAAAAAACAATAAAAAAAACTGGGATCGCAAGAAAGAAAGGGCCAGTTAAAAAATCAAAGGAGAAGTCGCCAGTAGCTCCTTTGACAATGCAGCAAGTAAAAGAAGCAATTGCGTTATTAAAAGATACAAAAAATTTTTCAACATTTAGGTATCGAACACCAGAGTTTGAAATTGAAATTGAACTACAACGTAATACTCAAATTAAGTCAGATGCTTCGTTTGCTCCGCAACCAACTTCTGATCGAAATCTCGAGCCAAAGAAAAAGGCTGCTACCGATTCATCCGCACCGAAAAATGACAGTTCAACTTACACCGAAATTTTGAGCCCAATGGTTGGAACCTTTTACCGTCGACCCAATCCGACCTCTGCACCGTTTGTTGAGGTGGGGAGCGCGGTTGAGCCCGATACTTCCGTTTGTATTGTTGAAGTCATGAAATTGCTAACAACGATACCTGCTGGTTGCAAAGGCAAGGTAAGGGAAATTTGCGTTGAGGATGGTGTCAGTATTGAAACGGGGCAAGTATTAATGCGGATTGAGCCTGTATGACTAAAAAAAGTAGCTCATCACCGAAAAACCAACAAGCTTCGTTTGAGATGATTGATGTCACTCTACGTGACGCACATCAATGTTTATGGTCAACGCGAATGACCACTCCTCAGATGTATCCAATACTGAAGCAAATTGATTTGGTTGGTTATCAGTACATCAATATTCTTGGTGGGGCAGTCTTTGATGTGATGGTTCGATTTCTGCGAGAAGATCCTTGGAAACGAATGGCATTCTTAAGTCAAGAATTTAATACGCCAACGGATGCCTTAACACGGGGCCAAAGCATTTATACCTTTGAATTATTTCCAGATGACGTAGTTGATTTAAATATTCAATTACTTGCTAAATCGGGTGTCAAAGTGCTCACTGTCTATGATGCTCTTAACGACAATCGGAATATTGTTTCTTCAGTCCGAGCTGGAAAAAAATATGGGATGTTAATTAACGCAATGCTGACCTATGCATTGAGCCCGGTTCATGATGATGCTTATTTTGTGGCGCGCGCAAAAGAACTGGTTGAGTTAAAGGTTGATTTCATTTCCGTTAAAGATCCAACGGGCCTACTAACTCCAGAGCGGGCCAAAACCTTATTTCCTGCTTTGGTTGCGGTTTCTAATGGCATTCCTCTGAAGTTGCATTCGCATTGCCAATCTGGGTTGGCGCCACTTGTTTATGAAGAAGCCATTAAGTCAGGTTTTAAGTATGGCTACGTTGCAACCAATTGTCTTGCTAATGGTGCGTCATTACCGTCCGTTATGGATATCTTCGATAAGGCCCGAATTCATGGTCGCGCACCAAACATGAACATCGATGCACTTCATGAAGTTGATGATTACTTTGATTGGATTTGCACTCGTGATGGTTTGCCACGTGGCGAGAAAAAAGAATATGACCCTGCCTTATATGAGCATCAAATTCCGGGTGGAATGATCTCTAACTTGCGTGCCCAATTAGTCGCATTGGGAATTCCCCATCGGGAAAAAGAAATTTTGGAAGAAACTGCACAAGTTCGTAAAGATCTTGGATACCCCATTTTAGTAAGTCCATTTGCTCAATATATCGTGACCCAAGCGGTTCTCAATGTGATGCAAGGCGAGCGATACAAAACAATTCCGGACGAAGTAAAGCTTTACTTGAAGGGGCATTATGGAAAGCTTGCTGGCAAACCAAGCGAGGAGGTCATGGCTCGTGCAAATGTTGACTATGACCCTAGTCAGCACCCAGGTAATCGCCTAGAGCCGGCCTTGCCTCGCTTACGTAAGCAGTGGGGTAAATCGGTTTCACCAGAACAGCTTTGTCTACATGCTTTCTATCCGCCCGATTTAGCCCTTGGTTTGTCAGATGGTGCTGCAGCGGCATTGCAGCAGGGTCGAGAGCTACAACCCTTTAAGGAGCTCATGAGGTACCTTGCACGACAAAACGATTTTGCACGGGTTCGAACACGGATCGGCGGTGTTGAGCTAACCATTTCACAGTGATAAAAAAATAGCAATAGGGAAGAATATGGAGAAAGTATGGATAGATAAATATAGGAAATATGCTAGATTGAGCGAGTTAATTTTGCCGTATGTTTCATCAGGAAGTATTCAACAAATGAATAGGAGACAACTATGAGTAAGTTAAATGTTTCACGAAGAATTTTTAATACGCTTGCTGTTGCGATGATGGCTGGCGCCGCTTTGCCATCTTGGGCTCAAGGCGCACAATTTAATGATTATGGCTGGCCCACTGCTGCGAATGAAAAAATTTCAGCTAAGTCAGTCGCCTGGTTAAAAGAAAAAGGATGGTGGCCCATTCAGGTTGCTTTCCAACCACCATGGTCGGGTCAAAATACCATTAACTTGGTGATGGATAAACGAGGTATGTTAGCTAAGCGTGGCGTGGATGCTAAGTTTCAAGCATTTCCCTCAGGCCCAGCAATTAATGAAGTAATTATTTCAGGTCGTTTCCAGTTCGGAAATGGCGGTAACTTTCCATTTACAACATTGTTTGATAAAAATGTTCCAGTCAAATCGATTGCCATTATTAATGTCAACTTAATGCATGCAATCCTCGTGCCACTGGATTCGCCCATTAAATCAATCGACGACTTTAAAAATCGTAAAGAGCCTGCAACGATTGGTATTGTGACTGGCTCGTCTGCCGAGTTTTATATCCAGGCTGCTGCAAAAGTTCATGGCATTGTGGTTGGTAAAGACATTATTCTGAAGAACATGCCTCCAGGTGAGCAAATGGCAATGCCCAAAGGAATTGATGCCGTAGTTCCATGGGATCCAACACCTTCGATCATGGTTAATGAGCGGAAGAATGCCCGCATCATTAACGATAGTTACCCTTACAACATCTATGGCTCATCCTTCTATGTTCGTCAAGAAGTAATTGATAACGCACCGGATGTTGTTCAAGCATTTACAGACGCGATTGTGGAAGCCACTTTATGGATTCGTAAGAATCCCGATGAAGCAGTCAAGGCAATGCAAGAGGATCCAAACCTCAAGAACTTCTCTCCTCAAATCTTGCGTCAGCAAATTGACTCTTATAACAACCTGTATAAACCAACCTACCTCCATCCGCTTCCACAGTTCTGGGGTAGGGCGAATGAGACCACTTACGAGTGGCTATTTGAGAATAAGAGAATTCAGACAAAAGCAACAGCAGCTACCTATGCTGCGGCAGTCGATTCGCGCTTTATGGATCGAACCTTCGCAAAAGTAGGTTGGGCCGTTCCTAAGTTGCCACCATTTTTACCGGCAACATTTAACGCACCATTAGATAAGTTACCTTACCCAACATATTCAACCCCGTTGAATACCTCGAAGCCTCAGGTTTTCCCGGAGAAAGGTGATTTAACCAAAGATTGGTCATTTGATGGCAAGGTATTTAAGAAACAATGACAAGTCTTTCATGGGTATTAAATCTTCGCCGATTAATTCTGCTAGCGGTACTCTTGAGTTGTTGGGAGTTCGCTAGCCGTTTTATTCTCGATAAAACTCAGGCAACCTTGTTGCCACCACCATCGGGAGTTCTAGCTGGAGCAGTAGAACTTGCGGCGTCTGGTGAGCTTTGGAAACACATTCGTGATAGCTTAAGGCGAGAGTTCATCGCCTTTTGCTATGCGAGTGTTGCAATTCCGCTTGGGGTGCTAATGGGCTGTTTTAAATGGATCAATGAACAGGTTGATCCAATTGTTGAAATCTTACGTCCCATCCCACCAATTGCTTGGATTCCATTGAGTATTTTGTGGTTTGGAGTTGGTAATACACAAAATCAATTCATTATCTTTCTCGGTATCTTTTTCCCGATTCTGCTAAATACCATTGACTCGGTTAAGAATGTTGAACCGAATTTGATTCGTGCCGCTCGTTGTCTCGGCGCTACCGGTTGGAGCGTGATTACTCGTGTGATCCTCCGTGCCGCTTTACCGCAAATTATTACTGGCATTCGCATTGGTTTAGGGGTCGGGTGGATGGCCTTAGTTGCTGCAGAGTTAGTTGGTGCCAATTCAGGTCTTGGATTTTTAATTAATGATGCAAGAACTGTATTACGTACCGACTTTATCTTAGATGGCATGATCGCAATTGGTTTGATTGGTCTTATTATTGACCGCATTATTCGTATTGCAGCGAAACATCTGATGCCTTGGTCACGTTCTTTAAATAATTAAATTTGCTCTTTTGAAAGCGATTTATTAAATGTCAGCCTTAAGCGTAAAAAATGTGAGCAAGATTTTCCCTGCTCTCAATAATAAAAATCAATCGGTGCAAGCTCTTCTCGACGTATCGATGGAGGTTAATGAGAATGAGTTTGTCTCCATTTTGGGTCACAGCGGTTGTGGCAAGACAACCTTATTAAATCTAATAGCTGGCTTTGAGTCACCAACTGCTGGATCCATTTATTGCGCAGATAAAGAAGTTAAAGAACCTGGTGCTGACCGTTCCATGGTATTTCAAGATTACGCCTTGTTTCCATGGTTAACGGTGCGTGACAACATTGCATTTGGACTTAATCTAAAAAAATTAGATTCTGCAACCATTGAAAAGAGTGTGATGCATTTTGCAACTCTAGTTGGCTTAAGTGCATTCGTTGACAGTTACCCTCATCAGCTATCTGGTGGTATGCGACAACGCGTTTCGATTGCACGAGCATTGGCTGTAAATCCCACCGTTTTACTCATGGATGAACCATTTGCAGCCCTTGATGCGCAAAATCGTGCGATGATGCAAAAGGAGATGATCCGTATTCTTTCTGAAGAGAGTAAGACCGTTGTGCTGGTGACGCACAGCATTGAAGAATCGATTAATCTTTCTGACAAGATTGTGGTAATGACCCGTCGACCTGGCCGTGTGAAAGAAATTATTCATGTTCCAGAGCCACGCAAAATGGTTGAGGATACACCCAGTTATTTGGAGATTCGTAAGAAAATCCGCGATCTAATTAACGATGAGCACGATATAAGCGATACTGTTTGAACACGGTTGACTGGTTTTTGGTATTTCTTCTTGCGTTCTGCGCACTTCTAGGTGGCCTATTTCGACGTTTGAGCGGTTTTGGTGGAGCCATGGTCATGGCACCTCTGTTAATCGGTTTTTTTCCACTGACTGCGGTTATTCCAATCGTGATGACAATGGAGTTAGCGGGCGGAATATATTTAGCCAAAAATTGGCAGGTCGAGAAAAAAGATCGCTCACGTGTCTATCGCATCTTAATTGCATCAACTATTGCATTGCCCTTAGGTATTTATATTGGGGATCAAGTTGCGCCACAGAATCTAAAAATTATTGCAAGCATTGCAGTACTCTTTTTTTCTGCTTATTTACTTCTTCAGCCCCACGTTAGAGTTGTTTTGAGTTCCTGGAAAGATAACATCATCGGTACGCTCGCTGGTTTTTTATTGGGCTCATGTGGATTTGGCGGTCCTGTAGTCGCACTTTATTTAGGCGCAAGCCAATTAGACTATCGTCACATTCGGTCAATTCTTTCTCTTGTTGTCTCAGGACTTGCATTACTCGGAATTGTTTTTGTAATTTTCTATACAGGCGGTTTCTCATGGCTGCCATGGCTTCTGGTTAGTTTTCCTGGGTTTATCGCAGGATTTTTGATCGCTGGTTATATCGAGCGTAGGGGCTTTATTACTGAGTCTCGCTTACGCCGCTTCTCACTCTATTTTTTGATGGGCAATGCGCTCATTAATCTTGTCATTAGTATTTTGTTAACTAAAGGGCTTGTGACACTAACCACCAACTAAAAATCTGGGTGAAGGGCGTTATTTTCTAAAGCTCATTTTATGAGCTTCATGTATTTCAAAATGAGATCCAACAAATAGGAGGAACTCATGAAAAAATTCTCGGAATGGTTAATTTGGCTTGTATTTGCGGAGTATCCAGGGGAGTGGGGTCGAAGCGAGTGGGTCTGTAAGCGCTCAACCGAATAGGTTGACCAAAAACCTCTTAGACCTTTCTATTCAGAGGTTAAACCCTTGAGGGGCTTGAAAAAAGCCATGTTTTTAGGGCAAACTCAGTACTATTAAGTTAGGTTGCGTGCCTTGGCGCATATTCCTTGGCAGAGAGGAGGGGTGGTGCTCAGCATTTTGAAGTTAGATGCCGGCGGTATTCCGCAATGCTGGATTGATGCCGAGGATGCGACGCGTCATTATGCGGATGACAGCGTTTCGTGGACCTTAGGCGATCCAATTGCAGTGATGCGCGGGGGCATCTCTCGTCTTACCGGTCAACAATCGATTATTGAGCTTCATTCCATTATTGCAGTCAAAGGTTCTGCAAAGATTAATTTATTTGATGTGGTTCCCGCAATTACTAAGCGTAAGTTATATCGTCGTGATCGTGGCTTGTGCGCGTATTGCGGTTGTCGAATTTCAGAGAACGATGCTGAAGCCGAGCACATCATTCCCAATAGTAAAGGTGGAAGTTACACCTGGATGAATCTGGTAGTTTCTTGTCGGCCTTGCAATCAGCGCAAAGGAAACCGCACTCCAGAAAAAGCAGGGATGAGTTTGATATACGCACCCTACACACCGAGTTTGTATGAAGACATGATTCTGAAAGGCAGAAATATTCTTGCCGATCAAATGGATTTCTTAGCAGCCAATCTGCCCAAAGATAGTCGTATCCTGCAAGACCCTTTCTGGGTCTGATGGACCTAGCAGTAATCTCTTAAAGTTATTTCATGAACGGTTTGCGCCTTCTTAAGCCGCGCACGATTGTGCTTCTTGCGATTGCAATATCGCTCATGGCTCACTTTTATCTTTTTTTTGGATTTCCAGCGTTCTTGTTTTCGAAAGCAGCTGCGCTTGAAGACACGGTTGTTGCTGAACTCAAAGTGGAACAAGTCAAAAAAGTACAGTTAAGTAAGCCCAAGGCGCCAGAACCAACGGTTAGAGACGCAAGCTCCAACGCGGTTGGGGATGGCTTCATGACCGAATCTGCAGGAGGCGAAGGGCAGGGTGGGGGTGAACAGCAAGGCCAGCCTTTTAAAGTTCCTGAATCGGGTGTTTATTACTATGACGCGTATTTGGATGGGCAGTATTTACAAACCGCATCGATTGAATGGCAGTTTGATCCCAATCAAGGTTACCGACTCTTTATTAATATCCCTTATGCCTTTTTTGGGCCATTTATTTTTGAGTCGCGAGGCAAGATTGATGCCTATGGTTTGGCACCTGATTTTTATGTCGAGCACTTAGGTAGTCGTCCGGCACGATTCACGCGTTTTGATCGCGATGGAAAAGGAGGGGGAAAGTTCTTTTTCTCTCAAAAGCCAGAGGAATTAAAAGATATCCCACCCGGTACACAAGATCGCTTCAGCTTAATGATGCAATTAGCTTCTCTACTCGGAGGCGACGATAAGATTGATGAGAAGGGCACCGTTCGTGAAATTCCGATTGCAAACCTGGATACGGTCGAGATTTGGCGCTTTCAGAGTCAGGGGGAGGAACTGTCAGATGCCGTAACAACCATGGGGCCCGTGGTTTTGCGCCATTACAAACGTTTACCCGTAAAAGAGGCTGATAAGAAACGACGCAATGACATTTGGTTATTAAGAGATTTTGGTTGGATACCGGGCAGGGTACGCCTTGAGAATGAAAAAGGCAGGACCTTTGAGTTGTTTTTTAAGCAAGTCGACCCTATCGCCGATTTGCCTAAATAGAGCTACTTGCTCTGGCTTTTACGAATAATCTGGCCAATCATGTTGAAGAGTATTGCTCCAGACATCGATGCTGAGAATATTCCGCTAAATGCCACCATGATGGGCAATATTCTCCAGTTCTCGGGCAATGGGAAGTTCCCAAAGCCTAGGGTGGTATACATCTCTCCGGCAAAGTAAAAGGCATTGGTATCCACCTCAAAGATTTTTAGAGCAATCAGCGCATAGGACCAAACCACAATATCGATGAAATGGGTCATTAAGATGAATCCCACGGCAATCATATAAAAAGGGATGGATAACCAAAACATCCCTCTTTGATCGGCCCAGTCGATAAGCATTTGGTAAATCTTGCCAACCAGCAAGATTACGAGCGCATGCGCAACCAGCATTCCAATAGCCGTAAAGAAGACAATCGACAGCTCATTCAGTGGCAGGCTGCTACTAACTCGATCGAAGAGGGTAAAGAAGTTTGGAAGATCGACCATAGTACTTATGGCATATTTATCTTATTTGACATAATAATGATTATACGCAGATAGCAATATCAACAACGCCTAGCCTTTAGGCTTAGATTCAACCAAAACAGGCTTTGGGCCGCCCTCGTACTTAGTTTTATAAAGCTTCTCCCAGCGTGAACGAAGCCCCTGTGAGATTTCTTCTTGATTAAATAAATCGGCTACATCAATGGCACTAAAGCCTTGGTGGTTGCGTATTTGAAGATCTGCGCCGCGATCGAGTAACAGGCGCACAAGACGGATATTCCCAGAGCGAACGGCCATCATGAGCGGTGTCGTATCGCTTTCAGACAAAGCATTTACTTTGGCGCCCTTATTGATCAAAAATTCGGAGATTTCAAGGTGGCCATTGGTACAGGCGTAATGTAAGGGTGTCCAACCTGTTTTATTAATATCAGCGCTCCGCTTATCGACCAAAACCCTAACTTCTGGCAAAAGTCCGTTTAAAGAAGCCATCATTAAGACCGTTTCACCCGATAGATTGGGCTGGTCAACATCAAGATTCTTGAGGGTTAAAAGGTAATCCAGGGTCTGCCTCGCGTTCTCCCGCACCGCATAAATGGCGATGGGATTACCACCTCGAACCAATAAGTTTGGGCTAATACCGGCCTGAAGTAGCTTCTTAACCTCTGCCAAATCATCAAATTGAACAGCTTTTGCCATCCGATTTATTTGATCCTCTGTTTGAGAGAGAGAAATTGGGCTTAAAGCCAGCAAACAGGTAAATACTAGTAATCTACGATAACGCTTCATGAATAACTTCTATTTAATTGAAAACATTGATAAAAATTCTTAGTAGTATGCTCAGCAATCGACTCGATGGAGACCCCTTTTAATTCAGCGATAAAGGCGGCAACGTGTGAGACCCAGGCCGGCTCATTGGTTTTACCCCGATGCGGTACCGGAGCCAAATATGGCGAGTCGGTCTCAATTAATAGGCGCTCGATTGGAAGTGCTTTGCAGGTTGCTTGTAAATCTTTAGCATTCTTGAAGGTCACAATCCCCGAAAAGGAGATATAGAAGCCAAGATCAATAGCCGCTTTAGCAACCTCGTAGCTCTCCGTAAAGCAGTGCATGACCCCACCAATTTTGCTGGCACCCTCTTCCCGCATAATCGCTAAGGTATCTTCTGACGCTGATCGTGTATGAATGATCAAAGGTTTCTTAGAAGCAAGTGCAGCCCGAATATGGGTTCGAAAGCGCTCTCGCTGCCACTCCATCGATTGATAAGAACGATCCCCCATGCGGTAATAATCCAAACCGGTTTCACCGATTGCAATGACCTTTGAATCTTTGGCCTCTTCGACCAAAAACTCTAGAGTCGGTTCAGGGGTGTCCTCATAATCGGGATGCACCCCAACCGATGCAAACAAATTGGGATGCGAGTGCGCCAATTTTTTTACCTTTGGAAAATCGGGAATGTCCACCGAAATGCACAAAGCATGACTAACCTTGGCGCGCGCCATATTCTCAAGCACTTCAGGTAAGCGCTCTTGGTACTCCGGAAAATCGAGATGGCAGTGTGAATCAATAAACATTGGGTGACATTTTAGTCCCCAAATATCTGTTGATATTGCAAGAGCATGGATTCCATTTGAACTCGTGTGGATAGCGGATGATTCTCGTGCTTGCGAGCGGCCACAACCGTGCTCCAAAGGCGTTGCGCCCGTGCTAGATGAAGTTGTCCGGCAAGAGACTGAATCTGCTTTGCGTGACGGCGGTAGTACCTTAACTCGCCCAACTGATGGGCGGTTTGAAGATCAAATAACCAGCGTTGTAAACAAGTTAGTAATGCACTGTAGGGGGCTTTTTGAACCTTCTCAGCACACTCTAACCATGGGATTGCCCGACCCTTACTGAGAGCCTCTAACATCGTACGTGATGCTGAAGCAATCAAACCTAAACCGTCTTTATCATCGCCCTCGTGTCGTGCCAGGATGAGTTCTTTTGCGCTTAAGGGAGAGCCTGCCTGTTCATCAAGCGTTGCCTCAATTTCTTCTGCACTAATTTTTAAATCCTTTAGATCGGCTAGGCTCAATTTGAGCCACTCTAAGGCCTGCTCCCGTGTTGGTTTGGGT
>JACCDL010931479.1_pt1 | contig 15897 bp, 13 predicted proteins | sample 7441931 | NCBI WGS metagenome assembly JACCDL01 (sample SAMN15323437, study PRJNA562643) | freshwater metagenome | isolation source: river surface water | place: USA:Blue River Watershed | collected 2017-08-16 | reverse complement strand
GGATCATCGTGATCCTGTTGTCCATCTGGTCTTTGATGGCCGTTTATAGTGCTACGGGTACCATTGCCTACAAAAAGGGGGTAGGTAGTGAAGCTTATTTGATTAAACACCTCATTTTTATTGTGGGGGGTATTGCGTTGATGTATTTTTCGCATTTGCTCGATTATCGTCATTATGCAGGGATCTCTAAATTATTGATGGTCATCACCATCCCATTATTGTTTTATACGCTTTTGTTTGGGGCAAATGTGAATGATGCAAGCAGGTGGGTAACCATCCCAATCATTAATCAAACCTTCCAAACTTCAGATTTGGCCAAATTAGCGCTCATTACCTTTTTGGCTAGAACACTTACCAGGAAACAAGAAAATATAAAGGATGTAAAAAAAGCATTCATCCCGATCATGGGTTCGGTTTGTGCGGTATTTATACTCATCGCTCTGGCCAACCTTTCTACGGCGATTATGCTTTTTGGAGTAAGTATTTTGCTGCTCATCATGGGGCGGATCAGCATCAAACAAATCAGTATTGTTTGTTTGGCGGGACTTTTATTATTGACTGCGGTGATTTTCCTAGGTCCACGCAGGCAGACCTATATTTCCCGTTTACAGACTTTCATGCATCCTGAGAAAGTTGATCCAGATAAATCATTTCAGGCAAATCAGGCAAAAATTGCGGTGGCTACCGGAGGTTTATTTGGTAAAGGACCTGGCAACAGCACCCAGCGTAATTATCTACCACACCCTTATTCAGATTTTGTTTACGCCCTCATTATTGAGGAGTATGGCTTAGTGGGTGGTGTGACCTTATTAATTCTCTATTTGGTTTTTCTATACCGATGTGTACTCATTGTAACCTACAGTCCCAAGGCATTTGGGGCCTTATTGGCAGCCGGTTTGAGTTTTAGTTTGACCATACAAGCATTTGCGAATATGGCGGTAGCCGTCGGCCTTGGTCCTGTAACGGGCGTACCATTGCCATTGGTGAGCATGGGTGGAACTTCCATCTTGTTTACCAGCATTGCATTCGGAATTATTTTGAGTGTAAGTCGTGATGTGGAAGAGAACAAAGAAAAAGAACGTAAAAAAGTAATCATCGGCGAAGTATAACATGTCTAAAAGAGTCATCATCAGCGGCGGAGGAACCGGGGGACACATTTTCCCGGCATTGGCTATTGCCAAGGCTTTGCAGCGCCTCGACCAGCAAGTGGAGATTCTTTTTGTGGGCGCCTTAGGTAGGATGGAGATGGAGAAAGTGCCTGCTGCGGGTTACCAAATTATTGGTTTAGACATTCAGGGAATTCAGAGAAAATCGTTGATGAAAAACCTGGCTTTACCTTTCAAGCTGATTAAAAGTTTGTTGAAAGCACGTAGCATCCTCAAAACATTTAAGCCGGATGTTGCGGTGGGAGTAGGCGGTTATGCTTCGGGCCCCTTGCTCTTTGCAGCCGCCGATTTAAAGGTGCCTTACTTGATCCAGGAGCAAAATTCTTATGCTGGTTTAACCAATAAATGGCTGGCAAAAAAGGCAGATAAAATTTGTGTGGCTTTTGACGGTATGGAAGCCTACTTCCCTCAGGATAAACTATTATTTACAGGTAATCCAATTCGTAAAGAATCAGTAGCCATTGAAGGGAAGCGCAGTGAAGCTGCCGAAATTTTCGGACTCTCGCTCGATAAAAAGACGGTTTTGATAACTGGAGGAAGTTTAGGAGCCGGCACTTTAAACAAAGCGATCAAAAAAGATATCAAGAAATTGATCGATGCCGATGTGCAAGTCATCTGGCAAACTGGTAAACATTATTACCGGGCAGTTCTTCAAGAATTGGATAATCAGCTGGTGCCGTCTGTAAAAATATTAGAGTTTTTAAACCGCATGGACTTGGCCTATGCCATGGCCGATGTGATCATTTCCAGAGCAGGTGCCGGAACCATCGCAGAACTTTGTGTGGTTGGTAAACCAGTCATTTTGGTGCCTTCTCCAAATGTGGCAGAAGATCATCAGACAAAAAATGCTTTATCGCTGAGCAGTAAAAAAGCAGCGATTCTAATTAAGGATGCCGATGCGGTACAAGATTTAGTCCCTGCAGTACTCAGCCTATTAAAAGATGAGAAACAAGCTAAAGAACTCAGCAGCAATATTGCAAAATTGGCCATCCGCGATGCGGATGAAGTAATTGCAAAAGAGATTTTCCGTTTGATGGAAAAGAAAGGAGGCCAATGGAACTAGGGCATATTAAACGGGTTTATTTTATTGGTATCGGCGGGATTGGCATGAGCGGGATTGCCCGTTATTTCCATCAGAGGGGCGTGATTGTTTGTGGTTACGACCGCACCGAAACTGCTTTGACAGCCAGCCTCATGAACGAAGGTATCGCGATTATTTTTAACGATGATCCGGATTATTTGCCTTTCGCTTTTCAGGAAAACGATGAGCAAACACTGATTGTATATACGCCGGCCATTCCGAAAGATTCGGCCATACTCAATTATTTCATCGATCAAGGGTTTACGCTCAAAAAACGATCAGAAGTTTTGGGTATCCTGAGTAAGGGAATGTTTTGCATCGCAATTGCAGGAACTCATGGTAAAACCACTACTTCCAGTATGGTAGCCCATATTTTGAAAGATTCTGGCAATGATTGCTCTGCTTTTTTGGGTGGGATAGCGAGTAATTACGACAGCAATGTTTTGTTTGGCACCAACCAGGTGATGGTGGTTGAAGCCGATGAATATGATCGTTCCTTCCTTACGCTCCACCCAGATATTGCCATTGTAACTTCGATGGATGCCGATCATCTAGATATTTACGGCGATCCGGCTCATTTAACTAGTTCTTTCCAGCTTTTTGCGGCTCAAATTAAGAGAGGCGGACAACTCATTCATCGTGCAGGCTTAGCTTTAGAAGATGGAATTGCCTATGCGGTGGAAAGCCCGGCAGCAATCAGAGCCGAAAAGGTACGCATAGAGGATGGTGAATTTGTTTTCGATTTCATCTCTGAAGAATTTAAAATTCCTGCAATAAAATTGGCATTACCCGGCAGACATAACATTGAAAATGCCCTGGCAGCTATTCAGGCAGCTTTAATATTGCATGTACCAGCCGAAAAGATCAAGGCTGCACTGGCTAACTTTAAAGGAGTGAAAAGACGTTTCGAATACATTGTGAAGTCCGAAAATCACATTTATATCGATGATTATGCGCACCATCCGGAAGAATTAAAAGCCTGTATCACCGCTGTAAAGACCTTATACCCGAATCGTAAGTTAACAACGGTATTTCAGCCACATCTATTTAGCCGTACACGCGATTTTGCCGACGGCTTTGCCGAAGCACTCAGCATGAGCGATGAATTGTGGATGCTGGATATTTACCCTGCACGTGAGCTGCCTATGGAGGGTGTGCATTCTGAAATGATCTTGAAAAAAATGTCGATGAAAAATCATCAACTACTTACCATGCAGCAAGTGCTTGAGCGGGTCAAAGATGAACAGCCCGAATTGCTACTCACAGTGGGTGCTGGTGATATTGACACTTTGGTTGAACCTCTTAAAAACCTATTGAAAAATGATTAAGCGGATCAACTGGAAAGGAATATTCATCGGATTGGCCTGGGTGATCACACTCTCGGGTTTGGTAGTTTCGATGAGCTTTATTGAGCGGGAGAAGCGTACGCAGCAATGCCAGCAGATCAAGGTATTTATACCGGGAAATCAAACTTTTGTGAACCGCAGAGAAGTTGATCGGATCTTATTGAATAGCGGTGGCCAGCTGATTGGTCAGTCTCTCCGTTCCATTAACATGCATGAGTTGGAGAAAGCACTTAAAATGAATCCCTATATCAAATCGGCCAAAGTATATGCCGATATGGATGGTGTAATCTGGGTGAGAATTAAACAGCGAGAACCGGTTTTGAGAATCATCAATTCAAAGAATCAGGATTTTTATGTAGATGCTGATGGCTTGAAAATTCCGGTAAGTCCCAATTTTACCGCCAATGTTTTGGTGGCGAATGGTTTCATTACCGAAGACTTGGAAAGCAGGGTGAGTGGGTTAAAAACGCCGATAGGTAGAGAACTCTTCAAAACTGCCCGATTCATTCAACAGGATACACTTTGGAATCACCAGATCGACCAGATCTATGTAAATGCCAAGCAGGAGATCCAATTGGCTACCCGCATAGGCGATCATCAAATTATCATCGGCAATGCAGATTCATTAGAGCGTAAATTCAAGAATTTGCTCATTTTTTATAAACGAGCCATGCCGAAAATTGGCTGGAATACTTACAAAACCATCAACTTAAAATATTTGAATCAGATAGTTTGTAAAAAAAGTGGAATGCAGCCTGAGCTGATCGCAACAGCAAGTTCCGCAGACTCCACCAGCACCGATTCAGTAAAAACAGTACAAGCAACAGTAAAAAATTAATATAGTTAACATCATGGAAAAAAATCTTACATCAGCCAAAAATTCACCGATTGTTGTTGGATTAGACATCGGTACCACTAAGATTTGTGCCATCGTAGGTCGCCGTAGCGAGTATGGTAAAATCGAAGTTCTAGGTATCGGTAAAGCCGAGTCGGCAGGAGTGACCCGTGGGGTAGTCTCCAACATCCAAAAAACGGTACAAGGAATTGTATCTGCAGTGGAAGATGCCAGCACGCAATCTAATGTAGACATCAAAGTGGTAAATGTTGGAATTGCTGGTCAGCACATTAAAAGTTTGCAGCATCGCGGTATCCTTACCCGTAAAGACCTGAATACTGAAATTCAGAAAACCGATATCGACAAGTTGGTTGCCGATATGTATAAACTGGTGATGCCTCCGGGTGAGGAAATCATTCATGTGTTGCCTCAAGAATTTACTGTTGATAATGAGCCGGGCATTAAAGACCCGATCGGGATGGCCGGTGTACGTTTAGAAGCCAATTTTCACATCATCTCCGGACATGTAAGTGCGGTTAGAAACATCATTAAATGTGTAAATAATGGCGGTTTAGAGGCCGATGACCTCATTCTGGAGCCTTTGGCTTCTTCAGAAGCGGTATTGAGCGATGAAGAAAAAGAAGCCGGTGTAGTTCTAGTTGATATTGGTGGCGGCACCACAGATATTGCCATTTTCCATGAGGGCATTATCCGTCATACGGCCGTTATTCCTTTTGGTGGAAACAGCGTAACTGAAGATATCAGAGAAGGCTGCTCGGTAATGCGCAATCAGGCTGAATTGCTCAAGACCCGCTTTGGCTCGGCTCTTGCGGAAGAAAACAAAGACAATGAAATCATTTGTGTTCCTGGTTTAAAGGGCAGAGAGCCGAAAGAAATCTCGGCAAAAAATCTGGCCTATGTGATCCAGGCTCGTATGGAAGAGATCATTGAGCACGTTTATTATGAGATCAAATCATCCGGATATGAGAAAAAACTAATTGCAGGAATCATCATCACCGGTGGGGGTGCACAATTGAAGCATTTACCGCAATTGGTGGAGTATGTAACCGGTTTAGATTGCCGTGTGGGTTATCCAAATGAACACCTGGCTAAAAATGAGGTTTTACCAAAAGGAACTTATGACGAACTGAAGAGCCCGATGTATGCTACCAGTATCGGTTTATTGATCAAAGGAATCCAATCGACCGAAGAAATATTGGAGAAGCAAGATGGCGATGTAAAAGAAGAAAAGCCGAGGATGATAGAGGAAGAAAAAACAGGTTTCGGCTTGTTTGATAAACTCCTCAAAAAAGGCAAGGAATTCATCAAAGACGATATTAAGGACGAAGATTACTTGTAGTAATTTTCAACACAAAAGCTCTTTTTCCACAATCAGGACGGGTGTGGAAAACTACTTTGTAAAAATGCTTAGTATTACCTTTTAGATGATCTATAAAGAGTACAAATACAAAAGAATATAGATATGCAGTTTGAAATGTTAAAAGAAAAATCATCTATCATTAAGGTGATTGGTGTGGGCGGCGGTGGCGGTAATGCCGTAAATCATATGTACCGCCAGGGTATAACCGGGGTAGATTTCATCATTTGTAATACTGATGCACAGGCCTTAGAATTAAGTCCGATTCCAAATAAAGTTCAGTTGGGAGCCAGTCTTACCGAGGGAATGGGTGCCGGTTCGATACCTGAAGTTGGAAAAAACTCTGCTATCGAAAATATCGACGACATCAAACAGATGTTGGGTAGTAATACCAAGATGTTGTTCATTACCGCTGGAATGGGGGGTGGTACCGGTACCGGAGCCAGTCCGATCATTGCAAAAGCGGCCAAGGAGATGGACATCTTAACAGTAGCTATTGTAACCACTCCGTTTTCATTTGAGGGCAAGCGTCGTAAAATGCAAGCTGAAGAGGGTTTAGAAGAAATTAAGAAATATGTGGATTCTTTCCTGGTGATCTCTAACGATCGCCTAAGAGAGATCTTCGGCAACCTGACCCTTGGTTCAGCTTTTGGTCAGGCCGATGATATTTTAACCACTGCTGCCAAAGGTATTGCTGAGATCATCACCATTCCGGGCTATATAAACGTCGACTTTAAAGATGTGCGTACCGTGATGAAAGATAGCGGGGTATCCATCATGGGTAGCCATGCTGCCGAAGGCGAAAACCGTGCACTTAAGGCAGTTGAAGGCGCATTGAGCTCTCCATTATTGGAGGATAACGAGATAGAGGGTGCTCGATACATTTTATTAAATATTACTTCGGGAGATAAAGAAGTGACCATGGATGAAGTTTCTGTGATCACCGATTATATCCAACAAGAAGCAGGCTTAGCGGCCGACCTCATTTGGGGTAATTGTACCGACGATACCCTTGGTGACAAACTCTCCGTAACCATTATTGCAACCGGTTTTCAAACCAGCGAACAACGTCAGGTAGAAAAAGGTAATTATCAGCAAAAAACGACATTCTTCGAAACAGAAGCTGCGCCTTTGGTGAAACCGGTAGAGCTGGTTAATTCTTTTATTGAAGAAAAAGAAGACCCTGCAGAATTAACAGAGCCGGTTTTGAAAACCAGCGTATTAGACCTGTTTGCTGAAATGGATACCATTGCAAACGAGGACGTACAGGAAACTCATTTTGAGGAACCCCTGGCCGAACCGGTCTTGTTTGAAGCTCAAACAGAGGCTATGGAGCTGAACGAAATTCAGCCTGCTCCTTTCGAATTCGAAATGAGAGTAGAAGAGGAAAGTGCTGTGCTGTTTCAAAGCCAAACTTTTGAAAATGAAAGCACTGAATTGGAGTTTTCAGCTCCATCTGCACCAGAACAAGAGGAAATGCCTCAAATTCAGATGCAAACCATTCACACAGAGGATTCTGTAGAGGAACAATTAAAAAAATCGAAAGAGCGCATCATGCGTTTGAAGGACCTGAGCATGAAACTCAGAACCAGCAATGGTTTGCAAGAATTAGAAAATGAGCCTGCTTACAAACGCAAGCAGCTATCTTTAGATCAGGTGCCTCATTCTTCAGAATCGCAGGTTTCACGTTTCACCCTATCAACCGAAGAGGGAATTACTGAAATTAGACCTAATAATTCTTTCCTACACGATAATGTAGACTAAAAATTCAAAGCCCCCAAATAGGGGGTTTTGAATTTAAAAGCGTTTCACGACAGTTTTTTAATTGATTTATAGGCTGTCAAACCGTAAATTTGTTCTCATTAAAAACTTAACAATTCACAACATTGGATATTTTTGATAAGATAAAGAAACACATGGGCCCTATTGGTCAACACCAGAAAATGGCTCATGGTTATTTTGCGTTCCCAAAACTGGAAGGCGAAATCGCCCCTCACATGAATTTTCGAGGTAAGGAACACCTGGTATGGAGTTTGAATAACTACCTCGGTTTAGCCAATCACCCAGAAGTTCGGGAAGCCGATGCTGCTGCTGCTGCCGAATTCGGTATGGCTTATCCTATGGGCGCCCGTATGATGTCGGGAAACTCCAACCATCACGAAGCTTTAGAAAGAGAATTGGCTGACTTTGTTGGTAAAGAAGATGCTTTTTTGCTTAATTATGGCTATCAGGGGATCATGTCCGCCATCGATGCTTTAGTTGATCGTAACGATGTAATTGTTTATGATGCAGAATCTCATGCTTGTATCATCGATGGTTTACGCCTGCACATGGGCAAGCGTTTCGTTTATCAGCATAATGATATTGATAGCTGTATAAAGCAATTAGAAAGAGCTACCAAATTGGTAGAGCAAACCGGTGGAGGTATTTTAGTGATTACCGAGGGGGTCTTTGGAATGTCGGGTGCGCAGGGTAAGCTTAAAGAAATTGTAGGGCTCAAGAAAAAATTCAATTTCCGTTTACTAATTGATGATGCTCACGGATTTGGTACCATGGGCCCAACTGGCGCCGGAACACACGAAGCACAGGATTGTATCGATGGCGTGGATGTTTACTTTGGCACCTTCGCCAAATCGATGGCAGGTATTGGAGCATTTATTGCTTCTACCGAAGAAATTACCAATTTCTTGAGGTACAACATGCGTTCACAAACCTTCGCCAAAGCCCTCCCTATGCCAATGGTAGTAGGTTTGCGTAAGCGTTTGGAGGTATTAAAAGCAAATCCGGAATTGAGAGAAAAATTGTGGACCATTGCCACTGCCCTACAAAAAGGTTTAAAAGAACGTGGATTTGATATTGGTGTAACCAATACGATGGTAACCCCAGTATTCTTGAAAGGTGAACTATCGGAAGCTACCGCCATTACCATGGATCTTCGTGAAAACTATGGTATCTTCTGTTCTATTGTAGTTTATCCGGTTATTCCAAAAGGATTAATTGAATTACGTTTGATCCCTACTGCCATGCACACACTTGAGGATGTACAACGTACTCTGGATGCCTTCAGCGAAGTGGGTGAACGCTTGAAAAATGGTTATTACCGAGAACAAAACGCTGTAAAAGCCTAGTTTTTCTTATATTTTTAAAATGCCCCTTAGAATTAACTTAGGGGCATTTTTTGTTTATGAATACTTTATAAGTATTTGTAATACAAGGTTTTATAATTTAAATTTGACTTTTTGTTGTGGAGAAGGCCTTAAAATGTGGAAAAAAACCACTAAAAACAGCGATTTTTATTTGTTCGAGCTATTCTTTTTTAAATAAAAAGACTCTACATTAGCTCAACGTTATTACCAAATAACCTTATTAAACAACATTTAAATCAATAAAAAGATGAAAAAATTTAACGAATTCAAAGCTTTAGTAGCTGCCTTAGAAGGCGATGCTGACAAATTCTACAACAAAGGAAACAGCGCTGCTGGTACCCGTGTACGTAAAGGTATGCAAGATCTTAAAAACTTAGCTCAGGCTATCCGTTTAGAAGTTCAAGCAACTAAAAACAAAGGCAAGTAATCTTTTGCTTAGCACATAAAAAAGGCTTTCTGAAATCAGAAAGCCTTTTTTATGTATGCCTAAATTTGATTTATTTCAAACCACTTAACTCTTTTGCTATTTTTTGTTGGGTGGTGGTGCTCACCGGTACTAAAGGTAAGCGCAGATGATCCTCACAAACATTCAATTGTTTTAATGCTGATTTCACTCCAGCTGGATTTCCTTCCACAAAACACAAATTGGTGAATTCGAGCAAACTGTAATGAAGTGGCTGTGCTTCCACAAAATTACCGGCCAGGCAGGCACGAACCATGGTAGAAAACACCTTTGGTAATGCATTGGCTACTACAGAAATCACTCCAACAGCACCCAGTGCTATCATAGGCAGGGTAAGCGGATCGTCGCCCGATATCAACATAAAACCTTCCGGTTTTTCGGCAGCTATTTTATTGAATTGATCGAAATTGGCCGAAGCTTCTTTTACAGCAATGATATTTTTGAATTCTTTTGCCAATCGCAACACCGTATCGGCACTCACCATACTGCCGGTTCTGCCGGGTACATTGTATAAAATGATGGGAAGCGGCGATGCTGCTGCAATTGCTTTATAGTGTTGATAGATACCTTCCTGGGTGGGTTTGTTATAATAGGGGCTCACCGACAGAATGGCATCGAAACCTTTCGAATTAAAATTTTTCAAAGTTTCTACGATCTCGGCAGTATTGTTTCCGCCAATACCAGCCACTAAGGGCACCCTACCATTCACCGTTTCAACTGTAAAATCCCTAATGGCTTTCTTCTCTTCCTTGCTCAAAGTGGCCGTCTCTCCGGTGGTACCCAAACTTACCAGGTATTCTGCTCCGCCATTAATGATGTGATCGATCAGGTTTTTCAAACCCGGAAAGTCTATTGAACCATCTGCCTTGAAAGGAGTGACCATTGCCACGCCGGTGCCGTAAAATTTGTTCATTTTTATCTGATTGAAATTAAAATTACTTATAATCCAATCATTTTGAGGAGTTCTTCATCAGAAATAATTGGAATGTTTAGCTTTTGTGCTTTCTCCAGTTTAGAGGGGCCCATGTTCTCGCCGGCTACTAAATAATTAAGTTTACTCGAAATACTACTCAATATTTTACCTCCGTACGATTCTATCAGATCTTTCAATTCGTCGCGGCTATATCTTTCAAAAACACCCGAAATGATGAAGTTTAAACCTTCTAGCTGATTCCCCGATAAAATAATTTCCTTCTGTATGCTCTCGAACTGAAGTCCAAAACTTTTAAGTAGTTGGATTTGTTCCACATGAGCAGGTTCCTCGAAATATGCTCTCAAACTTTCAGCAATTCTACCGCCAATCTCATCCACAGCTGTCAGTTCTTCGAGGGTAGCCGACATTAATGCTTCAATACTACGGAAGTGCAAAGCTAATTTCTTGGCAACGGTTTCGCCCACAAAGCGGATACCCAGTCCAAAAAGAACTTTTTCGAACGGCATCACCTTCGATTTTTCAATCCCAGCCAACATGTTATTGATCGACTTTTCCCCAAAACGTTCCAGTTTCATCAGCTCAGTTGGTTTTTCGTGAAGGATGTATAAATCGCTGATTTGCTTTACAAAACCTTGTCGATAAAATGCCTCGATGGTTTCGGCACCAATTCCGTCGATATTCATTGCCTTACGGCTGATAAAATGTTGGATTCGGCCTACAATTTGTGGAGGGCAACCTTCGTCGTTGGGGCAGTAATAAGCCACCTCGCCATCTTCCCGAATGAGTGTGGTGCCACACTCCGGACAGGTGTTTGGATAGCTAATTTTTACTGCATTTTCAGGCCTTTTTAGTGTGTTCACCCCAATAATTTTAGGAATGATTTCGCCTCCTTTTTCGACCAAAACCGTATCGCCCTGGTATAGATCGAGGCGATTAATTTCATTGGCATTGTGTAAAGTGGCTCTTTTAACGGTGGTACCGGCTAAAAGCACAGGTTTCAAATTGGCAACGGGCGTTACTGCACCGGTGCGGCCAACTTGGTAGGTCACTTGTTCCAGGATTGTTTCTACCTCCTGGGCTTTGTATTTATAGGCAATGGCCCAACGGGGCGATTTGGCCGTAAAGCCTAATTCTTCCTGCTGAGCATAGCTATTCACTTTTAAAACAATTCCATCAATATCATAACTTAACTGATGTCGTTTTTCATCCCAGAAATGAATAAAATTCAATACTTCATCTATATTGCTGCACAATTTTTGATGCTCACAGGTGTTAAATCCCCAATTTTTGATTGCCTGCAAACTTTCCCAATGGCTGCGGAACAAACGTTGTTCGGTATAAAGGAAGTAAATGAAACAGTCGAGCGGTCTTTTTGCCACTTCAGAAGAATCTTGCAACTTGACAGTCCCGGCAGCAAAATTTCTCGGATTGGCATAAGGAACCTCATCGTTTTCCATGCGTTCTTTATTCAAACGTTCAAATGCCTGTTTGTGCATGAACACTTCGCCTCGAATCTCGAAACTATCCGGATAGCCGCTGCCGCTTAAACGGTGCGGGATGCTCCTGATGGTTTTGATATTCGCCGTTACTTCATCTCCCTGCGTACCATCTCCACGTGTAACGGCACGAATCAATTTTCCATCCTGATAAGTCAAACTCATTGATAAGCCATCGTACTTGAGCTCACATACATATTCAAAATTGCTGCCGATGGCTTTTTTAATGCGCTCATCAAAATCTCGCAGATCCTGCTCACTGTAGGTATTCCCAAGAGAGAGCATGGGCCAGCGGTGTTTTACCGTTTTAAATTCTTTGGTGATTTCACCTCCCACTTTTTGGGTAGGAGAGTCGGGGTTTTGGTATGCCGGATAGGCTTTCTCCAACTCCATCAGCTCTTCGAGTTTTTTATCGAACTCAAAGTCTGAAATGGTGGGCTGCGCCAATACGTAATAATTGTAGTTATGCTGGTTCAGTTCTTTTACCAGCGCATCCATTCGATCTTTAATATCAAAAAGCGACATGAAGCGAAGATAATGCTTTTAAGTTTTAGGGCAGTCGTCTAGTTGCAATTGAATTTCATGAAATATATTCCGAAAATCGGCTTTCAGAATTTCTCTGTATTTCATCAACACCTGGGTCAGATTTTGGGAATTGACTTGCTGTAAACCCTCGGGCCAAAGTCGCATGCTAATTCGGTTTAATGCATACACAATTTGTTCAGCATCGCGATAGCTATACAGATAACGACTCGAAATAAACTTTTCATAAAATGTGAAGAAAATGGCCGAATCTTCAATCCCATTTAATTTTAAAAAGGAAGCTATTTTCTGCCGATCACTACGATTCAGTTGCAGGTAGAATTGATCCACATCAATCATTCCTTCAGTTAGGAGTAAGCTGTCTAACATCAATTCTAAACTAATATGAGCCAAAAAGGAGGGCCAAACTTTGCTGGGTTTTAAAATATCGCCTACCAATTTTTTTATGGCTCCCACGTGAACATTGAAGAAGGGAGCACTGTGGAATTGTTTATCTACAAACAAGTGTCTTTTCCAACCGGCTAAAATCGACTGATGAGCAGGGTCATTTTTAAAAAGCAATTCATTTTTTTGTGGATGAGGGTTCCATTGTTTGTTCGCATTTTTCAACAGGTCGGGCAATACCGTGCCCAAGGCCAGATAAGCATCCTTTGTAGATCGATCGAAATAGAAATGCGATAAAAAATTCATCAGCTTTCCTTAAAAATACACAATTTGAAGCGTAATTAATGCTTATGCGCTATTCCTCCCTCAATTCTATTATATTTGCTCCACTGATAAAAACGCTGTTTTCATGAATTTTATTGAAGAATTACGCTGGCGTGGCATGCTCCATGATGTAATGCCCGGAACGGAAGAGCAACTGAATAAGGAACTGACTTCGGGTTATATTGGTTTTGATCCTACTGCGGATTCTTTACACGTGGGTCACTTGACTCAAATCATGACCCTCATTCATTTTCAGCGTGCCGGTCATCGTCCGGTGGCATTGGTGGGCGGCGCAACCGGAATGGTAGGCGATCCCTCCGGTAAATCTGCAGAGCGTAATCTTCTTTCGGAGGATGTTTTGTTCCATAATGTGAACTGTCTGGAGAATCAATTAAAAAAATTCCTGGATTTTGATTGCGGAGCCAACAGCGCCTTGATGGTAAACAATTACGATTGGTTTAAGAGTTTCAGTTTCCTCGATTTCATTCGCGATGTAGGTAAACACATCACCGTGAATTATATGATGGCCAAAGATTCGGTGAAGAAACGTTTGGAAGGCGATTCTGGAATGTCTTTTACAGAATTTAGCTATCAATTGGTTCAGGGATTTGATTTTTATCATCTCTGGAAAGAAAAAAACTGTTTGGTGCAGATGGGCGGTTCTGATCAGTGGGGAAACATGGTTACTGGAACTGAACTGATTCGTCGCAAGGCGGGTGGAAGTGCTTTTGCCATTACCACTGAGCTGATAAAAAAAGCAGATGGCACCAAATTCGGTAAAACAGAGTCTGGAGCAGTTTGGTTAGATCCAAAGAAAACTTCGCCATTCAAATTTTATCAATTCTGGCTCAATACCAGCGATGATGATGCCAAAACCTGGATCAGGATTTTTACCCTTAAAACTAGGGAAGAAATAGAATTACTGGAGAAGGAGCACGATACTGCTCCACATCTTCGTTTGTTGCAGAAAGCCCTGGCAGAAGATATTACCATTCGTTGTCACGGTGAAGCAGCTTTGCAAACAGCTCTTAAAACCACCGATTTCTTGTTTGGTAATGGTTCCTTGGAATTCCTGTTGAATTTGAATGATGAAGAGATTCTTGATGTTTTTGAAGGGATTCCTCAATTCATGATATCAGGCTCAGCCTTAAAAAAGGGCATCACGCTGAATGACCTGCTGGCTGAACATGCAGCCGTTTTCCCTTCTAAAAGCGAGGCTCGAAAAATGATTCAGGGAGGTGGAGTAGCACTCAACAAAGAGAAATTAGCCGATCCGGCACAAGTAATCGATGCTACACAACTCATTAAGAACAAATACCTGGTGGTGCAAAAAGGGAAAAAGAATTATTTCCTGCTGATTGCTGAATAATTACTGCACCAAAAGGTTACATCCACGAATATCACTGTGATCAAATCGGCCTAAGACCTCAAATCGGCCTTCTTCATGGAGACGGCCCAAATCTTGCGTGGCAATAAAAGAACAGGAATAAATATTGGCCAGATCGATCACGTTGATTCCTCCGGTTTGGTTTGCCGATAAATATTGTAAGGGATCATTGGTATCGCGGATCATCACTTTCATCCAGGGCGGACACTCGAAAATACCATCTCCTTTTGAGTAGGCCTGCGAAAGTAATTCTGTCATTCCATATTCAGAGTGAATTTTTTGGACGCCAAATCCCTTGCAAAGGATTTCATGTAATTCTTCACGCACCATTTCTTTGCGTTTGCCTTTCATTCCGCCGGTTTCCATCACAATGAGCTCTGGAAATTGGAATTGATGTGTTTCTATAAAATCGAGCAAGGCATAAGTCACCCCTATCAAAATTACTTTTTGCTTTTCTTTTTGAAGTTGATGGAGTTTGTCGGCTAATTCCTGGTGATTGTAAAGGAAGTAATTGCTGTCCGGATTGCTTTTATTCATCAGATCATCAATCATGTAAATCAAGGATGATCCTTCCCGCTCGGCATAAGAGGGCAATAATGCCAGTAAATGATATTCGGCAATATCTCCATAAAATTTATGGAATGTCTGCTGAAAACTTTGCCGATACAGGTCGATATCTACGACGGGATGAAGACTGTTAACTGTACCCGTTGTACCCGAACTGCTGAAAACGATGGCAGGTTCTGCATCACTGCTCAGTATTTGGTGGCTTTTAAAAAAAGAGATGGGTAGAAATGGAATGGCAGATAAAGTTTGGACTTCCGCACTTTTAATACCCAGATGCCGAATAAATTCGCGGTAAACCAAATTATTTTCGGCTTGAAACCGAAAAACCTCCAGTGCTTTGGGCTCAAAGTCCTGGAGGTTTTTAATCTTAAATATTTCTTGGGCCAAATGTTTGATCACTTTGCAAAGATATAATTTGCAGGATCAGCATTTTTATCTTCTACGACCAAAAAATCCTTTTTTAAATGCAGCGCCAGCCAAGGCAGCAGTTCCTGCAACCAGTCCGCCCAATACACCAGTAATCAGCGTCAATATGAGCCAGTTAAAGTCCGACACCGGCAGCATTAACATTTGTGCAACACGATTGGCCAATAAATTTTCGTTGGGTAAACTGCGAAATAGCGCCATACACACCCAAAGTATGAAAATAGCACTGAAGCCATTCCAGAATGATTTCTTTTCACTTTGTCCGTTCCATGCGGCTAAGGCAAAAGCAATGGGGGTGATGACCCACCATGGCAAAAAGAATTGTGCAATTAAAGAAAGGAATAGTATGAGAATGAATAACATGATGCAATAATTTTAGGTTATTTTTTTGTGAATTTCCAAGTGGAGATGATCCTTTCGG
>JACCDL010289442.1_pt1 | contig 15904 bp, 10 predicted proteins | sample 7441931 | NCBI WGS metagenome assembly JACCDL01 (sample SAMN15323437, study PRJNA562643) | freshwater metagenome | isolation source: river surface water | place: USA:Blue River Watershed | collected 2017-08-16 | reverse complement strand
TAGTTCTAATGGATTCTATTGCTTCTTCCACTTCTGCAATCATTGATTCTAAGGAATTGTATGGCTTATGTTTAAATACAAAGCCTATCATACCAAAGTCCTTTTCTATTTGAAAAGCAACATCCTGTAGAAACTCTAAATTTTTGCTGAGTTCAGTTAAGTCTATGATTTCTCCCATTTATCTATGGCCGAAATAGCTAATCCATTACCTAAAACGTTGGTCATACTTCGTCCCATGTCGCAAAAATGGTCAATGGGTAAAATTAATGCGATGCCCTCAATGGGAATATTAAACATGGAGCAGGTTGCCGCAACTACTACCAAAGAAGCTCTGGGAACACCGGCAATTCCCTTGGATGTTAACATCAAAACCAATAACATAGTTAGTTGTGTTCCTAGGGTTAAAGGCACATTGTACGCTTGTGCAATAAAAATACTAGCGAAAGTCATGTACATCATCGAACCATCGAGATTAAAACTATACCCTAAAGGTAATACAAAACTTACCACCTTTTTTTTGCATCCGAAACTTTCTAATTCTTGCGTTAATTTGGGATAAACAGCTTCGCTACTGGTAGTACTAAAGGCTACCATCAATGGATTTTTTAAATGTCCTAACAGTTTCCACAGCCTATTTCTTAATATTAAATAACCAACCAACAAAAGTATAATCCACAGCAAAGCGATACCGGTGTAGAAATTAAGTAAATACACTTTGTATAACTTCAATATAACCAGTCCTTTAACGGAAATAATAGCCGTGATTCCGCCAAAAACACCCAGCGGAGCCAACCACATCACGTACCCAACAATTTTTAAAATAGCTTTACCCATGGTGTCCAATGCATCAATGATGGGCTTGGCCTTTTCACCGGTCTGATTTAATGCAACAGCAAACAACACGGAGAATAAAACAATTTGCAGGATTTCGTTGTGACCCAAGGCCTCAAAAATGCTAATGGGGAATACATGTTCTAGGAAATTCTGCAAACTAAATCCTTTGGTTTTGCCAACAATTTCACCAACGGAACTTGCATCGGGTGTTCCAAAATTTGCATTTACCCCCGGTTGGAAATAGTTCACCAAAAACATACCCAGTAACAAGGAAACCAACGAAGCGGTAATAAACCAAATCATACTTCTGCCACCAACTCGACCCACTGTCTTGATGTCATCCATTTTTGCAATTCCTGCAATTAATGTGGTTAAAACTAGGGGTGCAATGGTCATCTGAACCGGTCTAAGGAAAATATGCGTGGTGAGTAATTTGAAATAAGCAGCAATTTCCTTTGCTTTTTCTAACTCTTTGTCTAGTAGTTGATTGTTGTTGTCTATGTCGAAATATGAAAATAATAACTGCCCGGTTATAATCCCCACTACCATAGAGCCCAAAATAATCCAAGTTAATTTATGCCCCGATTGTTTCATTGCAATTACAATATTAAAGGCAAAATATCGATTTAAGTTCCGCCTTCAAAAATTCCCTGTCTCAAAAAAAACGTGTAGGTTTGTGTAAATGATTGTTATCACCGGTGCAGCTGGTTTTATTGGGTCGGCGTTGATTGGCGAATTGTTATTTCGCGGATACGGCGATATAATTGCTGTGGATGATTTTAGTTTTCCAGAGAAACAGAAGAATTTATTGGATAAAACAATTCGAAGTTTTGTTCATCGAAATGAATTTCATTCGTGGTTACAAAAACATCATCGGGATGTTCAATTTGTATTTCATATCGGTGCAAGAACCAATACGGCTGAGAGTGATTGGGATGTATTAAATCGATTAAATGTAGATTATACCGAATCGCTATTTGATCTTTGCACTCAATATTCGATTCCATTAATTTACGCTTCTTCGGCCGCTACGTATGGGAATGGGCAACACGGTTTTCAGGATGGACTTGATACCATTGAGCAGTTACAGCCTCTAAATCCCTACGGAAGTAGCAAGCAATTGGTGGATTTGTGGGTGAAGGAAAAGTACCAAACACAAAATCATTCACTTCCTCCTTTTTGGGCTGGGTTCAAGTTTTTTAACGTCTACGGGCCCAACGAATATCATAAAGGCAGAATGGCATCCGTTGTTTTTCATGCATTTCATCAAATTAAATCAGAAGCGAGTATGCGTTTGTTTAAAAGTTACAAAGCCGGAATAAATCATGGTTGGCAGAAACGCGATTTTATTTGGATAAAGGATGTTTTGGATGTGCTAATTCACTTTATGGAAAACCGCAAACATTGTGGATTGTATAATCTGGGAACTGGTCAGGCAAGAACCTTTTTAGACTTAGGTAATTCGGTATTTAATGCACTGAATTTGGAGCCATCCATTCAGTTTGTGGAGATGCCCGAAGATATTCGTGAAAATTATCAGTATTTTACTCAAGCCGAAATGGGTGCCGTACGACATGCGGGCTATATTAAATCGTTTACTTCCTTGGAAGATGCGGTATCCCAATATGTTAATCAGTATTTGATTCCCCAGCAATACCTGTAAAATGGAATTTAAAAGAACCAATATTATTTGGATAATTGTTTCGGTGTTCGCGTTAACAATTACTCAGTTAATGATGGTACGTACTGCAAATTTAGGGGGAGAAATATTGTTGCAGAAAGAGGCGAACTCAATAAAGGATAAAACGCTAGAAGCAACAGAAATTATTAAAAACAGCAAAGCGGAATTATTTCGAATTGCTTCGCTAAAATCGGATTCAGCCAATCGATTTGGTCGGTTTTTAAAGTTGCAATTATTCCTAAAACCCCTGGAAGTTTTTGTTTATCATGATCAAAAACCCATTTTTTGGACCTCTTCCGATTATTCTATCAAACCCGGATCTAATGACTCAATTACTGTTGAATCCATTGGCGATAAAAGTGTTGGAATATGGCGATACAAACAAGGCCCCATTGAATTGGTCTATGTATTACTAATTACCAAAGAATCAACAATTCCGTTATCATCGAATGCAAATGATTCCAGCGTCCACAAGGAAACAATATTCAAGGTTAGTCCAAATCCAATCGATCGAAGTGTCCCTGTAATTACGCAGTCATTACCCTTATTTCATTTGATTTCAATCCATCAGAAACCATTCTGGCTTTGGGATTTGCTTTTTATTGGATCCCTGTTTTTTTTAATACGAGGCCTAAACCGTTGTATTCAAAGCAGGTGGAGTTTTGTGGTAGTTAAATTGATTGTTTTAACGATCTATCTACTTATCATTAATGCATTTAAACAAGGTTTAATTTTAACATCGATTAGTGATTGGGACATATTTAATCAGAATGTCTTTAATGGGGTTGAATTTTGGAATAATAGTTTAGGAATACTATTGCTTTCCGCATTTGTGGTGTTGTTTATTGCGCTCAATTCTAAAGCCGCTTTTGAACAATTTGGATTTAAGAGTGATAAATATTATTTGAAATTACTAGCCATCACTCTGTCAGCCCAAGCTGCTTATTGGATACTATTTAAAGTATTAATTATTACTCAAAATGTAGTTGTAAATGGCGATATTAATTTTCAATTTCATCAGTTTCATCGACTAAATCAATATACAGCTTTTGGTATTTTGATATTAGCGATTCTGTTCATTGCTAAATTCCAATTTTTAGATATCGCTTGGGCCTATTTAAAGACATTAAAACCTTGGATGCTGCGTAATTTTTCCCTGTTACAAATTGTATTAGCTGCAGCATGGTTATTTCAAGGGAAAGTTACAGAATCCGTGATCATCCCATGGATTGTTTTTTCGTTGGTTTGGTTACTTGCTGAATGGTTTTTATTTACAAGAAAAGCATGGATTTCAATCGCTTTTAAAGTGCTGATTCCCTGTTTGATGATGAGCGTTTTATTGCAATTTTATTCCAATGAAAAAGAGCAGAAAACACGTAAAATGTTGGCCAATGAAATTTTACTCGGGGGGGATTACGATGCATTGTCGCAAATGGCCAGATTGGAGTGGTTGCTTACTACCGATAAGGGAATTGTTGACTATTACACCTGCTTTGATGAAACCAAAGACCAATTTGAAAAGCGCTTGCGGGAATTGTATTTTACCCAGTTGAGTGGAGCGTTTGATATACAAATTCTTGATTACAATGCTCTTGGTAGAAATTATCGAAGTCAAAACGCATACGATTATCCATTATTAAATACGCTTTATCAGAGTAATAACTGTGTGCCGGTTACTGCTCGATTTTCAAGAGTAAATGACTTAAAACTGAAAGGAAGTTATTTGGGGCGATTTGAAGTTACGGATGCAGAGAGTTTCTTGGGGGTGTATTTTGTTATTTTAACACCTCGGATATCTTCAGCGGAAGGTAGATTGGCTCAAATTCTTGGTAATGGTAATTTGCAGAAGTTGTACAACGATAACCAATATAGTTTTGGTATTTATGTAGATATAAAGTTAAGCAGAAACTACGGTAATTTCGATTACCCTGTATTGCTTCAGTTTAAAGATTCAGGATTTTTTGACGATGACCAGGAGAGCATTAATCACTATGTTCTATTCGATTCTAACAAGAACGCTATCGTACTATCTAGGAAGTATACCGGTTGGCTCGCATCGATGTCGGGCTTTACCCTAATGGCATTAGCAGGGATTGTTTTGGTGTTGATTTATTATTTATTGCTTTGGCTGCAACATGAATTTTTACGCATCACTGGCACTGGACATCGGCAGTTAAGGATATTGCAAGGATTGAGATCTAGATTCCCCATACCTAATAGTAAAGATTTGTACATTAGTTCCCGGTTACAACTGTATGTAACATGGATTGTGTTTGCAACATTTGTAGTGGTATTGCTGGTAACAGTAAATTATTTCGTTCAGAGTTATACCCGAGATCAGGTGAGCGCATTACGCGATAAAACATCGAAAATAGCTCAAATGTTAACCACAAAGGTTAATATTAATGCAGTTTTTGAACGCAATTATACCGCCTTAATGTATGATTTAGGAGATTACTATAATACGGATATTAACTTGTACACCGCAGATGGTCAATTGTTTGCATCAACCAACGATCAATTGATTGAATCGAATATAAAAGGTCCATTAATGAACCCTGAAGTCTATTCGATACTACAAGCCCGAGGCTCTTCTGCGGCGGTAGTCAATGAACAACTGGGTGAGTTGAATTATTTATCCTCCTACACAGCATTGTTTGATAAAGATTTAAATATCAAAGGCTACTTGAATTTGCCGTATTTTTCCAATCGAAGAGATTTATTTCGAGAGATATCGGATTATACAGTTACCATATTGAATTTATTTGCGGTAGTATTTGCAATTGCTATTTTGGTGGCTTATTTATTGGCACAGCGAATTGCATTGCCGTTAAATATTATCCGGAAACAGATGTCTTTGGTGAAAATTGGTGAACGGAACCAAGCTTTGCAATGGGATAGAAACGATGAAATTGGTTTGCTAGTGCGAGAGTATAACAAAATGCTGGATGAATTGGATGCAAGTTTGAATCGATTGGCGGAAAGCGAACGACAAGGGGCATGGCGTGAAATGGCAAAGCAGGTGGCTCATGAGATTAAAAACCCATTAACCCCAATGCGATTGTCCTTGCAACATTTGCAATATTCCATCCAACGTAATGACGATAACCTGAAAGAGAAAATTCAAAAAACATCGGATTTGTTGATTCGACAAATTGATGCATTGAGCGAAATGGCCGAAGAGTTTTCCTCATTTGCAAAAATGCCCGATCCCCAATTAGGTTTAGTGGATTTATCGCAAACTTTACGAGATTCTGTTGTTTTAATGGGCCGTGAAAACTCAGTTAAACCCCAAATAATTGGGGAATTAGGAGATTATTCCGTTTGGGCCGATGCGAATATGTTGGTGAGGATTTTTAATAATATCCTGAAAAATGCTGTGCAAGCGATTCCCGAAGATAGGGAAGGGGCAATCACCGTATGGATAGAAGAACAATTTAATCCAATGTCCTCAGACAAACCATACGTTGCAGTGTATATCAAAGACAATGGAAAAGGGATACCGGAGTCATTGCGTGATAGGATTTTCTCCCCAAATTTTTCTACTAAGAACAGCGGAATGGGATTAGGACTGGCGATGGTAAAGAAAATGGTGGAACAATTTGGTGGTGAAATTAATTATACAACACAGTTGGAAACAGGGACAACGTTTGTTGTTACATTTCCGATTAAGTCAGTTGATACGATTGCGTAAACTAGATATTGTTTGATTGTGGAACTATGGTTCTACCTCGGGAAAAATGTAAATCTATCTTGGTTTTCTCACGGGTTATTCCTCCGCATTTACAGTATTACTGTTCTTGGGGAAGTGGGTTAAAAATCGCTGGGCTTCAGCCAATATTTTTGCATGCCCTGTGCGTTCAGCCGCGGTAGATTTTAGTTGTTTTTTTAATGAGGAGGGATCTTCGATCCACTGTTTCCATTGATGTAAATCGGCATGTGCATAGGATCTGGCTTCAAATCGAGGTTCTGTTGATGGTTCGGAAAAACGATTCCATGGGCAAACATCCTGACAAATATCGCACCCATAAATCCAACCTTGTTGTTGTTCAATCGGTAAATCAGATGTTGCTTTTTTTTCGATTGTTTGGTAAGAAATACAAAGGTTACTATTAACAACTTGCGGTTGAACAATGGCTTGCGTAGGACAGGCATCCATACAAGCGGTACAGGTTCCGCAGTGATCTGTAGAGGTAGGGGAGTCTACGGGTAGTTCTAGATTGCATATAATTTCCGCTAAAAAGAAATAGCTACCAACACCTTTACGAAGCAATAAACTGTTTTTTCCAATCCATCCTAATCCGGCGCGCTCTGCTAGCTGTCGTTCCATAATGGGAGCGGAATCGGTGAAGCCTCTTCCTTGGAAGTCAGGGTTAATGTCGGCGATTTTTTGCATCAATTGGAAAACCTTCTCCTTAACAACTCGATGATAGTCCTCTCCCCAGGCGTATTTGGCAATCTTTAGGCTGTTTTCTGCTGTTTTGGAACTAGCGTTTGGGAAATAATTATAGGCTAAGCAAATTACGGATTGCGCACCTTCCACCAATTCGGCGGGATGAATACGTTTTTCCCGATGATTTTCCATGTATTTCATTTCGCCATGGAAACCGGCTGTTAACCATTGATCTAATCTTACTTGGTCAGCTGGATTAATGGGTTTAGCCGAGGTTATCCCACACGCCAAAAACCCTAAATCTTCCGCCCATTGCTTAATTTTGATTGTTATATCGGCCATGGGGTTCATCGATGATTCTGTTTGAGGGCTGCTCCTTTTGCGGAGACCAAAGGGTTAAGGGTATTTAAAACAAAGTATTGGGATTTTTTCTATCCAATTTCCCTAAGTGTTTGTATGCGTGTGCAGTAGCTTCTCTACCTCGGGCGGTTCGTTGTAGATATCCTTCTTGTATTAGGAAGGGTTCGTAAACTTCTTCGATGGTTCCGGCATCTTCACCTACGGCGGTGGCAATGGTATTTAACCCTACCGGCCCGCCTTTGAATTTATCAATGATGGTTGATAGAATTTTGTTATCCATTTCGTCCAAGCCATTGGCATCTACATTCAATGCAGTAAGTGCCATTTTGGCAATGTCGATGGTAATTCTTCCATCCCCCTTAATTTGCGCAAAATCGCGCGTTCTTCTTAACAAGGCATTAGCAATTCTTGGGGTTCCTCGGGATCTGCGTGCAATTTCGAATGCAGCTTCTTCGGTAATGGGTGTATTTAAAATAAATGCGCTACGCATTACGATACCGCTGAGGGTTTCTGCATCGTAGTATTCTAATCTGCAGGTAATTCCAAATCGTGCTCGTAAGGGCGCAGTTAGCATGCCTGAACGTGTAGTTGCACCCACCAAGGTAAACGGTTGCAGCGCAATTTGTACCGATCTTGCATTGGGCCCTGTATCGATCATAATATCAATTCGGTAATCTTCCATTGCCGAGTACAGATATTCTTCGATAACGGGACTTAAACGGTGTATTTCATCGATAAATAAAACGTCGCCTTTTTGCAGATTGGTTAATAACCCTGCCAAATCACCGGGTTTTTCAAGCACGGGACCGGAGGTGATTTTCATGCTGCTGCCCATCGCGTTGGCCACAATATGGGATAGGGTGGTTTTCCCTAATCCTGGAGGGCCATGCAATAATAAATGGTCCAAGGCTTCACCGCGCTGAATGGCAGCCTGAACAAAAACACGGAGGTTTTCTACAATGGCTGGCTGACCCGAAAAATCACCAAAATCTGCCGGACGTAAAACACGTTCGATTTCCTTTTCGGTGGAATTCAATGGTTCTGAATTGGGATTTAAATTCGGGTTCATGGTAAATTTATAATCCTAAGGATGCCAACCGACGTAAATTTGATTCTACGGCAGAGTTTACGGCCCACAAAGGCGGTCTTACGGTAGTTTCGCATAATCCCATTTCGTTGAGCATCGTTTTAATCCCTCCTGGACTACCATCGGCAAAAATGGCTATACTTCCTTCTACCGTTTTATTATGCAATGATCGTGCGGTATGTAAATCGCCTTGCAATGCCGCTTGCACCATAGCAGTGAACGTTTTTGGGTATGCATGATTGATAACCGATATTACGCCACTACCTCCGCAGGCTGTTATGGGAAAGGTGAGGGCATCATCGCCACTAATTACGAGAAAATCATCCGGTTTTTTGGACAAGATCGTCATGACTTGTTCCATGTTCCCCGAGGCTTCTTTGGTGGCCACAATATTGGGAAGTTCGGCCAATCGTAGTTGGGTTTCGGCCGACATATTCGATCCTGTTCTACCGGGTACATTGTAAATGATAATAGGCAGTTTTGCTACCGCATTTAACGTTTTATAATGCTGGTAAATACCTTCTTGGTTGGGTTTGTTGTAGTATGGACTTACCGATAATATCGCACAGAAACCAGAAAGGTCTGAAGTGCTGTAGGATTCTTCCATTGCGGAGGTGTTATTTCCTCCAATTCCCAATACCAACGGCAATCGATTTGCATTGGCTTCTTTGATGCAGGCAATCACTGATTGTTGTTCATCTTTGGACAGCGTTGCACTTTCACCGGTGGTTCCAAGTACCACCAAGTAGTTGGTGCCATTGGCAATCTGATGCTCAACTATCTTTCCCAATGCCTCGAAATCAATGCTGAAATCTTTCTTGAAAGGGGTGATTAATGCGGTTCCGGTTCCAATTAACTCTCTCATCCTAATTTTGCTAAGGTATCTTTAATTCCACAAAGGTACTGATTCAAATTGGGCTTCTCCGAATTTTGACGAAGGAGGATGTCATAAACACTTAAGTGCTGCGGCTGATAATATCCTATTTTGCAGGCTGCTTTTCCTACGGCTGCCATGCCCACATAATGCCAATCGCCCGATAAATCAAAGGATATCAAAAAATCGTAATCCCTCCGTAATACATTTTTTATAGAATCGCTTTTGGGAAATCGCGTTTTATCAAAGTCCCATTTTCCTAAATAAAACATATTTGCTTCGGGGACCAAGGGGATTTCTTCTTTCTTTTTTACATCGAAATAAACCAATCGAGTTACCTGTTTTCCATCGGCTAGTAATTCCTTGATGAATTCTTGAATTTGAATTTTTTCGGCGGTAGTTGTTTGTCCATCCCACATCAGGGCAAATGATTTTGAACGCTGGTAATTGGGTGCAAAGTTGAGTTTGCCGAATTGCTTCGCTTTTCTTTTGTGTAATTTTCCGATAATGGTAGAAACAATTCCGGTTTTACTCATGGCTGATTAGGGTTAGAAGTTGTTGTTCGTCGATAATGGTTACCTTTAAATCTTGTGCCTTTTGAAGTTTCGATGGGCCAATGCCGTCTCCGGCAACTAAGTAATTGGTTTTTCCTGTTACACCTGAACCCACTTTGCCGCCATGGGATTCGATCAAAGCTTTGATTTCATCGCGTTCGAAGTTGGCGAAAACGCCAGAAATAACAAAGGTTTTTCCCTGCAACGAGTTGCCTAAACTCTCTTTCGCATGTGTGGCGAAAATGAGACCCTGTTCTATGAGCAATTGAATGTCTTCCACGTTTTTTTCTTCATGGAAATAGGCAACAACAGATTCAGCGATCCTTTGTCCAATCTCATCGATTTGAACTAGTTGTTCCACGCTAGCATTCTGTATTGTTTGGATGTTTAGCAACGCTTGGGATAATTTTTTAGCTACGGTTTCGCCTACATATCGAATTCCAAGTCCAAATAATACGCGTTCAAAGGGTTGCATCTTGCTGGCTTGAATCCCATCGATAATGTTCTGAGCTGATTTTTGACCCATTCGATCTAGCGCTAGTAATTGCTCCAAGGTGATTTTGTATAAATCGGGGATTCGTTTTACTAATCCATTGCGATACAATGTCTCCGCCATTTCACTGCCGATGCTTTGAATATCCATGGCCTTACGTGCAACGAAATGTTCAATTTTTCCAATTACTTGTGGCGGACATTCTTCAGAATTGGGGCAGTAATGTTGGGCTTCTCCTTCGTTGCGAACCAGTTCCGTATTGCATTCGGGGCAGTGGGTAATGAAATCTACTTCCGTTGTGTTTTCTGCTCTACGTGAAAAATCTACCCCTACTATTTTGGGTATGATTTCTCCGCCTTTCTCAACAAAAACAAAATCCCCCACGGCGATACCCAAACGTTGAATTTCATTGGCATTGTGCAAGCTTGCACGTTTCACGGTTGTTCCTAACAAGGCAACAGGCGTTAATTCAGCTACGGGAGTAATGGCACCGGTTCTACCCACTTGATAGGTTATCCCATTCAGTTGAGTACATGCGGTTTCGGTTTGAAATTTATACGCGATAGCCCATCGGGGAACTTTGGCTGTAAACCCTAATTCTTGCTGGTATCGGAAATGATTCACCTTAATTACTACACCATCGGTATCGTAACTCAAGGATTTTCTTGCTTCATCCCAATAATCCAGGAACTGATAAACCTCTTCTATTCCTTGGCAAAGTTTACTATTTTCCGGAGTTTTTATTCCCCAAGTTTTGGCGGATTCCAAGGAATTCCAATGGGTTTCAAATGGATTCTGGTCGCTTAAAAAGTGATACAACGTAATGTCTAAAGGTCTTTTTGCAACTTCGCTGGGATCTTTAATTTTTAGGGAACCGGAGGCAACGTTTCGTGGGTTGGCATACAATGGTTCTCCTTGCAAAGCGCGTTGTTCGTTGAGTTTTTCAAATCCTTTTCTGTGCATGAAAATCTCACCGCGAATTTCAAACTCTTCGGGAAAATCACCCGATAATGTATGCGCTAGTGATCGTATCGTTTTTACGTTTTCTGTTACATCATCGCCCTGAAATCCATCGCCCCGAGTTACGGCTTGCGCCAATTTTCCATTTTGGTAAAAGATCGAAATGGCCAATCCATCGATTTTTAATTCACACACATATTCCACCTCATTTATCCCCAATGATTCACAAACCCGTTGATTGAAATCGGCAAGTTCTTCCTTGGAATAGGTGTTTCCTAACGACAGCATCCTGCGTTTGTGCGGCACGGTTTTAAATTCCTCCAGCAATCCGCCACCTACCGTTTGGGTTGGACTGTTGCTCCATTTAAATTGCGGAAATTGTACCTCTAAATGTTCTAATTCCTTGAGCAGTAAATCAAATTCTTGATCGGTTATACTGGGCTCAGCTAACACATAGTAGCGATAATTATGGTCGATTAACTGCTGTGTGAGTTGTGAAATCCGTTGCTGTGGATCGAAATTCATGCTACTGCAAAATAGTAAAATCTTCTCCGTGGATGCCAAGTATTATGGGGAATAGTTATTCACAATCAAGAAATGTTGTTGCGCTTTTTTGGTGGGGGAATCAATTGAGATTAACTTGCATCGTTTTTTAACTATGCAACAAATTTCCCCCAATCACGTTGTAGGTGTTACGTATACACTTACATTGACCAACGGCGAGGTCGCTGATTTTGCCGAAGAAGCCAATCCTTTGATGTTTATCCACGGTATTGGTCAGACCTTGCCCGCTTTTGACGAGAATTTAAATGGATTGAAAATCGGCGATAATTTTACTTTTTCCTTAACCGCAGAAGAAGGTTACGGAGAGTACGATAATAATTGGGTTATAAACTTGCCACGCAGCGTATTTGGCGGTGATGATGTTCCCGAAGATCTATTGCAAGTAGGTGCTATGCTGCCGATGCAAGACCAAGAGGGTAACCCATTGGATGGTAAAGTAGTTTCGTTTGATGAAAATATTGTAACGATGGATTTCAACCATCCATTGGCCGGACAAACCCTTAATTTTACGGGTAAGGTAATGTCGATTCGCGAAGCAACTGAAGAAGAGTTAGATCATGGCCACGTTCACGGCCAAGGTGGTCACCATCACTAGTTTTAGTTCTTGTGATTGTGCAGATAACTGTTTTGTGCAATCCGTTTAGATTTGCGGTGAACAATATCGCTGTTATACTTTTATTTAATTAAATTGTTATTTTTTTATTTTATTAAAGAAACAATTACAATCATAAATTTATTAATGAATTAAGGAGCTCAATAGAGCTCCTTTTTTGTTGATTTTCACTATATTAGCGGCCTATGTATTTTATCAATAGTGTATTAAATAGGCAAGGTTCCGTAACAAGATTAAGTTTATTTCTAATTTTCACCGGTTGTTTAACTGCATTAAATGGACAAACATGGGACTGGTTTAAAATAGGTCAAGGTCAAATTACTTCTGCTTATGTGAGTCCTAAAAAAGATTTATGGGTTTCATTTAATAAATATGGAATATTAAGAAGAAACGAATCGGGTACACAAGATTCTTGGTTTACTACCGATAAGTTCACGAACTATGTTTCTTGTTTTGTTGGCGATGCATCCGGTAATATGTATTTCGGTACCTCAGGATTGGGATTGCATTCGATGGATAATAATGGTACAGTTAAATCCTATACAAAAAAAGATGGATTAGCGGGCGATACAATTTTGTGTCTAACCTTTTCTCCAGATGGTAATTTGATGGTGGGTACCACTCAAGGTTTATCGCTGTATAATGGTGTTAAATTTACCAATTATACCGTAAAAGAAGGATTGTCGGGCAACCGAATTAATAGTTTACGATGGTTTAAAGATTTGTTAATTATATGCAATTCTAAAGGTGTTGAAGCCGCTGATGCCTCATTGAATATGCTGAATGTATTTAAAAACCCCTCGAGTTTTTATACAAATAATCATTCGCCGGTTATGGATACTGCGGGTTTGATTTGGTGGGCAAATTCAACCAAAGGTTTAATAAATTATAATTTAAAAACCAAGACAATTGGATATTTGGATTCCACTAAAACTAAACTACAATCCAATAGGGTAACTGGACTTGCTTATTATCCAGCGGCGCATCAATTTTATATTGGCACCCCAATAGGGTTAATAGTAACGAATACTACTGGAATTTTTAAACTAAATCAAAAAGATGTCTATGGTAGTTTACCTTCATCTAATATTACATTCTTGTATCAAAATGCCGATAAAATTTGGGCTGGTTCAGGGTTAGATTATTATGATTTTGGCGATTTGAATGCCCAGCTTACACGAATTACACCTTCAAGCAACGTATGGATTCGTGAAATTTTATATCGTAACCAATTGATTATGCCTGCTCTTTGGAATGCTGAGTCGGGTAGAGGTGATACTTGTTATGTAGCAGGTTTGCGACCCATGATAATGCAAGTTACCCCAATGAAATTGCAATCTACGTTTGTAAAAACACCCAATTTCAAAATTTTGGGTGTGGTTTATGATCAAGAACGTGCAAGTAATGGTGAAACCTATGCATTGATAGATTCAGGACTGTATAGGTATAAACCTATGGGTGAATTAGAGTTAAAATTGAAGTTTAATATGTCATTAATTCCCAAGAAAATATCGGCCGATTCTTGGGGTAACCTGTGGATTAATTATTGGGATACAAACCATGTTGATCGATATAATGTGTACACCGAAAAGACATTGAATATTCAATCAGAATTAGTTGCATTATCAATACCAGGGGTATATCGATTATTTTCCGATAGCCGTAAAAATCTGTGGCTGGTGGATACTCGCGGTTGGATTTATATGTATAATGGAACTACCTATGAATATGTTGGTGCCTATTCAATCAATACCAAGCCAGAAATTGACATTGAAAAGGCCGCGAATGGGGAGATTTATTTGATTTCTAATCGCATGCACGAAGTGTATAAATGGAAAAATCCTAATACTTGGTTGAGAAACATGTTGCCTGATAATATTCAGCCGGATTTATTATATCGTTTCAGTACCGATGTAAACAATGATTTATGGATTACAGGTTGGGACTCTGCCATGAAAACCCAAACAGGAATCAAGTTTAATCTTGAAACTAAAGAAGTAACCGAAATGGCAACGGCTATTGATGAGTTTGTGCCAAACGCAACCTTTGATAAAATGTGGGCTATGGGAGCTTATAAATTGGGAATTACGTCCATCGTTAAAAGATCCAATTCCATTGTTGATGCTTCTGTGTCTAACAAGCAGTCGTTTTTGGTGTATCCTAACCCAAGTAATTCGAACGGAATTTACCTTCAATTACCGGAAACAGCCAATACGGAAACGGCAACATTGGTGGATGCATTGGGTCGTTTGATATCGATAAATGTCCAACCCAATGGATATGTGTCAACCCAATATTTAAATGCTGGACTGTACCATATCGCGGTAGCATCCAAAGATTCTAACGTGATTTTCCAGTCATCATTCGTGATCGAATAGATTTGGCGGTATGCCTAAAATTTACATACTCATTGTGGCCGCTCTCTTTACTACCAGGGAGTTGCATTCGGAATCGGGTAAAGCATCTCGGAAGATGATTGAGGAATTAACGTCTAATTTACTTCCTGAGAATGGTGTAACTACAAGGTCGTTGGCATCGGATTCAACGAAAAAGAAGGTGAAATTTTCAATTTCAGGAAGTATCAATGTTGGGCTTTGGTATCAAACCATAAATAGTGCAACTCTACAGCGCAAGACCTTGGAGTGGTTTGTTCAAGGTCAACCTACGTTTGCTGTAAATAGCTATACCTTCCCTTTCAGTGGTATTTATTCAAATAACGAGTTCAATTATACCCAACCGTTTAACCAAATAGGCATTAGTCCGAAATTTAAAAAGTTTACCGCGCATTTAGGCTATAGAAATTTATCATTTTCCAATTACACTCTAGCGGGAGCAACGTTTTTAGGAGGTGGATTTGAATACAATCCGGGGAAGTTGAGATTGATGGGATTTTACGGTCGATTTAACCGGGCTATCGGTGAAGATACGTTAAATAATTATGGGGTAAATTTTACGGTAATTCCCACATTTGAACGTTGGGGGTATGGCCTAAAGATTGGGGTGGGTACCAAAAGTAATTTTTTAGATTTCATCGTTACCCATATAAAGGACGACACTTCTTCAATAAATCGACCGATTAAATCGGCCATTTTACCCGGCGAGAATTTGTCGGTGGGATTGATAAATAAATTGAGTTTTGGGAAGGTGTTTCGCACCGAAGCTGAAGTTGCTGTTTCTGTTTTAACTGAAAATCTATACAAACCGGAAATTACTACGGGTATTCCGGAATCGGTGAGTAAATTTATTGAGTTGAATTCTAGTTCCACAGCAAATCCTGCTGCCAAGTTTCTTGCGGGATTAAGTATAAAAAACTTCGATTTAACCGGTCAATTTGAATACATCGGAGCCAATTTTCGATCGTTAGCGATGTATTTTATGCAAAACGACGTAATGCGCTACTCGGTTAGCCCATCACTACGATTATTTAAAGGACGATTAACCCTCGCGGGTTCGGTGGGTTTGCAATCCGATAATGTTGCAGAACAGAAAAT
>JACCDL010124806.1_pt1 | contig 15906 bp, 18 predicted proteins | sample 7441931 | NCBI WGS metagenome assembly JACCDL01 (sample SAMN15323437, study PRJNA562643) | freshwater metagenome | isolation source: river surface water | place: USA:Blue River Watershed | collected 2017-08-16 | reverse complement strand
CAGAAATAACAATCTGTCGATTAACACCAGTGCCTTGCGCTGAAACCTCAGACTCAGCAACACCTAGCGAGTTAACACGTTGACGAATAATCTCAACCGCTTGATCAATCGATTCACTTGTAACTTTTCCACTTTCACCAGCACCAATTCTTGGTTGCAAGGTGACGCTTGTTCCGCCTTGCAGATCCAAACCTAATTTAAAGGAGGTCGCACCCTGAACAAAGGCCAAGCCAGAGAAGCCAACAATTACTAGAAGCAAAATTGAGATCGTTCGCAGAGAACGAGATTGTGTTGCTGCAGATTTATTGGAAGACATGGGGCGTAATTCTAGATGGGCTGGCAGGAATGGCGAAATTCGCCACTTTACTGCGCAATATCAGGGTCAATATCAAAGAGATTTAGATCAGGCTGACTTTGAATCGATAGTGGAGGTTTTAAGCCCAAGTGAATCCAAGCAGCAGCTGTAGCCATTCTTCCTCTTGGAGTTCTGGCTAAGAAACCCATTCTCACTAGAAATGGTTCGGCAAGAGATTCAATTGTTTCAATCTCTTCCCCTACCGCCATCGCCAAGGTAGAGACTCCAACTGGACCACCATTGAAATTTCTTACCAATGCAGTCAGTACAGATTTATCCAATCTATCTAAACCAATCTCATCAACCTCATAAATTGTTAAAGCTTGTTGGGCATGTTCCAATTGAATTACCTTCTCCTTGTTTACCTGAGCGAAATCCCTAACTCGACGAAGTAATCTATTTGCTACACGTGGAGTTCCTCTTGAACGCGATGCAATCTCAATCGCGGCTTCACTATCTATTTCAATATCTAGCAAGCCAGAGCTTCGATTGATTATTTGATTGAGCTCCTGTGTTTCATAAAAATCTAATTGAGCGGTGAAACCAAAACGATCCCGTAGTGGGCTTGGCAGTAAACCTGCTCGGGTGGTTGCTCCAATTAAAGTGAAGTGTGGCAAATCAAGTGGTATTGAGGTTGCACCAGCTCCCTTACCTACTATTACATCAACTCTGAAATCCTCCATCGCCAAATAAAGTAACTCTTCCGCTGGCCTCGACATGCGATGGATTTCATCTAAAAATAAAACTTCTCCCTCAACTAAAGATGACAATATTGATGCAAGATCTCCAGCATGTTGAATTGCCGGCCCTGATGTAATTCGAATTGGCGCATTCATCTCTTCCGCAATAATCATGGCCAGCGTTGTTTTTCCAAGTCCGGGAGGTCCCGATAGCAAAATATGATCTGCCGGGCTATTGCGGCCTTTAGCCGCATCAAGAAGCAAACTCAACTGTTCTCGTACACGTTGCTGCCCGACAAACTCCTGTAATTTCTTCGGACGAAGTGCTAGCTCTTGGACTCTTTCGCTCTCATCAGCATTGTTTGAACTCACGCGATCACTCATTTTTTACCGGTACCGCTGAACTGGAGCGCTAATTTAATAGCTTGAGACAACTCTAGATTTTCAGATTCTATTTGAGATCTAATTTGAGACACAACATCTTTGCTCTCTTTTGCTGTGAAGCCCAAACCTTGCAATGCAACCTCTACTTGATTATTAATCTCATTAGACAACTTGCTGCCGGAGTTTGAATAAAAGGAAACCTTCTCTTTTAACTCTAGAACCAAACGTTGTGCACCCTTTTTACCTAAACCAGGAATTGATTCAAGCATTTTCATATCGCCAACCGTTATTGCGTTTGCCACCCCTGCTGCATCATTAATTGACAAGATCGCTTGTGCAACCTTAGGTCCAATTCCAGTAACCGATAATAAAAGTTCAAAAAAGTTTCGATCAGTTAAATCTAAAAATCCATAAAGAGTAAGCGCATCCTCGCGAACCACTAGATAGGTATTTAGCTCTATTGCAGATCCAATTTTTGCTTGAGTAGAGATTCGAGCAGGAACATTCACTGAAATACCCACACCAGAAATATCGACAACTAGACTGCTGCCAGAGATATGTTTTACCTTGCCAGTTAAAGAGCTAATCATTTCTTTTCCTCTTATTTTTAGCGGCAATTAAACGATCATTGCCGACTCCTCGCCAATGATGGCAGATTGCTAGTGCTAAGGCGTCGGTACTATCTACTGGTTTTGGAATTTCCTTTAATTTAAGTAGGCGTTTAACCATTTCAGCGACCTGTTTCTTATCTGCCCTACCCGATCCAGTAACTGCTGCCTTAACCTCGGTCGGCGTATGCATTACAACCTTGATCTTTGATTTTGCTGCAAGCAGCAAAGCAACCCCAGCCGCCTGTCCGGTAGACATTGCTGTTTTAATATTAAGTTGAGAAAAGACCCGCTCGACCGCAATCACATCAGGTTTGTATTTCTTGATCCACTTAGCGAGTTCAACCTCTAATTGAAGTAAGCGTTGATCCAACTCCGCATCTGGATCAGTTTTTATCACTCCCACATCAATCAATTGCAGTTTTTGCGGTCCGCTGGAATCAACGACGCCAATACCGCATCTGGTTAGCCCTGGATCAATTCCTAATACCCGCACCTATTTAGCATATCGAGATGTTAAATCTTTATTAGTTAAGGCTCGCCATTACCTCATCTGAAACATCAAAGTTTCCATACACATTTTGTACATCATCTAACTCCTCGATAGCTTCAATTAAATCAAAAACTTTCTTCGCTGATTCTGCATCCAATGGAATTGACATTGTGGGCAGAAATGAAGTTTCTGCAGATTCGTAATCCAACCCCGCATTTTGAAGTGAAGTACGAACCGCAACTAAATCAGCCGGTTCTGAAACTATTTCAAATGATTCACCTAGATCATTTACCTCTTCGGCCCCAGCATCTAATACAACCTCTAGCAGTGTATCTTCAGTGACTTTTCCATCAACCTTTTTTACAATCACAACACCTTTGCGATTAAATAAATAGGAAACAGAGCCGGGATCAGCCATATTCCCACCATTTCGCGTTACAGCAACACGTACATCTGATGCAGCGCGATTTCGATTGTCAGATAAACATTCAATCAGTAGCGCAACTCCACCTGCACCATAACCTTCATACATAATCGTTTCCCACTCTTTGCCACCCGTTTCAAGGCCGGCACCACGCTTTACAGCGCGATCAATATTGTCCGCTGGCACTGAGTTTTTCTTGGCCTTGGCAATTGCATCAAACAAAGTTGGATTTCCAGATACATCAGCGCCACCTGATCTTGCAGATACTTCAATAGCTTTGATCAGTTTGGCAAAATTCTTAGCACGACGAGAATCGATGATCGCTTTTTTGTGCTTGGTGGTTGCCCATTTGGAGTGGCCAGACATTTGTTAACCCTTCACTAATTTTTCACTAACTTCGTACAGACATTTTCCACAAAAAACTTGTGAATCCGATTATCGCCAGTTAATTCTGGATGAAAGGAGGTCGCTAACAAATTCCCTTGCCGGACTGCAACCGGATGATTTGAGCCATCAACATTAACCTCAGCCAAAACTTCTACATCTGGGCCCACCCGCTCAACCCAAGGGGCTCTAATGAAAACTGCTTTGATGCTTGGTTGGGTGATACCTTCAAATCTCAAATCAGTTTCAAAAGAATCCACCTGACGTCCAAAAGCATTACGTCTGACCGTCATATCAATTCCGCCAAAGGTTTCCTGCCCAACAATTGCATCCTCGACGCGATCAGCTAACAAGATCATTCCAGCACATGATCCATAGGTTGGCATGCCATCTGTAATCCGCTTTTTAATTAGATCGAACAAATCAAAACTTCTTGCTAACTTAGCTATCGTGGTTGATTCTCCGCCAGGAATGACTAGAGCATCAATTTTTTGAATCTCTTCCTTAGTTTTTACTGGAACTGCATTAACGCCACAATCACTTAATGAATTAATGTGCTCCCGAAAATCACCTTGGAGTGCAAGAACTCCAATTTTCATTTACTACCAGCCTCGCTCCGCTAATCTATGAGGAGCTGGGATATCTGCGACATTGATACCAACCATCGCCTCACCAAGTCCACGAGATACATCGGCAATTACTTTGGCATCTGTGTAATACGTAACCGCCTTTACGCATGCTGCTGCTCGCTTGGCTGGGTCTCCAGATTTGAAAATTCCAGAACCAACAAAAACGCCATCTGCGCCAAGTTGCATCATCATTGCCGCATCCGCTGGTGTTGCAATGCCACCAGCAGTAAATAGAACTACCGGTAATTTGCCGGTGCTGGCAACCTCTTTTACTAATTCATAAGGTGCTTGTAACTCTTTAGCGGCAACAAATAATTCCTCTTCCCGCATAGAAGAAAGTCTGCGAATTTCACCTGAGATTGTGCGCATATGGGTTGTGGCATTTGAAACATCGCCTGTACCTGCCTCGCCTTTAGAACGAATCATGGCTGCACCTTCATTAATGCGACGCAATGCTTCACCAAGATTAGTTGCACCGCATACAAATGGAATAGTGAAATTCCATTTATCAATGTGGTGTGCATAATCCGCTGGCGTTAAAACTTCAGACTCATCAATGTAATCAACACCTAAGCTTTGCAAAATTTGGGCTTCCACAAAATGACCAATCCGAGCCTTTGCCATAACTGGAATTGAAACTGCTGCTTGGATTTTTTCAATCATGTCTGGATCAGACATTCGAGCAACGCCACCTTGCGCGCGAATATCGGCAGGCACTCGCTCAAGTGCCATAACAGCAACTGCACCAGCATCTTCAGCAATCTTGGCTTGAGTAACATCTACAACATCCATGATTACGCCGCCTTTTAGCATCTCTGCCATGCCGCGCTTAACTCGTGCTGTGCCGGTTTCCTGAGCCATTACTCCCCCAACATTTTTTGATCAAGGCTGGAAGTGTACTAAGAAATCAGGTACTCCCGTTATGCGGAAAAATCCAATTAAGGCTGAAAGGTAAGGATTGGATCGGAAGCAGCGAGGAAAACCCAAGTTTTACCTGGTGTGATTCTCATCCTTTCGCCCTGCTCATCAAGCCAATTGGTGAATTGGGTCGCATCATCTCGTTGCCAATTCAGATTCAAATACTTTCCATCTCGAAGTAAAACCGCCTTACCACTTCCTACAGTTTGTGAGAATGGCGTGATCCCGCCGAATTTATCTCCGTAAATAGATGGTTCTATCTTAACTTTTTGAATTATTGCATTTTGAATACAGATGTTAACTCCGAAAGTTGTTTGTTCAATCTCACCATTTTGTTTCAAATTCCAACATTTGCTTGCTTCATTCCAAATGATTTCATACTTTGCATTTGGCCAATTAATCTTGGCAGAAACTACTGGCGCAGCCGTTTTAGGTAAATCACCGAAGAGCCACGGCGAACTTGGCAAAGAGATTAAGTTCATTTTTAATTTATTTGTGGCCCGATCAAATAATTTTTGAATATACAAAATCATATTTACTGGTGAAACTCTGCTTTCATCCCGAGCAAAAATGGACGGTGGGTTTCGTTCGGCGGAAAGAACGTTTAAATTTGCTGCCGAAAGCACAGGGCGCATTTTGGATTGAGAGCCACTGTAGGCAAAAGCAACTTTTCCATACTGCGCAAGTAGATCAATATCACTGATGCGAGCTGATCTGATTGGTCCAATGAACTCGGGATACTCTGAGGTATATAAGGCTAACAACCTAGTTAAGCCAGACTCAACCTGTTCTACATAAACTAAATCTGCAGCCTCGATCCCAATTTGTGGATGGGCATCTCTTGTGTCATCTATCTTTACAGCAAGTACATTGCCATTGGTTCCAGGTAGTCCAGTTAAGAAATTTTTTGGCATTTGTGTTTCGTTAAAAACATCTGGAATCAATTTGAAGTTAGTGAATAAATTGATTCCAAGAACAACCAGAACCAAGATTGCAAAGATGCGGAGTTTACGGAATCTCTTCATAAAACATCATCTTCAAAAGCATACCTAACTGGCTCTGGCGCCTTTCCGGCTAATCTAAACAATCTGATAATCGGCTTGCGTCTAACATTCTTTGCAGCATTAACCGCCTCTAGATGCAAACTTATTGCTAATTTAATCTTCGATGTCACATCAGATAACTCAACTAGTAAATCGGAGGGCAACTCTAAACTTTCATCATAGGCAATCTCCTGAATCATCTTTAATGATTCTGAGAGGATGCTTTCTGCTTCAGAACGCTCGGAAATCATCGCATCTCTGGCAGATCTGGCAGAGGATGAAATCAAATAAGCAGATGCCGGATCTAAATTGGACTCTCGAATTATCTCTGTTGCGATGGCGGCACGCTTTTGCAATAAAGTATCTAATGTCGCCCAGGAAGTTTCCACTCGATGATGCAATCTATCAAGTCTTGATGCCGAAAAAGATAAATACCAAATAACAAGCAAAACAACAATTACCAAGATAAATTGATTTAAGCTCATCTACTACCTCCTATTCCAAAATCTTCCTTCAGAGGTGAGTCCCACTTTGGCGCTACCCGCCATGGACATTTCATACACTGAAAGAATTTGTTCGGCTACTACCTGCCAGTCATATTTTTGTGAACTCATTTTGCCATTAACACTTAATCTTTTTTGTAACTCTTTATCGCGTAGTAATTTAATTATTACCTTGGCTAGATCCGCCGAGTCTTCATTTTTAAACAATAAACCAGCTTCACCATTTTCTAAAACCGCCTGGAAAGCTGGAATATCACTTGCAATAACAGGAGTGCCTGCTGATAACGCTTCCGTCAAAATAATTCCAAAGGATTCTCCGCCAGTATTTGGTGCAACATAAAGATCTACTGATTTTAAGAAAGATGCTTTTTCCGAATCGGTCAAAAAGCCTAAAAAGGCTAACCGGTTACGCAATCCAATATCTAAACCTTTTACAAACTCATCACTATCACCTGGGCCAGCAATCAATACCCGCACATCTGGAATAAATCTTGAAATTATTGGAAGTGCATCAATTAAAACCTGCAACCCCTTTCGAGGTTCATCAAATCTGCCGATAAAACCAATGGTATTTTCATTTCGCCAGTGCAATGTCGGTTGAGCATTCGCATATTGAGCGCTTTCAATGCCATTTGGGATAACCACAGCATCGGTATCAAAATGATCCTTCAGTGTCTGTCTCGCGAGTTCACTTACGGCAATTCGGGCAGTTAATTTCTCAACAATCGGTTCAAGGATTGGACCAATTGCATAAATAGCTTTTTGTTTAGGTGATGAAACATGGAAGGTTCCCACCATCGGCCCGGTCGCTGCTGAACAAGCTAACAAAGAAAGTGATGGAATCGCTGGTTCATGTAGATGTAACAGATCAAAATCACCTTGGCTAATCCACTGCTTAACTCTGGAGCTAGCGATTGGCCCAAATAAAACTCTGGCAACTGAACCATTGACCGGAATTGATATTGGCTTTCCGGCATTAACTAACCATTCCTCTGAAATGTTCTCTTCATTGGATACTGGAGCAAATACTGAAACTTGATGTCCCTCATCAATTAAATGCTGGGTCAATTCGCGAATATGTGTCTGCACACCACCTGGAGTATCCCAGCCATAGGGACATACCATTCCTATATTAATTTTCTTCATCGACCCAAATTCGTTGCAACATATGCCAATCAACTGGTGATCTTTTTATTCCATTAGCAAAATTATTAGCCATTAATTGAGTAAGTGCAATAACTTTCTCTTCATATGTTCCAGTTTCAGGTTTAGGCCCGATCTCTTGAAATTCAATGTGAATTCCTGCCTCGTTGTAAGTGATGTATGCGGAAATAAATGCCGCCTTTGAATCTAAGATCAAACGGGCGGGTCCAGATGGCATCTTTGCAACTCCCCCTAGGAAATCAACCTCAATTCCACTTTTCGATAAATCCCGATCTGAAACCAGGGCAACTAGTTTTCCCTCATGTAATCGTTCAAGCAAGGTTGGCATAACCTTCTGTTCTGTATGCAGAACTTCAATACCAATAGATTCTCGATAAGCTAAAAACTTTAAAAAGATTGCTTCGGGTTTTAACTTCTCCGCAACTGTTGAAAGATTAATTCCTGTAGAACAAAAATAAGCGGCGGCATGGTCCCAATTTCCGGCATGAGGAAGAACAACCAAACAGCCTTGTTTACTTTTTATGGGGTCTCTCAACAAGTGTTCATTCACGACAGTTGTGGTATTGACTATTTGATCTTTAGACCAGGTATTTAATCTGAAGGTGTCGATCCAATACCGAAGATACGAGCGCATTCCATCTTTTGTAAGTTGAGACAACTCTTTGTCCGAAATTTGCGGAAGTACGCGAGAGTAATTGCTTCGCAGCCGCCTTACACCTTTACCATTTTTTTTAAAAATGTAATCTGCAGCTCTTGTGCCGATACCGTACGCAATTTTCTTGGGCAAAATGCCAATTAATCGCCAAGCAATGAGATAGGCCCAGTACATTAATTATTTTGCCCCTCGATAAACAATCAATAATCTTTGGAAAACTGTTATTACCGATACAAAGCTCAAGATGTATATTCCATACTCGAGCGCTTTCTCTATACCAAGATCAAATAAACCGTAAGCTGCGAGAATAATTATTAAGCGTTCAGTTCGCTCGGCAAAACCACCATCACACCTGATATCTAATGCTTCAGCCTTGGCCTTGATGTAAGAAACTAAAAATCCGGAGACAATCGCAATCAAAAAATAAGGTGCTAATTCTTTTTTATCACTCTGCACATAAATCAATCCGCCAATTAGAATTGCGCAATCACTAACTCTATCTAGCGTTGAATCTAGCGCCGCACCCCATTTGCTAACTCCCTTTGCTGACAATCTAGCAACAGCTCCGTCAAAAAGATCAAACAATGCAAAAAAAGTAACTGCTACTACGCCAAGTAAGAAATCCCCATTGGCAAAGAGGTAAAGTGCACAAGCGCTAGTTCCCACACCTCCAATGAGAGATATCGAGTTTGCTGAGATGCCCATTTTTATTAAAAATCTAGCGAATGGGTGGATTAATTTTCCGACAGGTTCACGCCAACTGCTCTGTAACATAAATACCATCGTAGGCTTAGACCCAATGAGCAACCTAATCAACGCACGCTATCTACTGGGCGAACATCCTGAAAAAAAGGAGATTGCAAATTTACTTGGATTAGAACTGATCGAAGCTCTACCTAGTTCTGATGCGGAAGTAGTAGTCATCTTGGCATCGACCAAGACTGGGGTCGATCAACAAATAATCGCCAATTGGCAAAGTTTTCGTGAAGGTTATGTACCGACGTTAATTGTAGTTTTGGATTTCGAAGATGGCGAAGTTGATTTTGAAGATATGAGTGCCATTTTAGGAAAGATGCTGGAACCAGTAGTTACGCCGTACTTAGTGTTACATGCCGAGGATGGCAGAGGTGTTGGTCTGATAAATTTAGAAAGTTTGCAAATTACAGATTATTCATCTAAACATGCCATTCAAAGAGATAGCGACCCGGAACATAAAGAGTTGGTCAAGGAGTTTGCTGAAGAGTTGCAAGAAACATTGCACGAAGGTGGCTGGGAACAATACTTACAAGGATTAATTATTCCGGCGATTCCATTGAATCTAGAAAACTCATTAGGAGTTATGGAAGTTAAGAGATTTTTAAATCTGATTCCACGCCGCAGCTAATTGGGAGCGGGACTCGCTAAGAAGTTGTGGAATTACCTTTGTCTTGCCAATTATCGGCATGAAATTTGCATCCCCGGCCCATCTTGGAACTAAATGCTGATGAATATGGCCGGCAATTCCAGCGCCTGATACCGCTCCCTGATTTATACCAATATTGAAGCCAATTGCATTTGAAACTTTGCGTACGACCTTCATGGCATGAGATGTGAGAGCGAACATTTCATTTCGCTCATCCTCGGTTAGATCAGGAAGTTCTGCTACATGGCGATAGGTACAAGTAAGTAAATGTCCAGCATTGTATGGATACAAATTCATTACAACATAAGATGTTTTTCCGCGAAAAACAATTAAGGCCTCTTCATCTGGTAAATCAACGATTTTGCAAAAAGGACAAGGAACTTCATTTCCTGGTAGTGGACGGTTCTCGCCATCCAGATAACTCATTCGATGGGGCGCCCATAATCTTTGCCAGGCATCTGGCATGCCGGCGCCACCAGAAATATTTGCTTCAGACATTTAAATTTGAGTGCGATCTTTAATTGCTAATAAAACCTCATCTATAGCACTTTGGATTGAGATTCCATTTTTCTGTTCACCATTTCTATAGCGGAATGAAACAGTTCCACCTTTTTGATCCTCTTCGCCCACGATCATCATGTAAGGAATTTTTTCAAGCTGTGCATTTCTGATCTTCTTTTGCATGCGATCATCGGAGGTATCTATATCAACTCGAATACCCGCTTTTTTAAACTGTTTAACTAAATCCTTTAAATAATCATCAAAAGCTTCAGCAACTGGAATTCCTCGTACCTGCACAGGGGCTAACCAAGCTGGAAAGGCACCCGCATAATGTTCAGTTAAAACTCCAAAGAATCTTTCAATTGATCCAAAGAGTGCGCGATGGATCATTACCGGTTGTTGTTTAGTGCCATCTGCCGCTGCATAACCCAGATCAAAACGTTGTGGCAATTGGAAATCTACTTGAATAGTAGACATCTGCCAGGTTCGACCAATCGCATCTCGGGCCTGTACCGAGATCTTTGGTCCATAAAATGCTGCACCACCAGGATCTAACACAAGTTCAAGTTTTTGTTTTTCTGCAGCCTGGCGAAGAGCTGAAGTTGCAGCCTCCCAATCAGAGTCTGCACCAACTGATTTTTCCGGATTTCTAGTAGATAGCTCAAGATAAAAATCAGATAAGCCGTAATCGCGCAGTAAGTTAAGAACAAAGGTTAAAAGGGAGTCCAATTCATCTGCCATCTGCTCTTTGGTGCAGTAAATATGTGCATCATCTTGGGTAAATCCACGCGCACGTGTAATTCCATGTACTACCCCAGATTTTTCGTAGCGGTACACAGTTCCAAATTCAAATAATCTAAGTGGTAGATCTCGATATGACTTTGCAGATGATTTATAAATTAAATTATGAAATGGGCAGTTCATTGGCTTCATGTAATACTTCTGGCCAGCTTTTTTAATTGTGCCATCAGCGTGAAACTCTTCATCCATAATCATCGGTGGGTACATGCCATCGGCATACCATTGCAAGTGCCCCGAAGTTTCAAATAATGCGGCTTTGGTTAAATGTGGTGAATAAACAAATTGATAATCCTCTTCTTCATGGCGCTTACGTGAGTAATCCTCCATCGCTCGCCGAATTATTCCGCCCTTTGGATGAAAGACTGCTAATCCAGAACCAATCTCTTCTGGGAAAGAAAAAAGATCAAGCTCTGAACCAAGTCTTCTGTGATCCCGCTTTTCTGCTTCTTGCAAAAGATTTAAATACTCTTCCAATTTTTCCTGAGTTGGCCATGCTGTTCCATAAATTCTTTGCAACATTGGATTTTTTTCAGAGCCTCGCCAATAAGCTCCAGCAGCGCGCATTAACTTAAAAGCAGGAATGTGTTTTGTCGATGGTAGATGTGGTCCACGACAAAGATCACTCCAAACTGGATTGCCATCTCTGCCAAGATTGTCGTAGATAGTTAACTCGCCAGATCCGACTTCAACCGAACTTTCATCCTCCAGAGCTGAGGATTTCAAACCGATTAATTCACATTTGTAAGGTTCATGCTTTAATTCAACAAGGGCATCTTTCTCATTTGTTACACGTCGCTTAAATCTTTGCCCAGCCTTTACTATCTTTCGCATAGCCGTTTCCAGTTTTTCAAGATCACTTGGAGTAAAGGGCTCTTTTGGATCAAAGTCATAATAAAAACCATCACGAATCGGTGGGCCAATACCCAATTTAGTTTCGGGATAAACCTCTTGTACCGCCTGGGCAAGAACGTGGGCAGTTGAGTGGCGAAGGACATTTAATCCATCTGCCGATTCGATGCTTACCGATTCAACCTCGTCGCCATCCTTTAAATCACTCCACAAATCACGTAACTCACCATTTATTTTGCAAACTACAACCTTTGCATCATCAGCGAAGATGTGGGTGGGTTTTTGATCAGAATCAATTGATTGGGCGATGCCATTTACCTTTATTTTTATTTGCCCGGACACCGCCCTAGATTAGCAAAGGCGGAGGTGGGCAGGTGTTATTTAATGAAATTAACGGAAATATTCATACCAAATCAGCAATGCCACTAAGGATGCGCCAAACAAAATTGCCAGCAAAATATCTCGATGTTCTTTTTTCAATCTAGCACGATTAGCTGCTTTGCTTGCACTCTTCTTCGCATGATCAAGAACAATCGCAGCCCATGCAAACTCCGTAGCCAAAATACCTAATCCGGCAAAAATGATTAACCAGCCTGGACCAGGTGTAACCAGTGCAATAACGCCGACGATCGTGACTGCACCACCAATCAAACCAACAATGATTCGTTTGGCTATTGATTTCATGGGTTTAGATTACCAAGTAGTTTTGCTTCGAAGGCATCGATTAATTCCGATCCCTCAACGCAAGGTGAAAATAACTTCTGTTCTACTTTATCTACACGCTGAATTAATCGAATTGATGAGGTTAGATAAACTGCTTTTGCGCTCAGTAAATCTTCAAAAATCATTACCATCTCTTTAACGCCAAACCAACTCATTAACAGCTCTCTTGTGATACCAGGTAGGCAGCCACTTGAAACAGCAGGAGTTCGCCAACCATCTTTATTGAAGATCAAAATATTGGCCAAACCAGTTTCTACAATCTCTTCTCTTTCATTCAGAAAGATGGAGTCTGCAAAACCTAGATTCTCTGCATGTCTTAATGCGATGATCGATTCAGAGTATGACAATGATTTAACACCTGATGTAGCTGATCTGCTGTCTCTGATATATGGAAATCGTGTTATTGAAGTACTTTCAGCAACCTCTGCAACCGGTTGTAAGGTTAAGAACCACCCGCCATCGCCAAGACACACAACCCTTAACCTATTTCTGCCAATCTCATCATTAAGTATTGACGCAATCGCTAAATCAATATCTATTTTGGCTGGAATACTGATTAAGATCTTATTAGCCGCTTTTTGCATTCGAGCATAATGGCGATCCCAGGCGACCGCACATTGATCAATAGTTAGTAATGTTTCAAAAACACCATCGCCTCGAAGTAAAGAGCTGTCAATCGGAAGAATATTTTCATCCTCTGAGACCACGCCTTTATAAAAACTTTTCACATGCCACCGCCAGCAATTGCGATCAATCTCTTTGCCTTCAACTCTGTTTCTTCCCACTCACCTTGTGGATCACTTTGCCAGGTAATTCCAGCACCTGTTCCGAAGTGAATTTTTCCATCTTGCTTGGACCAAAATATACGTATGCCAACTGACATTACTGCTTGATCTCCTTGCGACCAACCAATTACACCACAGTATGGCCCTCGATCTACCTGCTCTAGATCATTAATAGTTTTCAAAGCAGAGGATTTAGGTGCACCACTAATGGAACCAATTGGGGTAAGCGCATTGATAATTGCTTTCCATCCGACCCCAGATTTCAACTTACCAATTACATCTGATACTAAATGAAACAAGCCTGGATGTTCTTCAATCGCTAATAATCTTGGAACATCAATAGAACCAGATTCGCAAATCTGACCGAAATCATTTCGCATCAGATCCACAATCATTACATTCTCGGCCTTATCTTTATCGCCAAACTCTGAAATTTTTGATGTCCCCTTAATCGGACTGCACTTGATTTCATTACCCAATCTTTTCAAGAATAACTCTGGTGATGCGGAAGCTATTTCAATTCCTGGCAACTTCAAATAAGAAGCGTATGGGGCGGGATTTTCGGAAATCAATAAGGAGGCTAAGCCATGTAACCCTTGATCGCAATCTGTTGTTAAAACTCGGCATAGATTTACTTGATAGATATCGCCATTTGCTATTCGGTTTTGTATTTCTTTTACATTACTTTCAAAGACATTTTGGCTCTGACTGCTGCTCCAATTACTAGATATCTTCCTCCATTCTTTTGGAGGCAAATTACATTCTTCAACATCTGCAAATCTTGCGCAAATAAAATTACCTTCAAAGCTTTGCAGAGTTACCCAAAACCCATCTTTATCTAATGAGGTTGGGTCTTCAGAAATCTCAACACAATTGGTGGCTAAGCGACCATTCATCCAAAAGATTGATTCGCTTAGATCCATGTTTGAACGGTACCTCCTGCGGTTAATCTCCCTTAAATATTCGGAGGATGTGCCAAGTTGTTTCAGATACGATAGATTTTGCCCTCGCAATATGCGGACGTAGCGCAGTTGGTAGCGCGGAACCTTGCCAAGGTTCAGGTCGCCGGTTCGAACCCGGTCGTCCGCTCCACAGAAGAAGTAATTTTGATTGCGGGAGTAAAGCTAGGTCGGATGGCCGAGAGGCGAGGCTCGGGACTGCAAATCCCGCTACACGGGTTCAAATCCCGTTCCGACCTCCACATTATTTGTTTTTAAATGTAAACAAAATCTTTATGCAGCAGGTGGTCTGGAAATGATCCCCTTACAACCCTTTACAGTGAATGATCCTGCGCAATGTGGAATAACAATTGCATCTCCACTTTCAACTTCAAATTTTCCATAATTTTCAAAGTTCAATTCACCGCTACCGCCAAGAATGAGAAGTACTCCAAATCCAGCATCAATCTTTGCATTATCTCCAACTAAATAATCAGCACGGAAGAAATCATCAGCAACTGAGTTAAAGATTTTGTGTGATGAAGCGGCATCTGCTTCAAATCTAGTGAGAATCTCTTTGTTTTCTAAATCAGTTAATGGATCAAACTTAAGCGCATCAAGTGCGGTCTCATAACCCAAATTCAAATGACCATCCTTGTCGCCATCTACCGCAAAGCCATCCCATTCCAACAGAATCGAAAGATCGGTAGGCTCTTGTAATTCAAGTACAAATATTCCTGCCTCGATCGCATGTGGCACGCCAGCAGGAACAAAAACTGCATCCCCCGCTCTAACCTCAAGAAAATTTAGTGAATCCAGTAATCCTTGAGAGTCATGAGCTTTAACTAAGGCAGCGACTTTTTCCTTTGCAATTTTCTCTTTAAAGCCGACACCAACCTTTGCTCCTGCTGGTGCATCCAAGATAATCCACGCCTCAGTTTTGCCATGATTTAAATGCAATTTATCCGCCGCAAACTTGCGGTTTGGATGGTAATGAACTGGAAGTCTTTGATCTGGATCTAGCAACTTAACCAAAATCTCAACTGAGTTACCAAATTTAGCTATATGTTTTTTACCAAGCCAAGAAACTGGATCATTACTTATTTCATCTCTAAGTAACTTGCCATTGGCCAGCTTTGATAAGCCATTTACCGATTCACCAAATCTTGTAGTAGTTGATCCAATCCACTCCTCTGGGCGCATCGGACCACCTGGGCCATTTCGCAACTTACCGATCCGATTGCCACCTCGATAAAAATGATCAAATTGGTTTGAGGGTAACTTTGAAGGAATGGCGCTTGGATTATTCATCTTTATAGTTTAAAGGTTAAAGTTGGTTCATGCTAGAAAAATCAGAGCGCCCGTGGGGTCGCTACGAAGTTCTACAGGAGACACCTACGTATAAGGTGAAATCAATTCATGTAAATCCTGGAAAACGTCTTTCATATCAACGTCATCAAAAGCGTGCTGAGCATTGGTTCATTGCACAGGGAAATGGTGAAATAAATCTTGAAGGCAAGATCATCCAAGTTGGTCCAGGCTCAACAGTGGATATTGCAATAAATCAATTACACCGAATCTCCAATACCGGAAGTGTGGAGTTGATATTTATAGAAGTTCAAACCGGAACTTATTTTGGTGAGGATGATATTGAACGTGTAGAGGAT
>JACCDL010554007.1_pt1 | contig 15939 bp, 12 predicted proteins | sample 7441931 | NCBI WGS metagenome assembly JACCDL01 (sample SAMN15323437, study PRJNA562643) | freshwater metagenome | isolation source: river surface water | place: USA:Blue River Watershed | collected 2017-08-16 | reverse complement strand
TTTTTAGATGGTAATATGAGTCTTTTCTTTTCCATTATTCAGCTGGTGGGAACGCCCCTAAAGGACCAAAACGTTTTATGAATTTATCAACACCTGTGTTACCCGGTCTTAATCCAAAATAGAATTGGAATGGGGTCGATAATATTTGTTTATTACCCGAATAGTAATCTTGTGTTTTTCTTATTATAAAGTCCATTGTACTATCCCAAGCCAATGAATGCCACGTACCCGCGGTACCGTATCTTGTATACAGTATACCCGACGTTGGGGTTGTTACAGTTCCACCGGTTACCCACAAATACGTAAAGCCAGGATATTGAGTATCATATGACGTGTGATTATCTGTTACAGAATCTTCAACAACATCAAATTCAACTGCGTTTGTTACATTTAAACCACTGATTGATAATCCACTAAAAGTGTATGTCATCGGTAACAATAAATAAGGGTCAGATGGGTCATTTGTACCACCTGTTAATGTATAACCATAAGTCATTCCTTGTAATGGTTGACTTTCAATCAATGTATAATCCCAAGATTGGTCGTCCTTTGTTGCATCGTTATATGGACCAAATCCCGGACCTCCTTTATCCCATAAAAAGAAAGGAACTTCTTGGGAAGCTTCAGTTAATCTACCCGGTTCATTTAAACATGCACGGACTCTTTGACCATCGTTATCAAATTCCATGGTAATTGGTGTCGGTCCCCATACTGTTGTCCCACTTTTAAAAACCGTAGGATATGTTTCAGGGTCAAGAATTTGATACGAATAACCAAGATATTTTGGACTCTGTAAATTAAATTCTTCAATACCAACTTCATTATTAATTGATATCAATTGAAGGATGTCTCCATCTAAAACTTTTCTACCAAATCCTGATTGTTGAAATCCATCGTTGTCAAAAAATTCATTCAAACTAAAGTTTTCGTCTGCCTCGGTATCCATTCTATAGTTAATAACTAACCCAAGTAATTCCCCAAAACTTTGAAATGATGACGGACCAATTGACCTTACAACTGAGCAGTTAGGGTCAAGTGCAGGGTCTGTGCAAATTTCTTTAATGAATTCATCTCTCGGACCTAAATCAACCATTGTTGTTGGGTGTCCTAATCTTTTTTGATTTGTTGAGTATGTTTCACCTTGGAATACACCGAATGCAGATGATTTAGTTGAACGATAATAGAAACGTTTCACCGCATCCCCACTAGTTGTTTCTTTGACTTTATAATAAAGTAGGTCTTCACAATAATTTGTTCGAGCATAATTTAAATCGAGAGCTTCTTCATCATCCCATCTAACCTTTGCCTTGAATTGGAAAAAATATAATGAACCACTTAACCAATTATCAATATATCCGTAGTTTACAATTCCTCCACAGAACATTGTTCCTACTCTTTTTCTTCTTCTATATTCTTTTAGTATTGAGAATATTCTGCCGACACTTTGAGTACCGGGAATAAAATAAAATACACCATTACTAAATTCAGTATACGCCCAATTACCATTTGGTCCACTGTCCGCCGGTGTATTTGGTGCATATGTTTCACCATCATATGATGTGGGTAAACCATAATAATTATTATTTGATAATTTTGTTGCTGTCACATCCATTCCGGGTGTGTATGTTGATGATTGGGTTCTACCGGTACCAATAAAATACGTGGTAACGATGGACTCATTATATGGTACATCATATAAATCACAACCATCCTCTAATTGTGTGGTTACGGATGATGGGTTCTCAACCTCATTTTTATCTCTAATTTCACAATCATAAATTTGTGAATCACTGAAAATACCACTTGGGTCTTGGAATGTTAAAGTGTATCCTGTACAAATTGGGTTAAGTGGGTCCGTATTGTCATAATCAACAACAATACTAAATCCAGTGTCACCTGTCGAAGTGATAGGTGTTAATGAAACAATTGTAGTTGTCCCACCCGTCGTAGTGTGTGTTAAAACATAATTTGATTGGTTATTAACAAAATCCTGAGCACTTGTACATTGGTCCGTATTCCATATTAATGTGGCACCACTACAGGTACCTCCTGTATATGGATTTGTTGAATAATATGTATCATTACCAACATTTAAATTTCTATTATTTTCATCGCTACTACCGGTAATATCAATGGTACCAACTTCACAATAATCAATTTCATTTAATGCGCCCTGTGCCGTTCCGAATTCACTATCACCATTACATTCTTCACATTCAGGATAATTTATAAGATATAGTTTTCTTTGTGTTGCATCTTGGAACCGATATGCTCCCTTTCTGATTGTTCTCGCCAATCTTCTAATTGGCCAGAAATCCACCGCATCCGCCAATTGATGTAAAAAGTATGCAACTACGTTAGTTAAGAAAAATGTGAATAGATTAATTAAGTGTTCAAATAATAATAAAACATCCGCGATTAATAATTGGAATGTATAATTTTTAAATCCAAAATTAACAGGTGGGGTTAATGAACTTCCTGCACAATCTTCTTCTTCTGAAGGTACCAATTCTTTTAAACCTAAAAATCTATCTTTTGTAAATGAATCTCCTTTAAAATATGAACCTTGGAAAGATGATACCGTGTAAACTTTGTTATAATTTAATCTATAGAAATAATCTTCGGGATAATAAAACCCATCAGTGTTACTCAAAATATAATTCTCAACCGCATGTGAAGGATAGTCATCATAGTTTGTTGAGAACGCGTATGATGCATCTACATTATTTGAATATTCTCTGATATTAGGGACCAAATAATCTGCATTTGCACGTACTCTTTCCAATCCTTCATCAGATAAACTAAATCTAAATCTATAACATGCTGAAGTTGGGATACCTTTATTTGGGTCATTGGTGTATTCATTTTCACCAAACTCGTTGGTGTATAAATAATCCATATTCATTGTTACAGGAACAATGAATGAACCGTCCTCGTCAATATCCTCATTAAGTTCTACTTGTTCAAGAATTGGTCTATATTCTTCGTCTTTTCTACTTGAGAATCGTATTGCTTCTACCTTACCTGTTTTAGTAACAAGGTCACATTTACGACCCATTTTTCTTCTTGGTGTACAGTTCTTGTTTACTGAACTTTTACCAGTGTCGGTGAATGTTCCACCAATAACATATGCCTTAGGTTCAATCCTTACCCCTTTACTTGACAAATCAAAGTCAGTTCTTGTGATTCCAATCTCACATAAATCTTCATTACCCCAAAATGGGTAAACTTCTATAGTTTGATTGAATGAGACAATTTGTGGTAATGCGTCGAGGTCTTCTGATGTTTTAAAAGTGTATTCATTTTTAAATTGGTCAACCCCCATACCTTGACGAATAAAATCATCAGGTCTTAATGAGAAACAACCAATATCAGAAAGGTCAACGTCAACATGAATCGTTTGAGTACCAAGTGGTACTCCCCAAATCATAAAATCACCAGCGTCATTTGTTTTTGCGGTGTACTTGTAATATTTTTCGTAAACCTCAAGAATCTCTTCTCGAGTTAAAACGTCTTTTTGGTCAGGAAATGTACCTGTCGGAGCGTGTCCTCCGTGTTGTTTTCTTGAAGGTAAGAGATTATATCTGTGTCCTGTGTCATTTTTATCAGTTACCGATGTAAATGGATATAATTGAGAGACAACAGGGTCTTCACTATCAGTTTCACTTAAAGGAACAAATATTGAAATTCTTGCGTTTGGTACTCCAAATCCGTTGTTAACAGAAATTCTACCGACAACTACCCCATAATCGGAGCACATTGATGTATAAACATCCGTTTGGGTGAATTTTAATGATAAAATTTCCAATAAGTCATAATCCTGTTTTAATTCGACTGTGACTTTTTGGTCCCTACCAATATTTGTACTTATTCTGTGTTTCTGCATACCTTACCTATATAAATAGAAATCTATTTATTTTCTTAAAAAATACAGAAAATAAAAATTAGAATGTAGTCGAACCGAGAGTTTTGACCCTTATTTTGATATCTTTATTTGGGAATCGTATTTGGAAAATCTGATTAGATTTCATGTATACTGTCATGTCAGATTGTAAGATTTCTTTGGTTGCGGGGTCAGAGTAAGATTGTGCGACTTCTGCACTTGAATACTCTCCTCCCGTTAAGTTGAAAACTCTTACGTCGACAACGTTCACGACCCCATTTACTTGTCCAATCAATCTATTTAAATCACCAACAAGAAGTGGGTCTCCCATCTTTCTTTTTTCAATCGCAAAATAATCTACAATATCTTCAATAGAAGTTTTAATGATTTCAGTTTGATTACCGTTTTTATCAATAACCAAATCAATCTCAAGTCCCATATCAATTACTTGTCCACTTTCAATATCAACATAATCATTAATCATACGATATTCGGACAAATAGTTAAGAATGTTATTTTTTAAGGTTGTCGACACGGTATCTGAAAGATTACCATTTTCATCATATGATAACAATTTGATTTTAACCTTGTTATCTTCTTCCATTACATTAACCTTAGCCGGCGCACCATATGTTGACGGCATCGTCTCAATCAATGATTTATAATCGTTCAATGTCACCGCTCTGTTTTGTGCCGCGAAATTGTAAGCAATCATGTTTCTTATTTCATCAATTGATGGTTGGTCCGCTCCACCGATTGCCGGTGTTATATTGGTAACAATCAATGATTGATTTACTTGTGAATTGATTGATGAGTTAGGACCGTTTAATACGAAGTCAACGTCATCAATACTTGTAACAACATTCACACCTAAATTACTATCCTTACCACCACCAATACGATATTTGATGAATACAGTTGTACCCACCTTAGGTAATGCACCTAATGACATGTTATTTAAATAGGTTCCTAAGTTTACTTTTAGTGAACCACTCATGTAATCGTCAAGATTATCCATTGGGTCCACGTTACCACTACCAAATGTTACTGAGAAATAACCTTCAGGTGTATATTCTGTGATGAATTTATTGGCAACTGAAATATATTTTCCCGCTCTAAAATTATCCTTATCAGATGCGTTAGTTGGGTCCTGAACAAATACTTTATCTTGGATTAATGATTTAACTTCATACCATTTGTTTGTTGGGTCCAAGAATTCAGAGTTTGTTGGGTTACCCGCAAACGATGTACCATCTTTATGGATAACCGAAGTGATACCTAAAACGTTTTGTTCGGGTAAATAAAGTTTTAAGAATGGTTTTTGGTCAAGTTCAGTAATAACTTTTCTAAAGATTCTTGTCACACCGTTGACTACCGCTTCTCTTTTGGTAATGGTATATGATATCAAACGATTGTTTCCATCGAAATTAGGAATCTTTAATCTATTGGGTTCACCTTTACTATTGAAAGGGTTGGCGAAATCAATGTCTTCAATTGTTTCAAATGATTGTCCACCACCACTAACTTGTGCACCTGCTTTGATTGTTCCTAAATAACGTTCATCTTCTTTATCGCCTCTAACGGGTACGTTAATACTAAAATCACATAGCGCAACTGAAGGTCTTGTACCGGGTAATCTAATACCATATGTTTTAGCGATATGGAAAAGAGATTGTCTTTGTTGAGCAAAATCCAACATTGTTTCTTGCCAAACTCTATCAATATGATAATGTAAGTTATCGGTAACCGCCGCGTTTAAATCCAATAGTACAGAATAAATCGATGCGTCATTAGTATTCTTTACTAAATCGGGATAGTATTCTTTTGTTAGATTAACTAATTCCTGTCTTAATCCCGCAAAATCTCTCGTTGCGTATGATATCTTTTTAGCCATATTATATGTTAATAATTATAAAATCTGACGAACTAAATGGTTCATTATTAATTTCGTAATCGAGTCTAACTTTTGCAGTGTATGGTTTGGTTGAACTGTCAGATACTCTAAATAATCTCGCATCGTCCTCCTCACTTACAGTTCTTAGTTCCTCGTCATCTTGGTCCGCCGCAGTAATTCTAATCGATGTTATATCTAAATTTGGAATGTATTTTTTTACCGTAGTTCTAATTTCATCCTCAATCATTTGAAATGTAACTGCGTCGTTTGGTTCAAAAATAAATTCATATAACCTTGTACCAAAATCAGGTAGATAATAACGTGTACCTCTTCTGGTCAAAATAAGGTGCAATAGATTCGCCCTAATTTCCCTGTCAGGTGCTTCTGTCATTTCAAGGAAATTACCCTTTCTACTAATTCTAAATGGATAATCTATACCATATGTTGTCGCCATATCAATAAATATAAAGAAACTCGGAATACATATAAATAAAAAATCCCGACCTAAGCCGGGATTATTACAATAATTCTATTTTATCTTATGAACCACAACCCTCACATTCGAATGGAGAATCCGTGGGTCTCGACATTGTAACCATTTCCATTAATTTCATCTCTTCGGATGTGTCTTGTATGAAATTGTTAGTTGTAGGTACTTCTATCGCCTCTGAAATAGGTTTAACTGTGGAAGTATCGATTCCCAACCCTTTTAATGGGTCAACCGCTGCTCTTGTTCTTAGGTAGTACATACCCGTTTTCAAACCAAGTTTCCAACCATAAAGATGAGCGGCCAATACCTTTTGTTTAGATGCATTATCAATGAATAAATTCAATGATTGTGATTGGTCAATGAAGATTGAACGGTTAGCAGCCATAGTTAAGATTCTCTTCTGTGACATTTCCCATACGGTCTTGAATACTTCTTTGATGTCTGTTGGGATTTCAGGAATATTCTGAACTGAACCGTTTTCCATAATCAACTTTTTCTTAATATCGTCAGACCATATTTTTCTTTCAAGTAATACCTTAACTAAGTGTTTGTTTACAACAATAAATTCACCACCAAGAGTTCTTCTTGAAAATAAATTAGAAGTGAATGGTTCAAATGCTTCGTTATTACCTAAAATTTGTGCGGTTGATGCTGTTGGCATTGGTGCAACTAATAATGAGTTTCTAACACCGAATTTTACAACCTCTTTTCTTAGAGATTTCCAATCCCATCTACCACTCATATCCTTATCGGTCTTACCCCATAATTGATATTGGAAAGTACCTTCAGAAAGTGGTGAACCGTTAAAGGTCTCATATGCTCCGTTTTCTTTAGCAACATCTTTTGATGATGACAATGCCGCGAAATAAATTGTTTCGAAAATATCTGTTTGTAATTTATCCGCGTTTTCGCTTTCAAATGGTAGTGACAACATACAGAATACATCGGCCAAACCTTGAACACCTAAACCAACAGGTCTGTGTCTCATATTTGAACGTTTTGTTTCTTCAGTTGGGTAGAAGTTCAAATCAATTACATTATTCAAATTTTGTACAACTTGATATGTGTACTCATACAATAACTCGTGACTAAATTCTCCGTCCACTACATATTTTGGTAATGCAATTGACGCAAGGTTACAAACCGCTTGTTCCTCAGGACTTGAGTACTCAATAATTTCAGTACATAGGTTTGAAGATTTAATTGTACCAATATTCTTTTGGTTTGATTTGTAGTTCGCGGCATCCTTATACAACATATAAGGAGTACCTGTTTCGATTTGAGCGGTTAAGATTGCATCCATCAATTTTCTCGCCTTTACAACTCTACGTGCTCTACCTTCTTGTTCATATTGTTCATATAAACGTGTAAACGCTTTGTCTTCAGGGGTGTCGTAAATGTCAGATAATCCCGGTGCTTCGTCAGGTGAGAATAATGACCAATCTCCGTCACTCTCAACTCTTTGCATAAACAAATCAGGTGTCCACATCGCCAAGAACAAATCTCTTGCTCTCATTTCTTCTTTACCGTGATTCTTTCTTAAATCGATGAATTCAAATACATCTGAGTGCCATGGTTCAAGATAAACAGCAAAAGAACCTTTCCTTTTACCACCTTGGTTAATCCAACGAGCAACTTCGTTATATGTTTTCATCATTGGAAGAAGTCCATCAGATTCTCCACCTGTCCCTTTAATGTATGAACCTTTAGCTCTTACATCGTGAACGTGTAATCCAATACCACCTGCCCATTTAGAAATCTTAGCAACGTCTTTGATAGTATCAAATAAACCATCAATATCGTCACCCTTGTTTCCAATTAAGAAACAAGAAGACATCTGTGGACGACGAGTTCCCGCATTGAATAATGTTGGAGTTGCGTGAGTATAGAAGTGTTGTGATAAATCATCATAGATTCTTAATGCCATTTCTAAGTTACCGTTACAAATACCAACAGCAACTCTCATGTACATGTACTGAGGTCTCTCAACAATTCGTTTACCGATTTTTAAAAGATAAGAACGTTCAAGAGTTTTAAATCCAAAATAATCAAAATCTAAATCACGTTCTTGTCTAATGGCGCCATCAAGTGCCTCTCTATTTTGATGAACAAACTTGGCAACTTCATCATCAATCAATGATGATTCCTTACCTGTTTTTGGTTCATTAAATGAGTGTAATTCTTTAATTGCTTGTGAGAATTTTTTTGGTGTTGTCTTGTGTAGATTGGATACCGCCAAACGTCCTGCTAATTTTGCGTAATCAGGGTGTGTGGTAACCAAAGATGCCGCAGTTTCTGCTGCCAAAATATCAAGTTCAACAGTTGAAATACCATCGTAAATTCCCTGTGTTACTTTAAGTGTGACCAATGTTGGGTCAACATATTCAATATCCAAATCATCACAGAAGTATTGCATTCTTCTCGTGATTTTGTCATATCTCATCTCCTCGAGGGAGCCATCTCTCTTCTTTACTTTCATGTTGTTTGGTTAATTAAAAATCGATATCATCAATATTGGTTATGTCTTCAATTGAAGAATTGGTGGCAACACCCGCTTTTTGGTATTCCGCAACTCTTTTCTCAAAGAAATTGGTTTTACCTTGGATAGCGATGTTCTCCATGAAATCAAATGGGTTGTTAGAGTTATAAACTTTAGAAACACCAAGTGACATTAACAATCTATCTGTAACAAATTCTAAATATTGAGCCATAAGGTCTGAATTCATACCAATCAAACGAACCGGTAGTGCCTCAAGAATGAATTCCTTTTCAATCTCCAAAGCCCCACAGATAATCTCTTTAATTTTTGCTTGAGTTAGTTTTTTCTGAATGTGATTGTTATATAAATGACAAGCAAAATCACAGTGCATCCCTTCATCACGTGAAATGAGCTCATTTGAGAAGGTTAAACCCGGCATTAAACCACGTTTTTTGAGCCAGAATATTGAACAGAATGAGCCAGAAAAGAAAATACCTTCAACTGCAGCAAATGCAATAAGTCGTTCAACGAATGAGTCAGAGTTAATCCACTTGATTGCCCATTCCGCTTTCTTCTTGATAGCGGGTACTGTCTCAATTGCGTTGAACAAACGATTTTGTTCTTCCTTATCCTTGATGTATGTGTCAATCAAAAGTGAATATGTCTCACTATGAATGTTCTCCATCATAATTTGGAAACCATAAAACATTTTAGCTTCGGTATACTGAACTTCATTAACAAAGTTCATTGCCAAATTTTCATTTACAATACCATCAGAAGCAGCAAAGAACGCTAACACGTGTTTTACAAAGTGTTGTTCGTCTTCATTTAACTTATTATCCCAATCATTAATATCTTGGGCTAAGTCAATTTCTTCTGCGGTCCAAAAACACGCTTCCTGTTGTTTGTAAAGTTTCCAAATATCGTGGTGTTCGATTGGGAAGAGGACAAAACGTCCCGGATTTTCTTGTAAAATCTTTTCTTTCATGGTTTAATAAAGTTTTTTGATTAACGGTTTAACAGTTCCTGTCTTTTTTTGAACATCTCTGCTGCCCTGTTTGAATTCGTTTTGACTTTTTCTTCTTGGTGTCCAAGAAGTGTTGTTTGTGTTTCGGTATCGATAACTAAGAATTTGTTATCAAACTTACAATTGTTCCAAATGATACCATCTTGACCAATACGCGATTTAAGTAAGGTCATCGTTGCTAAGTTGTGTTCTTTTTGTTCAAGAGTTTTACCAACAGATAAAACTACGTGACCAATTTGTGCTTTTTTGATTGAACCACCCATTTGGTCAGTAGTGACAACCTCAGATGAGATTGATTCTCTGTTACCCTGAGTTGCGGTCCAAATAGCAATATCGAACTCACCAGTCATAGCCTCTAAACTTCTCATCACGGAACCTTCACCTTTCCACTCTTCACCGAAATTGCTTCTTTCAGGTGAGATGCAGTCAACGTAATCGATAACTAAAAGGTCAATCTTTTTACCGTCTGAAATGTGTTTTCTAATTCTTGATTTAATTTCAGAAATAGTAACAGAATCACTTGGTAATTTAACAATGTTTAATGAACCCGTACTTGTTGTTTGGATTTCCTCAACCATTCTTTTAACCTCTTCTTTTCTATCAGGTTGTTCATCGGGTTCAATACCTGTCCAAAGAGTGAAGTGTTTCTTTTTAATGTTTGATGGGTTGTCTTCAAAGAAGATTTGAAGTACATTGAAGTTACAGTTGTATGCGGTATTAGAAAATAGGGTTAATAAAGTTGTTTTACCTGTACCGGTTGGTGCAAGTACAACTCCGAGCTCTCCTCTACCTAAACCACCTTTTAGAACACTGTCAACACCATTGATTCCCGTAGGAATTGCTTGACGATTGTCTTTTTCAAGTGCAGCATCAATATCGTGGAACACGTCCATTGACTCCTCGGGAGGAAGACCCACCTGTAACGCCTTCTGAATGATACCCTCAATTGTTGGGTACTCATGGAATGCACCGTTGTCAATAATAGAATTGATTTTTTTCAATTCTTTTCTGAGATTCTGTTGTTTACAGAAATTTAACGCCTCATCTTTTACTAATGAAGGGTCTTGAGTGTTCTCCTTAATCGCTTCAAGTGTGTCCAAGTGGATTCTAGCACTATCCTGTGAACCCATTTCCGAAGTAATTTTAAGTGCCAAACTATCGTAGTTCGGCACCTTAGAATATTTCTTGTAATATTCTTTAATGTGTTCGGAGATGAACCTAAAAGAAACGTTATCAAAGTACTTGTTCTCGATTACATCAATGATTTGCTCACCGTATTTCTTGTCTTCAATAATTGCCTTCAATAGGGCTTGTTGGAATGATGTTCCGAGTGTTCCAAAGTTCTTTTCGCTCATTGTTTATTTTTTTCTTATAGTTGATATGTTAAATAAGTTGTTTCCAATTCTCTTGAAGATAAAATGGTGGTTAAGTCCGCCAAGTATCTTTTCAGATGGGGACGAATGTCTACCGTATATCTCACCTTTGGATGGAAGAAATATGCGGGAAACGTTCTTTGAATAAATACATCGTCCCCCATCTTAATTTCAAGTAAAAAGTTTTCTTTTTCCCCATCTTCTAAGGGTTCTGCACTGTCCAAACCGTAAAAATATTCACGATTTTCGTAAAGATAATCCGAAGTTTTTATTTTCAAATCATCAAAAATTTCGCCACAAATTTCTTTTACATAATAATGTAAATCCATCGAGCGACGAGATTTTGGGTTGTGTCCTTTAACGTTGAAATAACGCTGAACGACGATGTTTCCTTCAAGAGTTAAAAGGAATTCGAATTTAGTTAAATCTTGATTAGTCATTGGTTTTAATTTTAATAATCTTTTTATTTTTTTCTTTTCTGGTTAATCTGAGGAATGGATTAAGAAAGTTAATCCACGCATCATCTGATTTAGGGAGAAGAAGGAATATTCCATCCTCCATCATCATCTTCATGGTATTCTTATATGACCGTCCTTCGGGGTCTAAGGGGTCGTTTATTAAAGAGTTTATTGACTCCTTTGCCTCGTCTGTTAAAAACGGGTCATCAAGACTTACGATTCTATTGTTTACATCGAAAAACTCCTCACCAAGAACCCCATATTTGGTCACTCCTGTGAGTAAATTGGTTACAAGACGATTATCTTTATCTTCTTCAAAAAGGTCGTTAAAACGTCCTCTAATGAATTCTATAGTGAGTGGTTCGGTACGTAGTTCAGGTACCATTGTGAGTAATCTTCTAACACCTAAGTTTTTAATACCTGCAATGTTATCGGATGGGTCTCCACATAACATTTTGACCAATTTGATATTTTCGATTCTTATCTCTTCGTGGTCATAAACAAACATATCGTTGAGTTGATATAGTTTGCTATGTGAAGGATTAAACAATTTGGTATTTTCAGATACGAGTTGGGTTAGGTCTCCGTCGGATGAATAAATAATGATATTCTCCTTTTTTGAGTTTTGACTGTAATATGCAACCGCATCATCTGTTTCACAGTAATCATATTCACCCTGTCTCACAAACAACTCTTCAAGATATTGTTTTACCCTGTTTCGTTGTTGTCCATATGCGTGGACCTGTTCTTCGGTTCTAACTCTTTCTCTTCTATTCTCTTTATATTGATGGTAATATCTCTTGCGAGATGATGAACCTTCTTTTCCATCCCAAAAAACAACTACTTTGTCTAATCTATGAACCTCAATCGCTCTGCGTAGGGTATTGATAAAGTGGTACAACCCACCAATGTGATTACCCTTATGAAAGTGATTTTTGAGTCCAAAAAAACCGATGGTTAACAAATTGTCTCCATCGACCAATAAAACATTAGACATTTCGTCTTTTACAATTATTCGTTAAACAATCAATCTTCAGTATCTTCTTCTACTATCGGTTCAAATTTGATATCTGTTACACTTGATACCGTTTCACCGAATAGTTTACTAACATAATCAAGATGTTCTTTAATGTAAAGTTCTCTTGATGTTTTTTCTTCCGCCGACTCCTTTGCTTTCATGAACCCATGAGGAGTGACCATAATCTTACCATCACCGAACTGAATACCGTTTACGTGATTCTTCATCACAGTAATCTTACTTCTTGTTGCGATAGTAATGGTTCTTTTGTTTCTTGTGATTGGAATTTTGGTTGTACCTGCGTTCTTCTCATTACCGAAACGGAACACCAATGTTGAGTTCAACCAAACAGATTCTCCACCTTTAGCTTTGATTTTTGGTTGTTCGTATGGATTACTTGGTAATTCAACCCAAGGTTGGTTTACAATCACAAGCGTGTTTGTGTGAGGTTTATCTGACCTTCTTGAACCTGAAATACGTTGATTAATACCCATACCAATTTTATCTGACAAAACAGATGCATTGTGTTGTTTACCACCTTTACCTTCCCAAGTCATCTTACATGGAACTGAACCAACAGAATCCCACAGGAATAATAAATCGTAAGGGATATCACCTTTTTCCTGTGCGTCCATCATTTCATTGATGAAGTCAGTAATTTGTTCGATATATTCAAAATCATTTCTGAAAATGAAATTACCTGTAAATGTGATTTCACCTGTTGATGGGTCAACTTCTTCTTCTACGGGAATACCCATAATATTAGCATGTTCAAAATTGAACTTTTGTTCAGTAATGATGAACACGGGAAGAATGTCCTTTTTAATTGCGTCAGCTGCCGCAGCTAACAATGCAGTGGTTTTACCCGTATCAGAGTGACCCAAGAACATATTAATATGTCCAAGAGCGGGACCCGGTAAACCCGTTGCATCCAAAAACGCATCACCTAAATCCAAAAACCTATCGGGTTTGTAGGTCATTTTACTTGAGTACTTGGATGTTATACTCGAAATTGAAAAATCTTTTTTCTTAATTGCCATATTGATATTTTTTTAAAAAGGAACACCCTCAAGGACAAAATGTCCAAGAGAGTGTCCTTGAAGTTTTTTAGAACGGTAAATCGTCGTCAGTGTCATCTTCTGCCTGAGGGTCAACCACAGGAGTTGAAGGTGCAACATTTACAGGAGGTGACATCAATGTGGTTTCTTCTTCTGAATTAGAAACCCATTTTTTATTTTCTGAATCCCATTTTGGAACTTCACCTTTAGCAATCATTTCCAAATACTCTTCAGGTTTCTTAGAGTAAACATCAGACCACGTCAATTCATCATTAACCCAAGTTTGAGCAACACTACTATCAGTATGTAGTGGTGAAGCATCTTCAGGGATGATAGATGTGATTGTGGTGTACTCACGACCATTACCCGCTTTAGTTAAACCTAAAGTAATGATAAGGTCACGACCTGTGTTCATTTCAGTAATATCACCTTTGTTTTTGAATAGTGGGAAGATTTTATCGAGAACCCCCTCACCTTTACTGTTGTGTTTAAAACGCCAGAATTTAACACCATCCTGTTCGTTTTCTCTATCGATAACTTTTACAATGTAAAATTTACGAGCTCTGTACTGACGAGCAAGAACCTTATCGGATTCCAAACCTGTCATCTGAAGTGCATCATACACCTCATTTAAAGGTGAACGCTTACCTTCTTGTTTAGGGTCGTAAAGTTTTACCCAATTTCCATCAACTTGTACTTCATGGAAATACGCCTCTTTAAAAGGAGAGGTACCATCTGTCGTAGGTAGGATACGAATACGTTTCTCACCACTACGAGCACCTTTCGGTAGAAGTGTGGTAAAATACTTCTTTAATCGGTCTTCTTGCGAAACCTTGTTAGCATTGTTGCCGCCAGCGGCTTGTTTGTTCTTTTCGTACTGTGCCAGTACTGCATCAAATGTGGACATAAATCTTAATTTTAAGTTGTTATATATAAAGTATACGAAAAAAAAACCGGATTAAAAAATCCGGTCTTAAAGTTTTTCAAAAAAGTTTTGAGGAGTCTTACTCTAATGTTAAAAGATACAAAAGTTTATTCAATAAACCAAGCATCTCATCCTTTAAATTCAATAAATCAGTATCTCTCTTAGGGTCCAAATCTTCGGTAAACTCAACCAACGCATCCACACAAACCGTAATCATATCTTTAGGGTTCATGTCAGATAAGTTTATAAGTTTTATATTGTTTGTTTCGTCATCCAAAACAAATCTACCATACTTACCCATAGCAATCTCAACAAATTCATCTATTAAATCTGTTAAGTCACCATAAGCATTACCAAACGCTTCGTGTCTGGCGACACCTTTAGTTTGCCAATGGTTAATCTTGAGTTGTAAATGTAAACCTAATAAGAAATTTACTTTAGAAGCTAAATTCATCTTGTTCTTCGTCTTGTGGGTTGAATGTATCTCTTATTGTCTCTTGTGAGTAGTTTTGAATATCATCCTTAGTTAATACATATTCATTTTTACCACTTGCTCTCATCTCTCCTTGCTTTTGTGCGAAGAATTGTTGAGGGTTTTGGTTGAATGGGTATGAATCTAATGAACGCATCTGTAATCTTTCTTCAGGAGTTGGTTCTTTAACTTGTTCAATCTTACTACCTAACTCGTCGATTTTAGCCATTACCATATCCATGCTAGATAACTTCTGCTCCAAATCATTTAATTTGGTGAATACATCATCCATTTTAGTGATTACTCCCTGATGTTCACCCTTAGTGTCATCAAGGTCATTCTTAATAGATTTTGTCATGTTAACTAAATCGGTAATATCCAATTCTTCGACATCTGATTCCGCAGGTGCAGCTTCAGGTGCGGGTGCCCCCATTTCAGGTGCCCCTCCTTCAGGTGCTGGTGGTAATTCTCCTGCCGGTGGTTCAATACCAGGTTCAGCCGGTGCTTCGGGAGCCGGAGGTAACTCTTGCTCGTTCATTAATTTTCTCGCATACTTATTGATTTGGTTAAAACGAGCAACCTCTTCTAAGAGTTTCTTTTCCAATTCCATAGTTTTAATCTTGTAATAATTGTCTTCCGTCTTCGGTTATGAATTTTTTATTTATTCTTTCAACAATACCATCCTTACTTCTGATGATATAACATTCACCAGTACGTAAGTCACACTCTTCTCTCTCCATACCATCGTTAGAAACGTTCTTTACGTTCTTCGGTGCCATGTAGTTGTTAAGTGCACTATTTAATTTTTCGTTATTCATAGTATTTTCTTTTATAAATATCCGAGAAATGGTAAAATCCATGA
>JACCDL011448820.1_pt1 | contig 15950 bp, 16 predicted proteins | sample 7441931 | NCBI WGS metagenome assembly JACCDL01 (sample SAMN15323437, study PRJNA562643) | freshwater metagenome | isolation source: river surface water | place: USA:Blue River Watershed | collected 2017-08-16 | reverse complement strand
GCATCTTTACGAACACCGGACTCCATTTCATGAGCCATCAGGACACGGGCGTCGACCACACCGTCAGCGGCGCGGGCACGAATACGCATTGGATCTGCCATTTAATTCTCCTTAACTAAATTTAGTCGTGACACGAGGTGATGATTCGGGGGAATTAACCGCCGCAGCCGCCCAACGTGACCTTGATCTCTTTTTTGGCCATGTAAAACTTGCCGTCTGCTTTGACAATCGCAATCACGTCAGAGCTCTGACCCATCTTCACACGCATCGATACGTCTGCGATGGCATCTGGCGTGAACTCATAGAAACCAGCCATCATCGCGGGATTCTTTTCGACCAGAACAGCGGTCATTTCGGTCTTCGCGAGCTTCGAGGCAACCCCCACCGGAACCACCGCACCGTTTTCGGCGATGTCAGGCGACGTAATCGTGATATCCGCACTATTCGGTGCCGAGGCAATTCCCATGGCCTTTAGCGTGTCGGGAACATTCTTAGTCTCGAACCAGTCTTTTTTCCAGGCGGCGGCCATCGCAGGGTTAGCCGTGAAAAATCCCATGGATGCAAGCGCGGTATACAGCGCAGCGCCACCACCCGCTTTGATCACTTGACGACGTGAAACGCTCATATTGACTTCTCCTCTATTAATCAAAAAAACATGCCGAGTGGCTACTTGGCACCATCAATAACCCACTGCGCGAGCGCAGTGAGCTCATTGTCCTTCAGATTGGGATGCGGTGGCATCGGGACAGGCCCCCATACCCCAGCACCGCCCGCCTTGATCTTCTTAGCCAAGGCTGCAGGCGCATTCGCATCGCCCTTGTACTTCTTCGAGATATCCGCCCATGACGGCCCAACCATTTTCGCTGCAGGCGCGTGACAGGTTGTGCAGTTCGCCTTCTTTGCTAGGGCGGCCGCATCGATCCCAGCAGACGCTGCCTTGGCAGGTGCGGCTGCTGCAGGCGCCTGTGCAACGACCGCTGCCGCAGGTGCGGCTGCGCCCGCCCCCGGTGCCACTGGCTTCGAGGTATCAATGGCACGTGCTGGACCAATCGGACGATGCTGTTCCATCAGATTACCGTGGGCATCGCGGGCTGACACTGGCAACGAGGAGCGAACCTGAAGCTCTGTCGCACAGTTGGTCATACACAACGTGCCAACGACATCCGGCTTGCCCTTGAGATCCCAAAGCCCATGCTTATCCGTCATCCCGTTTCGATTCGGCATCCGCTTCTGAACGTCAGCGATATTTTTGTCAGAAAGCACAAAATTCTCTGGCACGATCTCACCGAGGTTCAAGATATAGGCAACAACACCGTAGACCTCTTCCACCGTTAAGGTCTTGGGATTCGTCCATGGCATCGCGCGGTTGATGTAATCCCAAAGTGTCGAAACGGTAGCGACCTTCATCAGCGTTGTCCGCTGAGGAAAATCGAGCCGCGACAGATTCGCAACGCGACCGGTTTCGATATCTTTCTTCGTCGTTCCCCCTGCGATCGGCGTGAAGACTTCTGTGCTCTCTCCGAACACACCGTGGCACGAAGCACACTTCGCCTCCCAGACCTCCTGGCCCTTGGCCACAGAACCGGCTCCCGGCGGAAGACCCTTGAAATCCGGGCGAACATCAATATCCCAGGCCTTGATCTCTGCAGGCGTTGCAGTGCGTCCAATACCCGAAAATTTCGATGGTGCAGTCTGCGCAACCGCCGATGCAACGAAGATCGCTGAGGCAAGTATCCCCAGCGGCAATGACTTAATAAACCTGGACATTGCTTACCTCCCCGTTTTCAGCAACTTTCCATGACTGAATTGCATTCTGATGATAGATCGACCGGGTGCCCCGAACTGCGCGCAACTGGTTGATCTTGGGCTGAACGTAGCCCGTCTCGTCTTGTACGCGAGACTGCAATACCGCGGGGCTTCCATCCCAGACCCAATCGATATTAAATCGTGTAAATGCCTTGGTCAGAATCGGTCCCTCCAGTCGTGCCTGACGCCAGTTACGGCCCCCGTCCACGGAGACATCGACGCGCTTGACCTTGCCACGACCCGACCAGGCCAGGCCACTGATGTTGTAGAAGCCCTTATCGAGCAGTGTCTGACCGCCAGACGGAGTCGTAATCACAGACTTCGCCTCTTGGATGCCGGTGTACTGCCGGTGCATGCCGTCCGGCATGAGATCAATGTAATGGATGGCCTCATCTTTGGTGGCCCATTTCTGGTCACCGACCTCAATGCGTCGAAGCCACTTCACCCAAGACACCCCTTGAATACCGGGCACTACTAACCGCAGTGGATAGCCGTTCTCAGGACGAAGCATCTCCCCGTTCATCCCATAGGCGACGATCACATCATCCAACGCGCGATCAAGCGGAATGGTTCGCGTCATGGACGAGCCGTCAGCACCTTCCGCAAGGACAAAACGCGCGTTCTTGCGATCGATTCCACAGTCGTCTAGAAGCACCGATAACGGCACGCCCGTGAACTCACTACAGGAGATCATCCCATGGGAATATTGAACGGTCGGCACTGCGACATTGCCCCACTCCATCGCGGTATTCGCACCACACTCAATGAAGTGGATTCGCGAGACCGATGGCAGACGCATGATGTCGTCCATCGTGTAAACCTTCGGGTTCTTCACCATCCCCATCACCATCAAACGGTGCTTGCTGGGATCAATGTCCCACCACCCCTGATGGTGACGCTCGAAGTGAAGACCGCTCGGCGTAATGATGCCGAAGGTACCTTGCAGTGGCGTAAAGGCAACCGACGCAGCAGACACACGGGTGAGCCCTGGACTCTCGCGACGCTGCAGTCCCTTTTCGTACTGGGAGGGCATGCCATAAGGATTCGCAGCGACGGGCATCCCCAGCCCGGTGGAGTGCGCCGGCAGATTCAGAATGTTGGGATCACCCGCACCGACTGCTGCGTTCGCGCTGCGCGTGCTCGCGGCAAGGCCGAGGGCTGCCATGGACGTGGCCGCAGTGGACACCGAGGCGGCAAGAAACTTTCGCCGCATCAATGCCGGCGACTTCACGTCGTCCTTGGCAAGGAAATTTTCAGGTGCCCGAATCAGACGACCCGATTTTTTTACTTCTTGAGACATTCAACCCTCCCCAGCGTTGAATTAAAAAAATGTTAAGACGCTTCTGGTGCTGTCATTCTGGCGCAGACCAACCGACAGAGATCTGTCAGCGTCTGATCCGATACTTTGTAAAACACCGACGTTCCCACCCGTCTGCGCGACAACACACCGGACCGGTGGAGCAGCGACAGATGACGGGAGACGTTTGGTTGCGGCAGACCGGTCTGTGCGACGACCTCTTGCACGGATCGTTCCTGATAGCAAATTGTCTGGAGGATTCGCAGGCGAGATGCCTCCGAGAGAAGCGCGAAGTACGCCGAAGCCTTCTCGAACAACCCGTCGATCGCCTCGGCCTTCGTCGTCTCTAAAACGGCGAGCGCCTGACCCGGATCGAACAGGTTGGACTCAAGGGATTTTGCGACGGTCATCATGATGGAAACGAACAATATTCTTCTGTAAGCATATAGTCAAGAACTAAGTCTGTTGCGGGACAACAGCAGATTTCCGGACGCGCCATAAATAACCAACTGGTCATTTTTAAAGAGTCCGATCAGGCGTAACGCTCCAAAATCCGAGCGGAACGCTCAACTTCTCGAAGCCGCTCCTGGCCATCGACCGTCGCAGCCTCCATAACCGAGCAGGTCATCATTCGATAGAACGCCTTATCCATCGCCTTTCTCACGGCAGACATCTGTTGCGCGACATCTTCACAGCTTCGGCCCGCATCGATCATCTCGAGAAGCGCCCCGACCTGCCCATGAATTCGCCGCAAACGATTCGTCACATCACGCTGATATTCGAGTCTGTATCCCGGCTGCGGGGTCTGAGGTGACGACAAGTTGGCGGATGTCGACGAGGCGGTCGTCTTTGCAGGCTTCTTCTTCGCTGGAGATCTTTTGCTTTGCACCATAGGACGTCCTTTCGGGAGGGCAGGCATTGAGGGGAGACACAACGGAGTCGAGTGTGCCAAGAAAGCCAACCGTTGTCAGCGAAGACACCGCGCCACGTGAACCCTGCTTGACATTTTTCTGTTGTACGAAGACCCTACCCCCCTAGGGTATAAAAATAATAAACGCCCAAATTGGAATCAGACACTCACCGAGGAGAACCGCACGATGTCAACCCGCAACAGAATCACCCTTCTTATCGCTGCAGCCGCAACCGTTACGCTGACCGGTTGCGGAACGCTGAGCACGATCAGCAAGTTAGAAAACGGGGCCGGTGGCGAGGCCATGCGAATGTGGGACAAATGGATTGAAGGCGATGGCGATATTGCTGTGGCCACGACCTGGGCAAGAAAAGTAAAACCAGGCATCAAACCAGAGGAAGTCGAACAGATTCTCAAGATCGTGGCCACAGAACGAAACATGCGTGACGTGGGGACGTTGCCTTTGTCAAAAGAACTCGAGGCACGCTCCGGAAAAAAAGAGAAGTTCCTCACTGTTTATTCGTTCTGCAGCCCGCAGATCGCACGACGGATGGTGGACTTCAGCCCCGCGATGTCTGCCTACCTTCCCTGCCGAATCACGGTGATGGAAAAAGAAGATGGCTTGTGGATGTACACCCTCAATATGGACATGATGGTGAAAATGGGCCGCAAGCTCCCTTCCCCCTTAAAAGAAGAAGCCTGGAGCGTTCGCGAGACCATCTATGAAATGATGGAGCGTGGCTCAAAAGGCGAGTTTTGATTTCACGTCGTTCAATTCAACCGATAACAAAAAACCACAACGAGGAGACACACCATGACACTCAGATCTATTCCCCGCAAGACGCTGCTCGCGCTTGCACTCACGAGCGCCGTATCTTCAGCATATGCCACTAACGGCTACTTCTCTCATGGCTACGGCATCAAGGCAAAAGGGATGGGCGGCGCTGCCGTCGCGATGACGCACGATGCGTTTGCTGGCGCAAACAACCCTGCAGCGGCTGCTTTTGCGGGCAACCGCTGGGATGCAGGTTTAGAACTCTTTAGCCCCCGCCGAGCCGTCAGCCGCTCCGGCAGCGACTTCACCGCCTTTGGGGGAATGCGCGGCCAGCTAGATGGCAGCGTAGATAGCGACAAGACGATGTTTGTGATTCCTGAGTTTGGCTACAACTTAGCCCTCTCCAACGATATCGGGCTGAACCTGACGGTCTATGGCAACGGCGGGATGAACACCGAATACCCAGGTGGCACCTTTGGATGCCCCCCTGCAGGTGGCGCAAACGCACTCTGCGGAGCTGGTCGACTCGGGGTGAACATGATGCAGCTGATCATCGCCCCCACACTGGCTTACAAACTTGCACCGGATCACGCCGTTGGCATTTCACCCCTCTTTGTCTACCAGCAGTTTGAGTCATACGGACTGCAGGCGTTCACCCAGAATCCGATGTGGTCTGTCAGCAGCAGTAACATCACGAACCGGGGCGTCGATGACAGCACGGGGCTTGGCGTTCGCATCGGGTATCTTGGAAAACTCAGCCCGATGGTGTCGATTGGTGCGTCGTATTCACCCAAAATCGACATGAAAGAATTTGGAAAATACAAAGGGCTCTTCGCGGGTGGTGGAGACTTTGATATCCCCCAGAACAGCACGGTCGGCTTCTCGATTCAAGCCACACCAACGTTACAAGTTGCCTTGGATTACCAGACGATTAAGTATTCCGGCGTCTCGTCTGTTGGTAATCCCAGTGCAAACTTTTTCACCGCGCAGCTCGGATCGGCAAATGGTCCTGGCTTTGGTTGGCAGGATGTAAGCGTAATGAAGCTTGGGGTTCAGTATCAGATGGACTCGACCTGGACCCTTCGTGCTGGCTACAACAAAGGCGACAACCCGATTCGGGCGCAAGACGTCACGTTTAACATCTTGGCCCCAGGTGTCGTTGAAGACCACTACACCCTCGGCGCCACCATGGCCATCGACAAAAACTCTGAACTGAGCTTCTTCTACATGCACGCCAAAGAGGTCAAAGTCACAGGCGGATCGATGTTCGGCCCGCTATTTAGCGGCAACCCTGCCTCGACAGCGGGCGGGATGGAGACGATCAAGATGTATCAGAACTCGATCGGTCTCCAATATAGCAAGCGGTTCTAACCTAGACTGCGTCAAGCGCGCGCTGAAGCCGACGATCGGCTTCTTCCGCGAGCTTGACCAGTTTCTCGTCTCCCAAGATCGTCATTAGCCCGGTCGGCGCAGCAAGTTCGACCGAGATTGTTCCCGGACTGATTTCTCGCAACACCGCATTACACGGCAAGAGACTTGTGACGTCGGTATTCGTGCAATACGCCTCATGCGCAAGCGTTGGGTTACAGGCGCCAAGAATGACTGTTGGGGCAATGTCTTTCCCGATTTTTTCTTTGATCTTGCTGTGCATGTCAATTCGGGTCAGGATACCAAAACCCTCCGCAGAAAGGGCCTGCGTCACGCGATCAATCGCGCCGTCGAGGCTACTCTGAATCTGACGCTTAAAGTTAATAGGCATTTATCTTGTCTCCAGTCAGTGCGTGAATGACACGCGTTAGTAAAGATATTGGTTCATTCGTAACAACTCGTCATCGGACAGCTGCCCAGCACTAGCCATCAGCCCTGTGCGCGCTCTAACGACGGCAATCTTCTCCTGAAATAGCGCCTTTTTCAGCTCGAGCACTGCATCTTCCGCTCCGAGAAGCTCCAGCGTACTGCGTGCACCATTTGCATGGGCCTTTCGGGTCTCGAGTAGTCTGGCCTGGCTCGATTCGAGTGCCTGATTCAGCATAGACAGCTTCGCGTCAGCAGCCGCGAGCATGGCGCGAGCGCTGAGCACGCCGCGCTCAAGCGCCTGAACCGCCTGATCGCGCTCAAGCAGCACGCGGTCGGCGAGGACAATCGCCTCCTCTTGTTTCGCTGACCGGTATCCCCCAGACGACAGTGGGATCGTGACCTGTACCCCCACCATATGCTGGGTCCCCCGGTTCGCGGCCTGGCCCATCTCGCCAGCACCCACCAGTCGCTCATGGGATGCCGAGGCCACTGCGTCCACACGAATTGCCTTACGATCCGCAACGAATTTGTCGACCTCATAGAGCGCCATCTGTCGCTGCAGATCAAACAGTCGAATCTGCGGATGCTGACGGCGCATCTGTTCGATCAGGGGTTCCGCCTTCACCGTGGTCAGAAGACCGATCGCCTGCGTAAATTTCGGTCTGCCTGGAGTGGCACCAACGGGGCCGGTAAGCTCTTCCAGGTAACGCTGGGCAATCTGTAAGGACGACTCAAGCCCAACCCGATTCGCTCGGATGGCGGCAATCCGGGCAGCGGACTCTCTCACATCCATCACACTGACATCCCCAATCGCCTGTCGACGACGGAGCTCTTGGTCGGCTTTCGTCAACACCTGCTCCTGTTCCCCCGTCAGACGAACCATCTCTTGTGCGGTCAACAGATCGAGGTAACGCTCCACCAAGGCCGCTGCAAGAAACTGCTGCGCAAGGAGCGCACCAGCATCGGCGACATCGGCCGACAACCCAAGCTGACGCGCTTGTGCGCTTCGCTCCGGGTCAATCAGTGGCTGAATCGCGGAGATCGCTGCACGCCCGGAGAGTCCGATGCCAATCGAGGTCGAAAAACTAGCGCCATCAATTCGCGCATCGCCAAACTCCCGCGCAGAAAACCGTGCCCCCTTTGTGGTGGTCTCAGATCCCGCCGCCCCGCCAAAAAGCCCCAGCGTGACCGTCGGGTTCCACAACGACTTAGAGACCTGCAGACGTTTGTCTGCCACCACCTGGTCTAACTGCGTCGCGCGAAGCGCAGGACTGCGACCCTTTGCCGCCTGCCAAGCCTGCCCGAGATCCATCGCCATTGCCGAGCTCGCGGCCGCTACCAAGATCGCCGCGACGGCACTCACCCACCATTGCTGTCGGTCCATTCAGACTCTCCAGACCCGGTTAGGCGCCGGCACGAAGACCAAGCTTACGCAGAATGGTCTCCATTAGGCACCACTTCGTGAGCCCACTCTGGAGCAGGTTAATCCCTACAAAGGCGGTAAAGCCGAGCCAGTACTCATGGACGAAAAATGGACTTGCCGGATAGCCAAGCGCAAGCGACAAAAGAATAAAAAAGCCTGCGATCACACGAACGAGTTGCCAGGATGACATTGATTTCTCCTTTAGATGTAATTAGACAGTCGGTTTCAACAATCGATCGGTCCGGTGCGCATAGACCGAGTAATACAACACCGGGATCACCACCAACGTCAGCAACGTGGAGATCAGAATACCGAAGATCAGTGCCACCGCGAGCCCGTTGAAAATGGGATCATCCAAGATAAAGAAGGCACCGAGCATTGCGGCAAGCCCCGTCAGGACAATGGGCTGCGCACGCGTGACCGCCGAGCGCACCACTGCCGTCTCAAAGGCGACGCCATCACGGACCTGGAGGTTGATAAAGTCGACCAGCAGAATTGAATTACGAACAATAATGCCGGCAAGCGCAATCATCCCAATCATTGACGTCGCTGTGAACTGAGCCCCAAGTAGCGCGTGGCCCGGCATGACCCCAATGACCGTTAGCGGAATCGGCGCCATGATGACCAACGGCGTCACATAGGACCCGAAATGGGCCACCACCAACAGATAGATCAAGATGAGCCCCACGGCGTAAGCAGCCCCCATATCTCTGAAGGTTTCATAGGTGACCTGCGACTCACCATCCCATTTGATCGAGTATCGACTGGTCGTGTCGTCAGGTTGGGCAATAAACAGCTCATCGATCGGCTGTCCATTGGGGTCCCGCAACTCCGCGATGCGCGAACGCGCGGTAAAGAGTCCATACAGCGGACTATCGAATCGCTGGGCCACATCGGCCACCACATAAGTTACCGGCAATAGATCTTTGTGGTAACGAACCTGCTCGCGCTCTGCATCCACAATGTTGACAAGCTGACTCAAAGGCACGGTCTCGCGTGTACTGGTTCTGACGGTCAGCGACAACAGCGCGTCAAGCCGAGCCTGCTGACTCTCGGGTAGACGTAATGCAATCGGGACCGCATACTTTGAAGCATCATGGAGATAGGCGGATTCCTCGCCTGCCAAGCCGGCTCTCAAGGTGTTCACGATCGTCTGCTGTGAGACGCCCATCAGACTCGCCTTCCGGCGGTCGATGACTAAGAGCTTCTTCGGGGCCTTGGCGACCGTACTGTCATCGACATCGACAATGCCGTCCGTTGCCTCAAGCGCGGCGCGAACCCCGTGAGCAATCGCAATACGGCCCGCCTCCGTAGGGCCATACACCTCTGCAACGATCGGTGCCAAGACCGGCGGGCCGGGAGGGACTTCCACCACCTTGACGTTCCCGCCGTGTCGTCTCGCGATCTCTGTCAACACTGGCCGAATCCGCGTGGCAATGAGATGACTCTTCTCGTCTCGCTCGCTCTTGTCAACGAGGTTGACCTGAATATCTCCGACTTCTGGAGACTGCCGGAAATAATACTGACGAACCAGTCCGTTGAAATTGATCGGTGCTGCCGTGCCCGAATAGACTTGAAGATGACGAACCTCTGGTGCTTTCAATAGCACCTGAGACATCTCCCGGAGTACCGCGTCCGTTTTCTCTACCCGCGTTCCTGCAGGCATATCCAACACGACCTGAAACTCGCTCTTATTATCAAACGGGAGCATCTTCAGAATCACCAGCCCCACCACGGGAAGGGCGACCGACAGTCCAATCGCCGCCAGCACACTAACCCCAAGCTTTGCGCGAGCAGCACGACCCGACTGCCGATCCAAGAACGGTGCGAAGAGTCGATTAAACCGGGGCTCAAGCCAACGCGTAATGACGGCTCCGTGCGCCGCGCCATGCGCACTCGTACTCGTTAAGGGCAAGGGCTTCATCCAGCGTCGCGCCATCCAGGGCGTGATGACAAATGCAATCGCGAGCGAAAGCAGCATCCCGATACTTGCATTGATCGGGATGGGGCTCATGTAAGGCCCCATCAGCCCGGACACAAACGCCATCGGGAGCAACGCGGCAATCACCGTCAGCGTTGCAAGAATTGTGGGGCCTCCCACCTCATCAACCGCACCGGGGATGATCTCGGTAAGGGTCTTATGGGAAAATAGAGACTGGTGTCGATGGATATTCTCAACGACGACAATCGCGTCATCGACCAGGATACCAATCGAGAAAATAAGCGCAAAGAGCGACACGCGATTGATCGTGAACCCATAGGCCCACGAGGCAAATAATGTTGCGGCCAGCGTGAGAATCACTGCCGCACCAACGATTAACGCCTCTCGTCGACCCAGTGCAATAAAGACCAACGCCACCACAGAGACCGTCGCAAACAAGAGCTTCTGAATCAGTTGCTTCGCCTTTTGATCAGCAGTCTCACCGTAATTCCGACTCACAGTGACCTGCACATCTTTCGGAATCAACGTATTTTTCAGTTCATCGACGCGCCGCTGCAAAGCCTGCGCGACATGCACTGCGTTTTCCCCCGGCTTCTTCGTCACGGCGATCGTCACAGCAGGAAACATCACGGCAGACTGTGTCTTGTCTGCATGCCAGACCAGACGCCTGGTCTGATCGGGCCCATCCACCACCTGAGCGACATCCTTGAGAAATACAGGCACTCCCGCACGGACGCCCAGCACAAGGTCAGCGACGTCTTGCGCGTTCCGAAGAAACGGACCCGTCTCTACGGCAATCGCCTGATCCCCCTGAAGAAGATCTCCAACGGGTGAGCCCGCATTCGCCACAGAGAGCAGTCCCTGTATCTCACTCACCGTGAACCCACGCGCAGCGAGTCGCGCTGGATCAATCTCTACCCGAATACGACGCTTCGGCCCACCGATCGTGGTGACCTCGCGGGTGCCATCGACGCGCTTGAGCTCCGCCTCAAGACGATTGGCCACCTGCTCCAAGACAAAACGATCCGTTGCTGGATTCTGAGAATGCAGCGTCAGCGCGACAATCGGAACGTCATCGATACCCTTTGGCTTAATCACGGGCGGCAGTACCCCAAGCCCTCGGGGCAGCCAATCCGAATTCGCGGAGACGGTGTCGTGGAGTCGGACGAGCGCCTCGATCCGAGGAACCCCCACCTGGAACTGCACGGTAATCACGGATAACCCCGGCTGAGAGACCGACATCACATGTTCAATCCCCGAAATCTGAGCCAATACCTGCTGCGCGGGTACCGAGACCATTTGTTCGACGTCCCGTGACGAGGCTCCAGGAAATGGGATAAGGACGTTGGCCATGGTTACGTTGATCTGGGGCTCCTCCTCTCGGGGAGTGACCAGCACCGCAAATATCCCTGCCAACAAGGCGATGAGCGCCAAAAGCGGCGTAATCTGCGCCTGCTGAAAGGCGGCCGCGATCTTTCCCGAGATTCCGAGCGCTTTTGCCACAACAACTCCTGTCCGTTAGTTTATTAAGTTATATATTATTATCCAGTAAATCATGTTGCAACCCCCTCGCCAATGTCCCTATTCGCCCCTAGAATATTCCTTTTAACGCATATTTTAGGGAGACACCGCATGAAGAAGTTAATAACCGCTGCGATCACGGCGGCCACCTTGACCATCGCCGGCCACTCGATTGCCTCTGACGCCACTAAAGTCGTGTACCACGTCAACGAAGGCGTCCAGCAAGCGAGCCGCGCGATTGGCAACATTCGCAACCACCTCAACGCCGATCCGAAAGCAAAGATCGTTGTGGTGACCCACGGTCCCGGGATCGACTTCCTGCTAGATGGAGCAGAGAACATGGCCGGTCAGAAGTTTGCACCTTCGATTGGCGAGCTGGCCGGCCGTGGCGTGGAATTCAAGGTCTGTAACAACACCCTGGTCTCCCGCAAGATCCCGAAAGAGAATGTGATTATGGAAGCGAAAGTCGTACCGTCCGGCGTCGCGGAAGTCGCGAACCTACAAGCCAAAGAGAAGTTCGTCTACCTCCGACCCTAATTGGTAGCCATAGCAGCTTGAGCGACCCGTCCTTCGTCAATGCCCAACGTGTTCGTTGGGCACTTGAGCAGCCGCTTAAGGCACAGGTCGTCGTTGCTGGGATCTACACGTCGGCCAGGTGTCCGTGGTGTATCGCGCTTAAAAAAGAGCAACTCGGTCCCAGAACAAAAGCACAGACAGGACCGGGCCTGATCGTCGTCGAATTTGATATTGATGATGACGCCCAGTTCTCTATGCCCGACGGGAGTCGAACCACTGCTCGTGCCTGGGGACAACGGTATGGACTGAAGCTCACCCCCACGGTGGTGATGCTGGACCATCTGGCAAAACCCCTCACGGCGCCCCTCATCGGATACAGCTCCAGAGATTTTTATGCGGTTTATTTAGAGCAACAAATCGAGATTGCGCAGCGCTTCTGGCAAAATCGAAGGAAACCATGACCGATTCCGCCGCCCCCCAGGATACGGATTGGGGAGTGCTCCCCGATCACCCCCAGCGCTATGCCCTGCACAACGAGATCCATGCGCGGCCGCCCATCCCACTCTGGTCCAACGAGCGGATCATCAGCCAGGCATTTCTGTTAGACCAGGCGAGCCGTCAGGCACAGATTCAATGGATCACGCGTTGCGCAGAGGCGCTCGGTAACCCCAAGGGAACCGCACCGCATAGCCAGTCGATCCAGGTCCTTCAGCTCGCACCCGAGCCCGCCCGCGTCCTACTGAAATGGGAGATGCACGGCGAGTTCGTCAGCATCAGCCTGTTTGCACAACAGCGATCCGCAGAAATCTTTGAGAGCCGACAGACGGTTATTCAAAAGACCGATGCCCTTCTTCGCAGCATCAATGGGCCAAGCCTGTCGCAACTGGCTGGGCAGAGAATGGTGGCGCTCGACATCGAGCTCGAAAAAGGCGATGAATATCCGGATGCCTTTGAGGTCGCGAAGCGTTTCAGTGGCAACACCGTCATCGGAAGCTTAATCCTCTCAAACCAGAATGCCCAGCTCTGGACTGACCTTCAGCTCGATCCCCAAGGGTTTGTCAGCATGATCGTCCGCGGCAAGGCGCTCGGCAGTCGGCAGGCCGGTCGTGCGATTCAGCGTCTCATTGACATTGAGACCTACCGTATGATGGCCTTGCTCGCCCTTCCTTATGCCAAAGCGATGTCAGATCCGCTGCGAAAAGCAGAACTCGCACTCGCAGAGCTCTCTGACAAGATTGCCCAGGCCCAAAAAAGCAGTGAGATTGATGTCAGCGTGGACTCCCAGTTGTTATCGGGCATCTCAGCACTGGCCGCTGAGGTCGAAGGATGGATCTCAGCCAATGGCCTACGGTTCACAGCAGCAGAGGCGTATCAGGAGCTAGTCAAACGATCCCTGACGGAGTTGCACGAGACAACAATTCCTGGCGTTCAGATGCTTAACACTTTTATGGACCGACGGTTTGAACCTGCGATGAGAACATGCCGGTGGACCGCACGTCGGCTTCGCGACCTCTCCGACCGGATCTCGCGCACCACCCACATTCTTAAAACACGGATCGAGTTTGTCAACGAGAGCCAGACCCAGGCCTTGCTATCGAGTATGGATCGACGCGCAAAGCTCCAACTTAGACTTCAGCAGACCGTCGAAGGCCTGTCGGTCATCGTCATGACCTATTACGCAACCGGTCTGATTCAATACCTGGCGAAAGGTGCGAAGGCCGTTGGCTTACCCACGGATCCTGACTTGGTTGCACTCATTTCAGTCCCACTCGTTGCGGGAACTATCTTCTGGATCCTTAGCAGACGGCGAAAAAAACAACCGCTTCAGCTCTAGCGCGATAGAAGCGCCGTCAGCTCGTCGACAACGCAAGCGGCTCCCGAGAAATCATCCCGACCGAAATACTCGCTTCGTACGATCACGGTCGGAATCCCAGCAGCCGTTGCAGCGAGGAGACCATTTTGAGAGTCTTCGATCGCAATACAGGCGGAAGCAGCAACTCCCAACCTCGTCAGCGCCACTTGATACGCCTCTGGATTTGGTTTCTTTCGGCTGACATCTTCCCCACAGACCACCACACTCGGCGGTGGCAGCGACGTGACCGATTGGATCGCATACTGCCAGAGTGCTGACCAGTTTTCATGGCTTGTGGTCGTCACGATGCCCCACTGCTGGCCGCGTGCCAACGCCTGCTGAACGAGATCGACAAATCCTGATCGTGGCCGAATTCCGCCGGTCTTTAAGAGCTCGGCATAGCCGGCATTTTTCCGCTGATGTACCCGACGAAAAAGCGCCTCATCCCAGTCGATCGACATGCCCTGCGCCTGCATCTGCTGCGCATAAGCTTGCATTCGTTCAAAGCCTCCGGTGACTTTCAAAAGTCCACCGTAGATCTCGTTACTCCAATGCCAGGGAATTCCGAACTCAACAAAAGCACGATTAAAAGCAATGAGATGACCATCGCGCTCAGTCTCTGCAATGGTCCCGTCCACATCGAACAAGAGCGCCTGTGCCGACTTGAGCGACAACGCCATACCAATGACTTAGGCGCCGCGTGCCTGAAGAATTTCCACCGCGGGCAGCACCTTGCCCTCGAGAAACTCCAGAAACGCACCACCCCCAGTAGAGATATAGCCCACCTGAGGCGCAATATCGAACTTCGCGATCGCCGCCAAGGTGTCGCCACCCCCTGCAATCGAAAAGGCGGGGGAATGGGCAATCGCTGCCGCGAGCATCTTGGTACCCCCTGCAAACTGAGGGATCTCAAATACGCCCACGGGTCCATTCCAGACAATCGTTCCCGCATTCGAAATAATCGACGCGAGCCGCGCCGCCGTCTTGGGACCAATATCCAGAATCATGTCATCGGCGGCAACCTGATCTGCGGTCACCTTGTTTGCACGGGCCTGGGCAGAAAACTCGTTGGCTACGACGACATCTTCTGGAATTGGAACACTCGCACCACGGGCCTCCATCATCTGCATAATCGCGCGGGCTTCATCAAGCAGATCCATCTCAGCAAGTGACTTACCAATTGGTAAGCCCTTTGCTGCCATGAAGGTGTTCGCAATGCCCCCGCCGACGATCAGCTGATCCACCTTCTCTGCAAGCGAGCGAAGAATCGTCAGCTTGGTGGAGACTTTCGATCCAGCGACAATCGCGACTAAGGGGCGCTTTGGCTTTTCAAGCGCGGCTGCCAAAGCATCGAGCTCCGCTGCCATCAGGGGGCCCGCACAGGCGATCGGGGCAAAGCGGGCGATACCGTGGGTAGTGGCCTCGGCGCGATGTGCCGTTCCAAACGCGTCATTGACATAAATATCGCAGAGAGAGGCCATCTTTTTGGCCAGCGCTTCGTCATTTTTTTTCTCGCCACGATTCACGCGACAGTTCTCGAGCAAGACCACCTCGCCCGGCGCGACAGAAAAGCCACCCTCGGTCCAGTTTGTAATTAACGGTACCTTACGTCCAAGGATCTGCGCCATACGCGCGGCAATCGGCGTCAGCGAATCCTCAGGTTTAAGCTCTCCCTCGGTCGGTCGACCCAAATGGGAGGTCACCATCACGGCGGCACCCTGCTTCAGCGCGAACTCTATCGCCGGAATGGACGCGCGAATCCGCGTGTCATCCGTGATCGCGCCGGCGTCGTCCTGCGGTACATTGAGATCCGCTCGAATAAAGACACGTTTTCCTGATAGTGGAAGGTCCGTCATCCGCAGAAACTTCATGTAAACCCCCTAAAGAATTGAATCGCTGAATGAATGTTCGGCACAATCGCATCCGGCTGACTTGCTTCGATGGGCTCGCCCATGTTGTAACCGTAAGGAACGGCCCAACAAACGACCCCAGCCGCCTTCGCTGTGGCAATATCGATCGATGAGTCGCCGATAAACAAAGACTCTCCCACGCTCTGAGAGAGTCGCTCAAGACAGTGATGGATGACAGCCGGATTTGGTTTTTTCACGGGG